>Ga0172364_10005410_pt1 | contig 10162 bp, 7 predicted proteins | sample LakKivSesite10cm_FD_114545 | JGI IMG/M metagenome (GOLD analysis project Ga0172364, IMG submission 114545) | Sediment microbial communities from Lake Kivu, Rwanda - Sediment site 10cm | ecosystem: Environmental > Aquatic > Freshwater > Lake > Sediment | place: Rwanda: Western Province, Lake Kivu... | reverse complement strand
GCCATCTTTGATATGAAAACCTTTAACTTGTTCATTTCTTGGATTGTGAGGAATAATAGGCAATGCATTCAGATCATTGATGATAAATTTCAACAGTTCCTCGGAATCATAGTTGGCATCGCCTATTACCGTCTGAACATTTAAATTGAAAAGGGAGCATGCCTCTTTAATGAGATCTTTTGCAACATTAATATCAGAGACATTTGCCGGCTTGGTAATCTCCCAGATCGGAAGTTCAGTAGCTATATCATTGATCACATGATTTCGATACCCCCAGAAGTAGCGAACTTCTTTTTTGAATGGATTCGGAAAATGGATCAAAACGCCTAAACGTGCATCAAGATCACCGGCAGGTATTCTGGTTTTATTAAATCTATCAGACATTGAGGTTTTCAAATTATTTTCTTTCAGAATCGCGACAATTGGGCAAGAATCAATGGCAATAGAGTTACCGGATATAACCCCGACATTGATTAACTCTTGCACTAATTGTTGACGTATCGAGATGAGTTCGTGATGAATGGTATCGTGTAAAAAGGATGAGAAGCGTTCGGTTGAAGGTGCCGGTATCATTGGGTAAAAACCTAATGCTTTGGAGACACTGGGATTATTGTTGAGTTCAAATGTCAGATCTGACAGGTATGGGAAGCGCCTCAACGATTTGTAGATTAGCGCCTTAAGCATAGTGTTTCTACTCACGGGCCGTCTACCTGTCTTTGGTATGTTTTCGTGGAGCATAGGGAGATTCTGAAAGAGTTTTTCATATTTAATGACTGGTGGCAGGTCGGCCAAGTCAAATAGGAATTCTGAATGTGGCATGATTGGTATCCTTGAGTTTTGTGAAAGTCTATGAAATTTTTCATATTTTGGATACCAATAAATTTAAAGTTAGGAAATTAAATGTCAAGTATACAAAGTATTACAAGAATTGAAACAGAGGGTTTCACAAAACTCTGGCTTCCTAACCCAGCCAAAATTAAGGCTGAAAACGGGTAAAATATGGCTAAATTTGATCAAAATTGTATCTGTATGACTTTAAAAATCAACATGTTACAAAAAGTTAGGAAATGACAATTTTAAGACCCCTGTAACCCGTTGTATATGAATTAGTTATGGGTTTTGTGAAACCCTACTTACAAGTCAAATAAGTTAGAAAAGCGACTGACAGATGCAAAAGAAATGCAAAAAGCATTTGGCATTATGGCCAGGAGGGTTAATCAGCGCATGGAGGAATTGAAAGCAGCATCCAATATTGAGGTAATGAAAACCATTCCTGCAGCAAATTGTCATGAATTAAAGGGAAACCGGCAAGGAGAGTTTGCAGTTAATATTACCGGAAATTTCCGGTTAATTTTTAAACCCGATATTAATCCTGTCCCACGGAAGGCAGATATGAACATCGATAGTATAAAAGTGACGGATATTAAGATTTTAGGAACAGAGGATTATCATTAAATCAATATATCAATAGCATCAGTATAACTGAAAAATATCTTTAAAAATCATGAATAAAGATTTAAAGTTACAAAAAGAATTGTTTTCCCCTCCCGGAGATACTCTCCTGGAAACCATCGATGCTATCGGAATGTCACAGGCCGAGCTAGCCGAACGGATCGGACGTCCAAAAGAAAAACTTAATGATATAATCAAAGGTCGTGAACCGATAACTTTAAAAACCGCCATTCTTCTGGAAAGGGTATTAGGTATTCCTGTCAGTTTCTGGATGGAAAGGGAAAGATTGTATCGTGAGAAAGTGGCCCGTATCGAACAAATGGAACTTCTAAAGGAAGGTATCGAATGGATGCGCAAGTTTCCTGTTCGTGAGCTTATAAGACGTGGCTGGTTGTCAGATTCAAGAGACAGAGCAGAACAGGTTGGCTCACTTTTGAAATTTTTCGGTATTGCATCACCTAAACAATGGGAAAAAATTTATTTAAGCGGATCGATTTCAGTTGCTTTCAAAATGTCACTTGCAAATACCCAAAGCCCTCATGCTATTTCTGCATGGATTAGAATCGGGGAGCATAAATCAATAAAAAGCAAATTGCCCGGATTTAATAAAATCGCATTTAAGGAGGCATTTAGTGACATTAAAAAGATAGTAGTTAAACAACCTGATGACTTTTTGGAGCAATTGCAGGCCATTTGCAAAAAATGTGGCATCGCTGTAGTTTACACACCATGTTTACCGAAAGCTCCGGTAAGCGGAGCTACTTGGTGGAAAGGTAAAAATCCCATCATCCAGTTGTCAGGGAGGTATAAAACCAATGACAGTTTCTGGTTTGCATTTTATCATGAAGCCGGACACATTTTAAAACATGGCAGAAAAGATGTTTTTCTTGAAGATATTGAAGGAAGACCTGTGGATAAGCATAAGGAGGAGGAAGCCGACCAGTTTGCCCTAAAATGCTTATTCCCTGAATCTGCTGTTAAAAGTATGATAACCAGTACTCCGTTGAGTGACAGGGATATTGTCCACTATGCCAGAAAATATAAAACACATCCGGCAATTATCATTGGGCAATTACAGCATAAAAAAATTATAAAATACAGTAAGGGCAACCATTTCAAAGTGTCTATTAATTTGACAGATGAGTCAGAATAAAACGATCAATTTATAGAATATTCGACTGATCTTAATAAACTTTGTACAGTAATTCATAAAACTGCCTCACTATCGAACCGGCGACGGGCAGGTATACTTCATCCCTCCGGTATTTCTCTGTAAGGTAAGCTATGGAAGGTTTGTAAGTTCTGTTCAGCATAGCCGGATTGAGCAAGCCATCCTTTACCAGTCCGGTAACCGTTTCCTCCGGCAGGATATTTTCCAGTTCCCTGATAATCCTTTCTGCCATCTGCCTGCCTGGCAGCGCTTCAAGGTTTGCCCACAGATTTACCTTGACAATACCGTCCTCAGGCAGTGAGGCAAGCTGGTCAGGCGCAAGGCTGGAGGTGCCGTGAAGCACAAGGCGCCTGCCGATCATATCCCTTATCTTCCTGGCCTCCTCCCTGTGGTATCTCACCGTTCCTGCCGTCCTGCGATGCTCCGTACCCAGGTTGGGAACAACCAGGTCGACACCCGTTTCATGATAATACATCTCAGCCGTCTCCGGCCGGGTGATCCTGTCCACGATGTCAAGCCTTACATTATCGGGGCTGTAATTATATATCTCGTCCACCGCACCTTCGATGATGAATGATCCGTGGCACTGGTCAACAAATTTTTTCATCATGGAAATATTGTCACCAAGGCTGTAATGGCTGCAGTCCCACATGACTGAAGAGATGAAATCACTTTGTTCATTGATGATCCAGTCATCCTGTCCCGGCTGTGTATGATCGAGGTGGACAATAACATCCAGCATATGGAAGGGTCCGTCTGTTCGGGCGAGCCGTTCGATATCAGCCCTTACAGCGAGCATGCCTTCCCGGATATCAGCCAGGCCAGTGTAATTGATCAGCTGGGGGCGGTCTTTGTAGCTTGCCGTGAAGGCTATTATAAGCGGCAGGCGGTGGTGCATGCTGTGGTCTTCTAAAAACCGCCTGGCACCCATGAAGATTGCTTCCGTTGTGATAACGTTCTCAGTACAGAAACATGGTAAGCTGTTCCCGTCTCTGATAACACCTTCGAGCAGCTCTCTTGCCTGTTCGCCATCACGGATAATTGCCATAAAAAATGTTGTTAAGTGATTATACTGATGCGGAACTCTGCCGTCTGCATATCTCTGTATCAGCTTATCCAGTCAATGTTCTGTGTCCTTCTCTGCCTCCATGCCTTTTCCGTCAGGGGAGGAGGAGCCAGTTCCTCCACACTCTTCTGGCACAACGACAGCGCCCCGGAAGAGCAGGAGGTCACACAGAGACCACATCCGAAACAGAATGTCCTGTCCACGATACAATGGTCATCTTCTATTTTAAGGGCTTTGAACTGGCAGCGGTCAATGCATATCTCGCAGGCAGTGCATAGTTTTTCATCTACCACGGCATAGAAGTCGGACCGCGCAATGGAATGGAGGCTGCCATAATCGGCCATTCCTCTCAGCACACCACAGGAGCAGATGCAGCAGTTACAGATGTAATTTATTTCTTCCTGCATGTTACCGGTGGCATGTACAAGACCTGCCCTGTCTGCCTCAGCCAGTATTTCCATAGCTTCCTCCCTGGTGATCGGCCTGATGTCCGGTGTCCGGTCAAATGCTCCCGGCCGTACAGAAAAAACCAGGCAGTTTTCCAGCGGGTGATCACAACCCTGTCCTACCAGTTTTTTCTGCACACGGCAGATACATTTCAGCACTCCCCATGAACTGGCCTGGTCAAGGTAGGTGGATGCTTTCTCATAGGGCATGACATCAATATTCACCGGGATGGACTTCTCCACCGGGATGATCCTGTGTACCGAAGGCTCAACGATCATGACCTTATAAAAACTTTCCTTATAGTAAGCTTCGAAAAGCTCCGCGAATTCCCTGTCAATTTTTGCATTCTGTCTTTCGTAGAACCCGACAACAAAAGGGATCAGAGCGAATACAATGCCTGTCCCTTCCTGCTTTTTCATGTCAATCAGTCCTTTTTTGACCATTCCGATGAGCAGGGATCTTGTTTCAGGTTCACCGATACCATTTTTCGATGCGATGGTTTTCATTGATTCATGGTCAAGGCTCATGACTGATGCCAGCCGGGCTTCCTCCGGGGTAAAGAGCTTCGCCAGCAGCCTGAGCTCCACACCGCTGCCGGTTCTGGGAAACCCGTTCGGCGTCCCGGAAAGTCGGTCTGCCAGTTGTTCGTATACCTCATTCATAATTAATAATTTTATGCCGGAGAATATGCCATGTAAATCTATTCATTAATTTATGACCTGCCAAATACATCCTGAAAACCGACATGCCGGTGCAATGTGATCGGGGCTGGCATAACCGAGCACACAGCGACAGGCTTTTAACAGGTCAGCGAGAGTATCTGACTGAACAGTAAGCGGTCAGGAGAGATATTAAATGTACAGGTTGAGGAACAGGATGGGAACAACTTGCCTATATTTGAGGACTAATGATTGTTTCAGCTTCTTTTAATATAATCAGATATTGCGGCCCCGAGGGCCTTACAGAGCAAATTTGTTTGTATTTAAAATATTTATTTCCATATACTTAAATAAAATATTCCCGGATGCATAAGTTTAATGTTTTTCTGTTGTTTTTAAGCATCACCAGCCAGTTAACAGCCCAGAAGCATATTATAAGCGGATATGTAACGGACAAAATGAGTGGTGAAAGGCTGGTCGGGGCAAATATCTATAACAGGAAAGATTTCCTGGGTTCTGTTACTAACAACTATGGTTTTTACAGCCTTTCGCACCAGGAAGGGCAGATAGAACTCGTTGTTTCTTATTTAGGTTATTCACCTGTCACGGCAACCTTAATCCTGTTAAGAGACACGGTCATAAGCTTCGAAATGGAATTATTATCCAGTGAGATCAGGGAGGTCACAGTTGTCGGCACACAACGGTCAAATGTTGAAAACACCCAGATGAGCATGATGGATCTGCCTATTGTGAAGATAAAGTCACTGCCTGTGCTCCTGGGTGAATCGGATGTACTGAAGATCATCCAGCTGTTACCCGGCGTGCAGTCAGGCACGGAAGGATCGACGGGTATATATGTGCGGGGTGGCGGGCCAGACCAGAACCTGTTCCTGCTCGACGGAGTGCCTGTCTATAATGTCAACCATCTCTTTGGCTTCCTCTCGGTATTCAACCCCGATGCCATACAGACCGTGCAATTGTATAAGGGCGGATTCCCTGCCCGGTTTGGCGAACGTTTGTCCTCCGTCGTGGATATAAGGATGAAAGAAGGTAACCTGAAGGAATACCACGGTGATTTTTCCATCGGACTGGTAGCATCGAAGCTCTCCTTTGAAGGTCCCATAATCAAGGATAAAACTTCATTCATCATCTCTGCCCGCAGGACATATGCGGATATTCTCATGCAACCTTTCATCGCTATAGCCAACAACACGCAGAACGAAAAAATTGCCGGTGGTTATTATTTCTACGACCTCAACGGCAAGATCAACCATAAATTCAATGACCGCAGCCGGTTGTACCTCAGTGCCTATGCCGGTAGTGATGAGACCTATCTCAGGGACAAATCCACAACCGATGATTCATATAATTATGGGGATAAATTTGAATACAGGGATAAGTTCGGAATGGGATGGGGTAACATTATCGCTGCCCTCAGGTGGAATTACCTGCTGACAAACCAGTTATTTAGCAATACCACACTCACCTACAGCAAGTACATTTTTGATGTTTCCAGTGAATCGAAAACGATAAATGTGTCAAAGGATCTGACCAGCATGGATTATTTCAGGTATTTCTCAGGCATCAGCGATATAACCGCTAAGGTTGATTTTGATTATTATCCCGGTGCACACCACGCAGTCAAGTTTGGCACAAGCTACACCCACCATAACTTCAAACCTGGGGTGACAAGATTTAAATTCGATTATGAGGAGGAAGCTGTCCGGATCGATACCACATTCGGAGATGAGAAGATTTTTGCCAATGAACTGGTAGCTTACCTGGAGGATAATTTCGATATCACATCGTGGCTTAAGGTGAATGCGGGCCTGCATTATGCACTCTTTAATGTACAGAATACCAATTACTTATCTTTTCAGCCGCGCATTTCAATGAGGATCATGGCAGGGAAAAACTTGTCATTCAAGGCATCCTACAGCAAGATGGCCCAGTTTGTCCATCTACTGACTACCTCGGCTATCAGCTTGCCTACCGATCTGTGGCTTCCTGTTACCAGGAAATTTGAGCCTCCTGTCTCTCACCAGGTGGCTGTGGGAACCAGCGTCAGGCTGCCTGAGGATCTTGATTTTACCTTTGAGGCATTTTACAAAACGATGGACCACCTGATAGAATACAAGGAAGGTGCTTCTTTCGGAAGCAGCGGATCAGGATGGGAATCCAAGGTTGAAAAAGGAAAGGGATGGTCATACGGCGCTGAATTCATGCTGGAAAAGACACTCGGGAAGACAACAGGATGGATAGGGTATACCTTATCGTGGACAGAGAGGCAGTTTGAGAACCTCAACTTTGGAAGAGTCTTCCCGGCAAAGTACGACCGGCGCCATGACGTGAGTATTGTGATAACCCATACATTTAATGACCGGATAGATATGGGTGCCACATGGGTATATGGTACGGGCACAGCCGCCACCCTGGGTATAATGAAATATCCTTCAATGTATTCCCTGGGCTATTCAATGGATTATTACTCCCAGGATATTACTGAATATGAAAGCCGTAACAACTATCGTACACCATCCTATCACAGGCTTGACCTGGGGATTAATTTCCATAAGAAAAAAACACACGGGATACGTACATGGAACATTTCGGTTTATAATGCCTATAACAGGAAAAATCCTTTCTTTATAGCATGGGATACTAAACATTATTACACCGATACCGGGGTCTATTACGGGAAACCTGTCCTGAAGCAATACAGCATCTTCCCGATCATCCCTTCCATTTCCTATTCATTTAAATTTTAATTAATTACGGTTATGAAAAGACTTCCGGTATATTTGCATGTAATGGTCCTCGCTGCAGGATTTGCCGTATCCTGTGAAAAGGAAATTGAATTCAAAGGTGAGGCTCTTGATCCTAAGATAGTTGTCTACTCGGTTCTTGATCCAGATAGTATAATAACCGCAGGCATTTCTGTCAGCCATCCGATATTTGATCCTGAATATACTTATAAGCAGATCGTTAATGCAGATGTGAAACTATTCGAGGACGGGGTTTTCCTGGAAAGCCTGGTATATGTGCCGCTTGATTCTGGTACGCTAAATATCCATCCTTTGTCTGTATATGCTTCCACATCGCATAAACCTGTGCCTGGCAAACATTACAGGCTTGAAGTATCGCTGAATGGTTATAAAAAAGCAGTATGTGAGGCATCACTGCCGGCACCGGTGGATATTATCAGTGTGGATACGTCCACCCAGAGAGGGAATGACTCGGAGCGGGATTACAATGTATGGAATACCAGAATACGTTTCCGGGATCCGGCAGGAGAGGAGAATTTCTACCGCTTGATATTAAGGTGGAGTTATGGATATTATAGCGGTGACAAGGCCCTGCCATATTCAGCATACTTTCCTGTGTTCGTATATATTCAGGAAAACAGCTATGTTGATACCAAGGATCCACTGCTGGTACCTGCAGAGGAGAACAGCCTCTTTGGCACTGATGTCCCGAATACCTACCTGATTTTTTCAGACGAGCTGATCAGCGGGAAAGAACATGAGCTGGTCTTCAATATTCCCCAGATATATCAACCCATTGACACTAACTACCACGAGTTTATGGCAATAACTGTTGAGCTGCAATCCATTTCCAGGGATCTCTACAAATACCTTCTGACGTATGCTGCCAATTCGATGCTTGAAGATAATTTTATCTCGGAGCCGGTAATGGTTTATTCCAATGTTGAAAATGGGCTTGGTGCTTTTGGTGCCTGCGTACCATCACGGTTCAGCATCATGGAAGGAAGCTATCCGCAGGTTGGTGTCTATTATGTTATTGTTCCTTCTTACTACTTATAATCCACGAGATCCCGGCCTGGTGAAAGCCAGTGCACCATTCTGTCCGCCAAAACCAAAGGAATTGGATAATGCGGCATTTATCCTGACTTCACGTGCTTTATTGGGAACCACATCCAGATCACATTCAGGATCCGGGGTTTCAAAATTGATTGTCGGGGGCAGGATACCATGGTACAGGGTGAGCACCGTGGCTGCTGCCTCGATGGCCCCTGCCGCACCCAGCGTATGACCTATCATCGACTTATTCGAGCTGACAGGAATTTTGTTGGTCCCGAGAGCTTTTTTTATGGCAATTGTTTCAACTCTGTCATTTGCTTTGGTGGCGGTTCCGTGAGCATTGATGTATCCGATATCTTCCGGATTAAGTGCTGCATCCCTCAGGGCACCTTCCATGGCAGCAGCAGCCCACACACCATTGGGTTCGGGAGCAAATATACTGTAAGCATCACTGGTTATACCGAAACCATTAAGTACAGCTAAGGGAATAGCACCGCGCCTGGATGCATGTTCGAAGGTTTCCAGCACGAGCATACCGGCTCCTTCGGCGATGACAAATCCGTCACGGTTGAGATCAAAAGGGCGGCTGGCAGACGACGGATCACCATTCGACCGCGATAATACACCCATACAATCATATGCTTCGACGGTAAACGGAGAGATAGCCGATTCTGTTGAACCGGCAAGAATCACATCCGCCCTTCCTTGCCTTAATAAATCAAGTCCGGCACCAATAGAATGTGCTCCGGTAGCGCATGCTGCAGAAACGGCCAGGCTGGGTCCGTAAATCCCCAGAATCATGGTGGTGTGGCAAGCAGGCATGTTGTTGATCGACTTGGGAACGGTCAGAGGATTCACCGAACCTGTACCTCTCTTCAGGAATTCACCGTATTGTTCTTCAATGATGGTTATTCCCCCGGCACCGCATCCTATGACGCACCCGATTCGTGTACGGTCTTCTTTCTCGAGGTCAAGCTGTGCATCCTGTACGGCATCTATAGCTGCACAAACGGCTAACTGGGTTCCTCTGGCCATTTTCCGGTACACTTTGGGTTCAAGATGGCTGTCGGGGCTGAATGTGCTTACTTCAGAGGCCACTTGGCTTTTAAGTCCGGAAGGATCGAATGACTGGATCCTTTTTATACCTGATTTCCCTGCTATCAGCGAATTCCAGAAATCTGTCCTGTTGTTACCAATAGAGGTATAAATGCCAATCCCTGTAACAAAAACTGATCTGTGCTCAGACATAATAATATTAATTATCTAAAAGTAAGCATTTTCATTTTCATCGGATGAATTCATCGGATGAATTCATCCGATGAAATAAAATTCTTCCGAAGAATTTCTTCCGAAGAATTTCTTCCGAAGAAATTTATCCGATGAAAATGATCGGATGAAAATGATCAGATGAAATTCATCCGATGAAATTCATCCGATGGATAAATATGCATATATTAGGACGACTAATTCACAAAGCCATGAACAGTAAAATCAGATCAATCATGCATGACTGCCGGATCTTATCTCTCGCAGTCCTACTGCCTCT
>Ga0172364_10005409_pt1 | contig 10164 bp, 17 predicted proteins | sample LakKivSesite10cm_FD_114545 | JGI IMG/M metagenome (GOLD analysis project Ga0172364, IMG submission 114545) | Sediment microbial communities from Lake Kivu, Rwanda - Sediment site 10cm | ecosystem: Environmental > Aquatic > Freshwater > Lake > Sediment | place: Rwanda: Western Province, Lake... | reverse complement strand
GGCCCGCGCAAGCGGCCGGCGATCTACGAGAACAAGAACTACGTGTGCAGGCGCGCCAAGCCGACGGCGAAGCACTACGTCCAGGTCTGTACCTACGTCGGCGCCGACGGGCAGAAGCACGTCGCGACGGTGAAGACCAAGAAGGCGTGGAAGAAGGCGTACAACAAGCAGTACCGCAAGTGGGCCAAGAAGGCCCGCGCGAAGCTCGTCGTGCGCGGCCCCCAGAGCCGCTACCGCTGTCGCCGGACCGCGGTCGCGAAGTGCCGGTAGCCGCGGTCGACGCGCCCTCGCCCCCGCTCTCCTCGCGGACCTCGACAAGTGGTTCCCACCGACGGCGAAGTGAAGGAGCACCGTGCAACGCCGCGCCCTTCCTGGTGAGATCAACGGTGACGCATTCGATCGGTTCACGGTCGGCCACGCGGCCGTGGGTGTAATCATGGGGCTCGCGCGCGCCCCGTGGTGGGCGGCGATCGGGGTCGCCATCGGCTGGGAACTGATCGAGAACCCGTTGAAAGATCGATTCCCACGAGTGTTCCCGCACGCGACGCACGACCGCTTTGTCAACGCAGCGACCGACGCCGCGGCGATGGTCGCCGGTTGGGCAGCAATACGTGCATTGCCTAACCGATGACCGATGCGGCTCGTGTTCACCACTGCGGATGACTGGTTCGGACGCGCGACGCGCGCGTTTTCACGCAGTCCCATCAGCCACGTTGCGATCGGCCTCGGAGATCATGGCGAGCATCTTCTACACGCCCATGACGACGGCGTCGTCTTGGAACCGCGTGCGGCATGGGTCGCGAAAAAGAATCGTGTCGTCGCAGAGTACCTGATCACCCCCGATGTCTCCGCCGGTGTCGCCGCGCTCACGCAACGGATTGGCGAGCCGTGGAGCGCCGTCGAGGCAACGAAGATCGTCCTTCGGCGCTTGTTCAACCGGCGTGCGAGACGCTGGATCCCGCGCGACGAGCACACCTGCGCGCAGTTCGTGATGTTGATCGACCCGACAAGCGCGCAGATTTCAGAATGGCGCGACGTCGACCGATCAACCGTGGTCCCGGGGGACCTCTTGCGAGTCGCCGAGTACGGCACCAGCTTCCAGCGACTTTTTCCGTGACACCGTCGCCCTACAAGGTTGCGGGTATCCCTACCGTCCTCGACGCCGTCTGCACCTGTCGTTGACACGCCGGGCGTTTTTCGCGTATAAGAGACAGCGTGGAGATCGGTGCGCCGCTTGACGAATTCCTCGACGGCCCGCTCGTCACGGCGTTGGCCGTGCGTCATCGGCTCTGGACCCGCGGCCGCACTCGTGACAACACCGTGTCGGCTATCGCATTCGCTCTCATCGGGCTCGGTCGCGCGTTGCCCTCGACCGACCCGTACGCAAGGTTGCGGCACGCCCTGTTCGACCGGCCGACAACACGACGGCTCGTGGACGCACCGGGGGCCTACCTCGTCCGCGACTTGAAGCTGGCAGCACACCCGGACCTCGCCGCGGCCGCGCGGTACGCGTACGGCGCGGCGGTGTGGTATCGAGCCGCGGATCGCCACGTCCTCGACACGGTCCTCACAGCGGCGCTGGCGGAAGCTGCGCGGCGCGCGCCGACGAAAGGGCGCGCATGACGCTCCTCGATGCCCTCAAACGGCGTTGGCTGATCTGGGTGAAGGCAGCACGACGTGAAGGCTACAGAGGTCCGACGTACCGATCCGACGGGACGTGGCTGGTCGGTGGTGATCACGACGACGCGCGGCAGCTACGCGACGAGACGCACCGTGCGTTGTACGGCGTCTTTTTTGGCGTGACCGTGCCGCGGCCGTGGCCGCGCGACCCGTACCAAACCCTTCGAGCCTACATGTTCGCTAACGCGCCGTATGCGCCGAAGACGATCGCCGATCCTGCCTGGTTGTGCGTGACGGACCTCGGGCTATGCAACAGTGCTGCACCCGGCATCGCCGTCCGCCATGTCTACGCGATGACGAGCTGGCCGAGCGCTGAAGATCGCGCCGTCCTTGACAACGTCATCGCGGTCGCGATGGCGACGGGGGTCACCGTCGTCCACGGGAAGCCGTAGCAGACCGACGACCGGCTGTGGTACGCTGACCGCGTGCAGACCGCCATCCAGTCGACCCCCGGACAGCCGACCTCCGTGGGCGTCGCCCCCGGAACCACCACCGTCCTCCTGACGGGCCCGACGGCGCTCGGGGACCCACCCCCGGGCCCCGGCTACGGCGTCGTGGGCTGCGAGAACCCGGCGCGCGCCGCCAAGCAGCGGTACTACCTGTACCCGCCGGGCAAGTTCGTCGACGGCGTCCAGCCGGCGGCGACGATGATCCGCGCCGAGGTGCCCGAGGCGACGATGGTCCGCACGCCGGCGCCGGCGGCGCAGGTGTTCACGACGGCGGCGCAGCGCGTGACCCGGGTCCTGGACCCGTACGGGACGATCGAATCGCTCAAGGGCCTCGGACGCGCGACGCGTCGGCGGCTCGGCATCGTCCTCGCTCCGTACGGGGATCGGAGCCCCAACCCGAGCTTCGAGATGGTCGCGGCGACCAAGGACTTCGGGCCGCAGGCGTACTGCACGCGACGCCCCGAGCGTGGCCCGAACTACCGGCAGGATCAGACCTCGGCCTACGAGCCCGAGGATCGGAACCACTCGATCAACGGTGTCCGTGGACGCCTCGCGCAGTTCACGTGCCGCATCGCCGGCATCGGCTGCGCGTCGCGTGGCGTCGGTGCGGTCCCGACGGACATGCAGCTCGCGACGCAGTACGGCTACACCCCGGTCGTCTCGCAGTGGATCCCCTTCCGGCAGGGCGCCTACTCGCCGGCGCCATGGGCGCCGCCGCACGGACGGCCAACGCCGAACGACCCGGCGTTCATGACGGCGTGGGGCAAGTACGCCGCGCCGCGGTTCCATCGGCCGGGCGTCGCCGGACCGGTCGCCGACGTGGTCACGGAGAACGCGGACGTCGTCGCACCCGCCGACCCGGCGACGGCCGCGGTCGAGGAGCTGAAGATGCACCAGAACCGCATGTACATGCTCGGCATCGTCAGCGCGGCCGCGGTGGCGTCGACGGCGCTCGTCAACGTCTTTCGCTACAGCGTGGAGCGCCGCGATGCGCGCAAGCGGCACGGGCGCGTGGCGGCGGAGCCGGCGCCGTCGATCAGCGGCGCGCGGCGGCGCAAGCGTCGGCGTTGATCGGTAGGGGCTACCCTGTCGTGCGAATCGCCCGCAAAGACGCGCCGCCCCTGTGATACGCTCGGTCACAAGCCCGATGAGCAGCGACATCGTCTACGACCCCGCCAAGGACGCCTGGTGTCACATCCCGTCGGGCGCGTGCAGTGACGCACAGGGCGCCGACAAGCCGCAGCTTCCGACCTACAGCACCATCGCCGACGTGCTGGAGAAGAAGAACGGCGCCGGCGTCCGGCTCCTCGGCTGGACGGCGGCACGCACGCTCCTCATCGCACCGTTCTTCCGCATGGTCGGCGTACCGTGGAAGCAGGCGTTCGCCGGGGCGATCCTCGCGAGCTGCGCGATCAGCACGCTGACGCTCGTGCGGCTGTCGAAGGCCGAGTACGAGATCAACCGCCAGTTCCTCGACGAGCGGCGGTGGTTGCGGCAGCGGCGACGGCTTCCGGCGGCAACATGACGTACCGATCGCGCGCTGACGCCGTCAACGGCTACCGCAACAGCTACGGGCGCTACCTTCGTGACCTCGCCGACCGCACGAGCAAGCGCGCCTTCCTTGCGCGCTACGTTGACCTGGCCGACCTACCGTCGGACCTTGCGGATCATCTTGAACGATCCGACGCCGCCTGGCGCCGCTTCCTCGATGACGTGATCAAGGCCGCCGGCGCCTGATCGAGCGCGTCGGCGCGCGCCTTCGCCTCACGCTGCGTCGCGATCAAGTATCCGACGCGCGCCCCGTCGCGAAATAACGCGTACGACTGCGGCTTGACGCTGCCGAAGTAGAGCGGCTCGATGAGCCATCGGCCACACGTCGAGTCGACGTACCCCTCACGTGAGCGCTTCCACGAGATCATTCTTGTATGGTAAAACATAATCCCTCCGTGAAAGCCATCGACAAAGACGGCGAGGCGCTCAAGACGAAGCTGTCCGTCGAGGCCACCGAAGAATGACGCCCTCGAAGCCATCGGCCGCGAGGTCGGCGCTCCGTGCGCAGATCCAGGCGACCGGGATCGGCGGCTCGGCGGCTTGACCGCCGGCAACGGCATCGGCGGCGACGCTTCGCCCTCCTCGCGTCGGCCACCACCGACGCGCTGAGCTACGCCTGCGGAACCTCGATCAGCGCGCCCCAGCGCCGGACGAAGACCGCGGTCGCTTCACCCATCTCGACGACGTCGATCTTGCCGGCGCGACGACGCGCGATGTCGCGCCGCGCGGCGCGCAGGTACTTCAACCCCGCCGCCTGCGCGCCCTTGAGCGTACGGAACTTGTCGCCGATGAGGAACTTCTCCCCCGTCGCGATGAAGTCCGCGATCGAGATGCCGACCGGGGCCGCCCCCTCGACGGCGACCGCCGCGTAGCGCTTCTGCCCGATCAACCGCTCGGTGAGGAGCAGGATGCCAACGTCGGCCTCGCGCTGGAACGCGTACGCTTGCTCGTTCGTGAGCCAGTTCACCTTCATCACGACCGAGCGTACCACACGGGTCCGTCAGCGTAGCGCGCACGCCGCGTGGATCGCCGCTTTGACGGCTCGGGAGAGGTACCACGGCCGCCCCCGACCCGGTGTCATCGTCGTCGCGAAGACGTTGACGCCGCCCTCGCCGCAGCGCCATGTCGCGGAACGCCCATCGGGGAGCGCGATCTCGCCACCGGTCCGCGTCTCGATGACGACCGAACCGGGCGGGAGCACCTTCGCGATCGTAGCTAGGCGCGTCACCTCGCGAACGCCTCGAAGCCGCCCACGTGCCGTCACCGCGGGCGCCGACCGGTCGCGACCGAGACCGGCTGCCGAGCCGACGGCGGCGGCAGCGCGCCGTCGACCCCAGCGGCGGGCTCGTCGACCTCCTCGCCTTCTTCGAGGTACTTCGCGATCCCGTACATCGGCGCGTCGGTGTCCTTGAACATCGGCTCGCCCGTGAAGAGCCGGTTCAGGAAACGGAGCACGTCGATCCGATACTCCGCCGGTGCGTCCGGGATCATGACATCGACGAGGGCCGGGTACATCTGCTGCTTCCAGAAGTAGTCGAACGCCTCGACGCCCGGGATGTTGTTCTGCGTGATCATCGCGGCCGAGGTCACGATGACCTGGGCACAGAGCTGCGGCGAGACGCCGACCGCCTTGCCGTCTTCGCCGACGACGGTGGGGTGCTCGCCCTTCTTCGGCTGGTCGATCGTCACCTCCTCCTTCGAGACTTCGACGAGGTACTTGGTGACGCCCTCACGCAACTTGAGCACGTCCGAGAGCGCCGGCCCGAACCACTGCGCGTCGGTCTTCCCGTTGCGCAGCGGACCGTCCGTGGGTGCAGGCGTGGGCACCCCCGCCGGCGTGTCGACGATCGGCTGCGCCACCGTCTGCGGCTCGACGGCAGGTGCCGCGGCGCCGTTGGTGCCCGCACCGTTCAGCCTCGACGCCGCCTCGGGCACATGCACCGGCGGCGGCGGCTGCCACGTCGGGCGCGCCGACGACGCCGCGGCGTGTGCCTGCGCGGCGGCGACCTGAGCCTGCGACTGCGTCACGGTCTGCGCGACGTTCTCGATCGCGCTCACGATGCGGCCGGCGACGCCTTCACCCTGCGGCGCCATCTGCATCATGTTCGCGAGGAAGTTGCGCTGGATGTCCATCATGTCGTTCATCGAGCCGACCATCGTCTTCGTGAACTGGTCGGCGCTCTGGCTCGCCTCCTTCACGACGCGCGCGGCGTCCATGGGCGACATCTGGTTCGGCGCCATCATCGTGTGTACGCGCTCGATGAGCCGGTTCTGCGAGTCGGAATTGATTCGCGCCTCCTCGGCGCGCGCGCGGGCGACCTCCTTGTCGGTCTCGGCCTTGACCCGCGCCTTCTCGCGCTCGGTCTCCGCGGAGATCCGCGCCGCCTCCCGCGCCGCCTCGGCGGTCGCCTTCTGGTTCTCGATGAGGAGCATCATCATCGGGTCAGGGCCCGTCGGCCGCGCCGACATCGCCTGCGCGAGCTGCGCCATCTGCGCCATCATCTGCTGGAAGCGCTCGTCGGCCTGACGCCGGTCGGCGATGATCTGCGCCTCGATCTGTCGCGCGCGCTCCTCCGCGCGGCGGTCGGCCTCGATCCGCTCCGCACGCGCCGCGGCCTCGCGCTCGATGCGCTCGGCGGCGGCCCGCGCGGCCGCGGCGTCACGCTCGGCCGCTTCACGCGCGGCGCGTTCGCGCTCGACACGATCGTCGAGCCCCACCGGCTGCTTGGACGCCTCGATCTGACGCTTCAGCTCGGCCATCTCCCGCTCGTGCCGATGCCGCTCGTCGAGGAGGTCGCGCCGATGGAGTTCGGCCGCCATCTGCTGCTGCTGCTGGACTGCCGCGAGCGCAGCGGACGGTTCGGGGCGCGCCGCCGCCGCGGTCGCCGCTGCGCCCCCACCCCACCCGCCGATCGGCGTCGAGGCGCCGTAAAGCGTCGGGTACCCCGGGTACCCCATCGGCTGACCATACGGCGCCGGCGGGTACCCCGGGACCGACGAGAACCCGGCGAGTCCGGGCGCAGGCGGTGGTGGGGACGGCGCACCGTACGCGTACGCGGAAGCAGGGTTCGTGCGGGGTGGCTTCATCGGGTAGATCTCCGTGGGGACCATGAAGGTCCACGCCGTGCTGTTCCCCTGCGCGTCGGTGACCTGAACTTCGTAGACGCCGCCGCCGGAGACCTCGATGATCTCCTGGTCGATCGCCTGCACCTCGTCCTTGGTCCAGCCGACGTTGGAGACGTGCTGACCCTCGCGAGGGTCGAGCATGATCGGCTCCTTCTGGTTCTGCCGAACGCGGCTGACGGCGATCGTCAGCGGCTCCTGCATCTTGAGAAGGGCGGGAAGGTCGATCCCGGCCTTGACCCGGGACGTGCGTGCGGGGGGCATGTAGACGTCACCCTACGCCGGATCGCGTGACCGATCAACAGGCCGAAAATCTTTAGGCGTGGTTTAGTGTGAGAATGACTGTGAAAAATCGCTAAAAGCCGAATGATTACGGTACGTTACCCACGCTCCGATCACGTTCTACGCGAGCTTTCCGCGTGTGTCAAGAGCGTTGTCGTATCAATGTGATACGGTCGGCGACGTGACCAACAAGATCTCGCTTCCCCTCGCGGATCGCACGTTCGAGCGCCGACAGGGCTGCTGGAACTGCAAGCACTTCGCGACCGTCGACGCCAGCCTTCAGCACTGGATCGCGTCCGAGCGACCCGCGCACGAGGCGCGCATCGCCGAGGGCAAGCGCAAGGTTCTGGAAGGCGCCGTCGCCGACGTCGCGGCGATCACGCGCGCTCGCGGCACCGGCGTCAACGACCCGTGTCCGTGCGGATCGCGCCAGAAGTACAAGCGGTGTCACCGCGACCGTGACGCCGCGGCGGTCCGGCTCTTTCGCCAGATCGAAGGGATCGAACAGGCGACGGCACACGTCGAGCGGTTCGAGGCGTCGATCAAGCACGGGGACCCGATCCTCGGGCAGATGGCGCTCTGCACCGAGCGCACGTCGACGAAGTACGGCACCTACGTCAGCGATCGCTTCCTGTGCGATCGCTGGTCGGGGGCGACCGGCGCCAGCGTCGCGCGCGAGGGTGGGCGCCTGGACGATCTCCCCGAGGAGCTGCGCGATAAGCTCGGTGACGACGCGTAGGGTTCTCGTATGGTAGACGAACGCCGAAGGTGGCCGGCTTGGTGGTGGGGTTACGCCGCCGGCGACGACGACGACGACGACCAGCCGCTCGATCAAGCCTGCCGACACGCACTTATGAACGTCGGCATCGTCGACGACGACCTGCTCGCGCTGCTCTACGACCTGTTCATGACCTGGTTCGCGGAGGATGACGACACCCCCGAGGCCGCTGAAGCGCACGCGATGCTCATCGTGGTCACGGACGTCGCGATCGCTGAACAAGACCGCCGCAACGGCGTGCTACAACCGCGATCATGATCGACACCATCTTCATGCTCCCGCTCGTCACCGTCGCGCTCTTCTACCTCGGCGCGCGTGCGCAGATCACGTCGTTCCTGTGGTCGCGCTACCCGGCGCGGCTCGACCACTTCATGTCGTGCGCAGCGTGTAGCGGCTTCTGGTACGGCCTCGGCGGGGGCGCCATCGGCTACGCGTGCGATGTCCCGTTCCTCGGGTCGACGTCGCCCTGGGCGATCGGCGCCGCCGGCGCGATGTCGATCGTCTGGACGCCGATCATCGCGGCGAAGATGGAGCGTGCGTTGGTCGACCTGTCCCCGCCGAGCGTCGACCCGCCTGCCTGAACGCGCCCGACCAAGGACTGTCGGGCCCGCGTGCTACCGTGCCCGCGTGATGGATAGCGAGAGCACGAAGGTCATCGGTCACCTGAACAACCCGAGCGGGGAGATCGTCAAGGTCGCCCGTGAGCTGCTCGATCAGCTCCGCGCGGCCGCCACGACGGCGGAGCTACGCGCGGAGGCGCTTCGACAAGAGCTGGAGGCCGAGCGGGCCAAGCCGATCGACGAGCGCCTGACCGACGCTGGTGCGTTGATCACGGCGCTGAAGGAGATCGTCGATCACGCCGTCGCCAATCTGTCGCCGGAGTTCATCCGCGACATCCCGGCGGAGATGTTCGCCGCCGCGAGCGCCCTCGTCGACAAGGTCGTCGGCGCGACGCAACGTGACACCGAGCGTGCCGCGGTCTGGCGGGATCGCGCGCGCGTCGTCAACGACTGGCGCAGCCGTCGAGGGACGCCGGAGTGGGCCGAGCGCGTCGCCGAGTACAAGGAGCGACAGCTCCGTGAACAAACGCTCGCCGCGGGCTACAGGCTCGTGAAGCAACCCAAGGCCAAGGCCAAGGCCAAGGCCAGGACCAAGGCCAAGACCAAGACCAAGCGAAGGCCGCCCGGACGACGCTGATGCCTCGCCGTAGCCGCCGCGTCTACCTCATCGACGGGATCGCGTTCGTTCCGCACCCGTGCGCCCGCGTCGGCCTCTACGTCAAGACGCACGCGTGCGTCGCGCAGGTCGCGTGCCCGTTCTGCAAGGCCGTCATCGGTGAACCGTGCCGACAGCACCTACGTCAAGGATGGTCGGGGTCGACACACTACGCGCGCCGCCGCGCGGCGAAAGGGCTCGCGATCAACCGCGCGGTGATCGTGCTGTCATGAGCGGTCTACGTCCGTTCTGGCGGTACTACGGCGGCAAGTGGCTCGCGGCGCCATCCTATCCGCCGCCGCGTTGCGAGACGATCATCGAGCCGTTCGCCGGGGCCGCCGGATACAGCCTTCGTTACCCCGATCACAACGTGATCCTGGTTGAGAAGTACCCGGTCATCGCGGAGATCTGGCGTTGGCTGATCGCGGCATCAGCAGCAGACGTGTTGGCGATCCCGTGCGTCGACGTCGTCGACGATCTGCCAGCCGACACGCCGCTTGGCGCGAAGTTCCTCGTCGGGTTCCACATGAACGCGGCGACGACGAGACCGCGCCGCAGGATCTCCAGCGGACTCCTTCGGCAACGCGTGAGCGGTCGCGATTCCGGGTGCGGCTGGTCGCCAACAACTCGTGAACGTATCGCGTCGCAGGTCGAACGCATCAAGCACTGGCGCATCGTCGAAGGCGATTACACGCGCGTCGCCAACATGTACGCGACGTGGTTCATCGACCCGCCGTACATCGGGCGCGCCGGCGGGTACTACAAGTACGGTAGTGACACGCTCAACTACGAGCAGCTCGCAGCATGGTGCCGCCGGCGGGCAGGGCAGGTCATCGTCTGTGAGGCGGGCACAGCAGGTTGGCTTCCGTTCCAGCCGCATCGGGTCATCAAAGCGAGCACCATGAACACCACCAGCGGCGGGTGGTCTCATGAGTTGATCTGGACGAACAACGATCGCTAAGTGCGCCGAACCTCGACCAGCGGCGCCGCGCCGCCGCCGACGACGAACCCGTGACCCGGGCGCAAACGACGCGCACGTCGGCATAGCTCCGGATCGTTCACGCGGCAGAACGAACGGAGCGACGT
>Ga0172364_10005402_pt1 | contig 10172 bp, 12 predicted proteins | sample LakKivSesite10cm_FD_114545 | JGI IMG/M metagenome (GOLD analysis project Ga0172364, IMG submission 114545) | Sediment microbial communities from Lake Kivu, Rwanda - Sediment site 10cm | ecosystem: Environmental > Aquatic > Freshwater > Lake > Sediment | place: Rwanda: Western Province, Lake... | reverse complement strand
TTACCCCACACCCAGCCTATGGCATGCAAGCGCTACAAGTTAATTTTACTGCTCCAGCCGTTATCATTCCAAAGGCTGGGTGTGGGGTTAAATTCGCCCAAACAACTTACGTTCACTATCGTTCCGTAAGTTGTGGGCTCATTTAAAATGTTCTCTAAAATACTTATTGCTAACCGGGGCGAAATAGCCCTAAGAATAATCCGTGCCTGCCGAGAATTGGGTATCCGCACAGTAGCGATATATTCTCAGGTAGATAGAGATTGTTTGCATACGCGTTTTGCTGACGAGGCAATCTGCATAGGTAAGGCCGCAAGTAGTGATAGTTACTTAAATGTACCCGCAATTATAAGTGCCGCAGAAATTACGGACGTAGATGCAATACATCCGGGTTACGGGTTTCTTGCAGAAAATCCCCATTTTGCGGAAATCTGTGAATCCTGCCAAATAACTTTCATTGGTCCAACATCAGACAATATCAGGCTGATGGGAGATAAAATAGCTGCCCGCGCCAATATGCAGAAAACGGGTCTGCCCATAGTTCCGGGTAGTATATCAATAATCAAAAATAAAGAAGAGGCACTTAAGACTGCTAAAAAAATAGGCTACCCCATAATTATAAAAGCAGCAGGGGGTGGCGGCGGAAAAGGAATGCGTATTGTACACAATGATATAAGCCTCATCAGTAATCTTATGACTAGCCAGGCAGAAGCAGAGGCGAGTTTCGGCAATCCTGATGTATACATTGAAAAATATATTGAAAAACCACGTCATATTGAAATCCAAATTTTAGCAGATAAATACGGTCACGTTGTACATCTGGGTGAACGAGACTGCAGTATTCAAAGAAGGCATCAAAAACTATTAGAAGAATCTCCTTCATCGAGAGTAGACAACAAACTGCGTAAGCGCCTGGGGGAACTGGCGGTTAAAGGCACAAAGACAATAAACTACATCGGAGCAGGAACTATTGAATTTTTATTAGACCAGTATAATAATTTTTATTTTATGGAAATGAACACCAGAATACAGGTTGAACATCCTGTAACCGAAATGGTAACCGGTATAGACTTGATAAAAGAACAGATTCGTATCGCCTGCGGCGAAAAATTACATTTTCAGCAGGATGACATTCAAATCAGAGGAGCAGCCATAGAGTGCCGCATAAACGCTGAAGATTTCGAAAATAACTTCATGCCCTGTCCGGGAAAAATTGAAACACTCAATTTACCCGGTGGTCCAGGCGTGCGCTTAGATACACACATCTATCCAGGGTATGAAATCCCCACCTTTTACGATTCTCTCTTAGCCAAGGTAATAACTTTTGCCTTCACGCGTCAAGAGGCAATTAGGATTATGCAAAGGGCATTACAAGAATTTAATATCGCACCTGTAAAGACAACCATTCCTTTTCATTTGCGTCTATTACAAAATCCTTTATTTCTAAAGGGAGAAATATCCACTCATTTCGTTCAGGAGATGTTAAAGGAAGAAGAGGCTGAAGTGCCGGGAAAAGAATAAAACTATTTGATAAAATACAGGAATCTGGGAGGAATAATGCAGAGAGAAGAATCGCAGACGGATTTAGGTAATATTAGAATTCATAAAAATGTTATTGCCTCAATTGCGTCTCTGGCAGCAGTTGAAATTGAGGGCGTAAAGCGCATAGGAGGAAATTTGAGGAGTGGGATTTTAGAATTTATTGGCAAGAAGGAGTTAGGGGCAATTAAAGTTGACATTGATAAGAATGATGAGATTAGACTCGAAGTACCGCTCGTTATAAAATACGGTTTTAATATTCCTGATATAGCCAATAAGGCCCAAGAAAATATCCGTAATGCCTTGGAGAAAATGACAAACCTATCTATAAAGTATATAAATATAAATGTCCAGAGCATAGAGAGGGGGTAATCGATGCGTATATTTACAGTTTTAGGAATATTATTTTACGCCACAGTCCTTATCCTTATCGGAGTGATATTAATAATATTTTCTGTCAATTTACTACAGCCCCAAGACATAAATAACCTGCTTGTATATATCCAATATAATGTTAATTCAAGAATTATCGTGGGGCTCACCGGCCTTTTATTAATAATAATCAGTTTTTCCTTTGCGCAATTAATCTTGGGGCGGTTTCAACAGCAAAGGACAATCGCCTTTACCACTGCCTCAGGGGAGGTAACTATTGCCCTTTCTGCAGTTGAGGATTTGATAAAACGGCTTGTAGGCGTGATTCCTGAAATAAAAGAATTAAGGCCGGATGTAATTGCCACTAAAAAAGGTATTATTGTTGACATCAGGGTTGTATTAAAGTCAGAGGCAAATATTCCTGATTTAACTAGCCGATTACAGGAAATAACTCGCTCTAAAATACAGGAAATCTTGGGTCTAGAAGAACAGATAATTATTAAAATTCATGTAGTAAAGATTATTTCCCTCCACGACACAGATAGAAAAAGAAGAGAATTAGAAAAGGAGGAACCTACAATACCCTTTGGCGGTTACGGTAGGGTTTAACGGCAAGATATAAGATACGGTCTATTATTTTAAAGAAAGGGGAGGCTATGGCAAAGATAGGGATTCTTACTGGCGGAGGCGACTGTCCGGGATTAAATCCTGTGATTAGAGCAGTGGTTAGAAAAGGCCTTAATGAAGGCTACGAAATTATAGGTATTAAAAACGGTTGGAAGGGTTTGATTGAAAATGATATTGTAACTTTGGACCTAGAAAGCGTCTCAGGGATATTACCCAAAGGTGGTACAATTTTGGGCACCAGCCGCACAAATCCATATAAAAAAGAAGACGATTTGCAAAAACTAAAAAATAATTATAAGAAACTCGGGATAGATGCTTTAATCGTGGTCGGGGGAGAAGATACCTTGGGAGTAGCAACAAAATTAATCAAGGATGGTATTACCAATATCGTGGGTGTGCCTAAAACCATAGATAATGACCTCTCTGCCACAGACTATAGTTTTGGATTCGATACAGCATTAAATACTGCCATGGAATGCATTGATAAGCTGCATACCACCGCAGAAAGCCACCACCGTATTATTGTCGTAGAAGTCATGGGCAGGCATGCCGGATGGATTGCCACTGAAGCTGGAATTGCCGGTGGTGCAGATGTGATTTTGATTCCTGAGATACCCATTGATATCGAAGAGATATGTAATTTGCTCAAGAAGAGGCATGCGCGCGGAAGGTTATTCAGTATAGTAGTCGTGGCTGAAGGCGCTAAATTCAAAGAAGAAAGCATAATTACCCAGGAGGAAAAATTAGATGAGTTTGGCCACGTCAGGTTAGGAGGCATTGGTGAAACCTTAGGGAAAGAAATAGAAAAAAGAACGGGTTATGAAACAAGGGTAAGTGTACTTGGTCATATTCAGAGAGGAGGCAGCCCCAGCGCCTTTGATAGAATCCTGGGCACAAGGTTTGGAGTAAGGGCGGTCGAATTAGTGAAAGCGAAAAAATTTGGCAGGATGGTAGCTCTATCCGGTAATAAAATTATCGATGTCCCAATCGCTGAGGCAGTCAGTGTCTTAAAAACAGTGGATATGGACCTTTACGAAATTGCCAAAGTATTCTTTGGATAGGGGGACAGGTCCCAACCCAATCGGGGACCGTTTCTTATGCCAATCGGAGAAGTGTCCCCGTAGGGGACACTTTTTGCTTTAATTCGGGGACAGACTTAACTTTGGTTGCAAAAACGTCCCTAATAACTAAAAGAATAGGATGATGAGAGACAGGATTAAGGATATATTGTTGGAAAGCATACAAGTCAAAGAAGAATTATTGCGTACAGGTATCGGCAAAATTATAGAAATAACCGCCCTGATAACAGACTGCCTTAAGAAGAATGGCAAAGTGATTCTTTTTGGAAACGGCGGTTCAGCCAGCGATAGTCAACACATTGCCGCAGAATTTGTGGGTAGATTCAAAAAGGACAGAAAAGCCTTACCCGCCATTGCCCTTACAACCAATACATCTATATTAACGTCTCTGGCAAATGATTATGGTTATGAGGTAGTTTTTGCAAAACAGATTGAGGCACTGGGTGAGAAAAATGATGTGGCTATTGGGATATCCACGAGTGGCAAAGCAAAGAACGTGGTTCTGGGTATCAAACAGGCTAAGAAAATGGGTCTGAAGGTCATTGCCCTTACAGGTAGGGATGGAGGAGATTTAGCAAAATTAAGTGATATATCCTTGGTAGTACCCTCCTCGGTTACAGCCAGGATTCAAGAAGCGCATATCACTGTAGGGCATATCATATGCGAGCTCATAGAGCAGGCCCTTTGCCAAGAACCCTGAGATTAAAAAATGACCCGCTTATTAGAAAATAAAATCCAGGATTTAAAGAAACTTAAGAATTTAATTCCCTACTTGAAAGCACGAAATAAAAAGATAGTATTTACCAATGGTTGTTTTGATTTGCTGCACTGGGGGCATGTAAAGTATTTGCAGGATGCCAAGAAAAAAGGCGACCTCCTTATTGTAGGAATAAATAGCGATGCCTCGGTAAAAAGAATCAAGGAAAAGAAAAGACCGGTTGTTAATGAAAAGGATAGATTACGGCTGGTGGCGAGTTTAGAGAGCGTGGATTATGTAGTGCTTTTTAAAGAAGATACGCCGCTTAAAATAATAAAGTTTATAAAACCGGATGTACTGGTTAAAGGCGCAGATTGGAACAGAGATAATATAGTGGGCAAGGATTTTGTAAGAAGTTACGGCGGAAGTGTTTCTACAATAAAATTAGTAAAAGGATACTCCACTTCTAATTTAATCAAAAAAATTGCCAGACGCTTTTAAAAGAAAACTTATCTATAGAATTATTGATGCAAATATAAACCGGCTGAAGGAGGGTTTACGCGTATGCGAGGAAATAACCAGGTTTATTCTGGAAAGTCATAATTTAACATCCGAATTTAAAAAAATAAGGCATAGGACCGATCTGATATTAAAATACCTACCAGGAAAGATAAAACTATTTAAAGATAGGGAGAGTTTAAAAGACGTAGGCAGAAAAATCTATATCCAGGAGCTAAAAAGGAGAAATTGCCAGGATATTTTCTTTGCGAATATACAGCGTGCAAAAGAGTCCATAAGGGTCTTGGAAGAATTCACTAAACTTATTAATAAAAATACCGCGGTTAAATTTAAAAGATTGAGATACGATATTTATGAACTTGAAAAAAAGACTGCTGAAAGAATCTCGTCTTTATGTTATCGTAGATAAAAAAGTTTCCGGGTCTAGGTCCATATTTGACATAGTCAGCAAAATAAAAGATTTAGGGGCTGACATAATTCAGCTAAGAGACACGGAATCAAAAAAAGAATCTATCCTCAAAGAGGCTTATAGACTACGTAAATTGTTAACCCAAAGCCGGACCTTATTTATTGTTAATGACTACATAGATATTGCCAAGATAGTAGATAGCGATGGAATCCATTTAGGTCAGAATGACCTGCCACTAGATACAGCCAGACACTTATTAGGCAAAGATAAGATTATCGGTATATCCTGCCATAATTTAAACCAAGCCATTGCAGCACAAAAAAACGGAGCAGATTATATAAGCATAGGCCCAATCTTCCCTACCCCTATTAAACCTGAATATAAAAGCGTGGGTTTGGATTTAATAAGGAAGATGAAAAAGGCGATACATATACCTTTTTTTGTTATCGGCGGGATTAATGAAAATAACCTGAATAATATTTTGCCTTTGGGGATAAAAAGAGCGGCTCTCTGCAGGGCAGTATGTCAGGCAAAAAATATCGCTAGCTCAATAAAAAATCTGAGAAGACAGCTGGATAATTAAATAAAAGAAGATGACCCAATTAGAATATGCCAAGAATAATATTATAACACCTTTAATGAAAAGGATTGCCTGTGAGGAAGGCAAGAGCCCTAATTTAATACTCAAATATGTGAAAGAAGGTAAGGCCGTTATTTTGCATAACCGAAAACATAATATAAAAAATCCCTGTGCCGTAGGTTGGGGTTTGCGCACAAAAATAAATGCAAATATAGGGACCTCAACTGATAAATCGCAAATCAGCGACGAGCTAAAAAAAATAGAGGTTGCGGTAAAATACGGCGCAGATACAATTATGGATTTAAGCGTGGGGGGGGACCTCAAGAAAATAAGAAAACAAATATTAGAGTATTCACCAGTGCCTATTGGGACAGTCCCTGTCTACGAAATAGCAGTAAACGCTCAAAAAACAAAAGGAAATTTTTTAAAATTTACTATTGACGATATATTGGATATCTTGAAAACGCAGGCTAAAGAAGGCGTGGATTTTTTTACTATTCATGCAGGAGTTACCAGAAAAAGCTTAGGGGCTTTAAAGAGACATAAACGGATATTGGATATTGTCTCCCGGGGTGGGGCGATATTGGCCAGCTGGATAGCGCGCAACAAAAAAGAAAACCCTTTTTATGAATATTTTGATAGGATTTTGGACATCGCTTATGCTTACGATATAACTCTCAGCCTGGGAGATGGATTAAGGCCAGGCTCTATATTGGATGCGACGGATGAGGCACAGATTGCTGAGCTTAAAATTCTAGGTGATTTGGCTAAACGTGCAAAAAAAAGAAATGTCCAGGTAATGATTGAAGGCCCGGGACACGTCCCCTTAAATCAAATCAAGAGAAATATTGTTTTAGAAAAAACTATTTGCCGCAATGCCCCATTTTATGTTTTGGGCCCCCTGGTTACAGATATAGCCGCTGGATATGACCATATAAGCAGCGCGATTGGAGGGGCTCTGGCTGCAGGTTGTGGTGCAGATTTTTTATGTTATGTAACTCCTTCAGAACACCTCAGGCATCCATCTGTTGAGGATGTAAAAGAGGGTGTTATAGCTTCTAGGATTGCAGCACATGCAGCGGATATAGTAAAGGGTATAAAGTCAGCAATACAATGGGATAGAAAAATGTCAGGGGCTCGCAAAAGACGCGACTGGAAAAAACAGATTGCCCTCTCCATAGACCCAAATAAAGCAAAACATTACCGTATTTCTTCAAAACCGCAATTGCTGGATGTATGTACCATGTGTGGTAAATATTGTGCTATTAAATTAATGGAAAAATGTATGAAATTATAATGCATCTATCAGGAACACTTCGGTTATTTATAGCGAACGATGCGGGCGTAGTTCATCGGTAGAACACCAGCTTCCCAAGCTGGATAGGAGGGTTCAATTCCCTTCGCCCGCTGGATAAATAAAAGTGGTCTTTAAACACAAATTATTAATATTCTACCTACTACCTACTACCTACTACCTACTTTTTCTAGTTGGTTGTGCTACAGTTCCCTATACAGTACCAACCCAACCTCAATTTGCCATACCTGGCATTTACCACCAGGTAGAAAGAGGACAGACGCTCTGGAGAATCTCTAAAATATACGCTGTGGATTTAGATGAAATTGTCCGGATTAACCGTATCCCCGACGCTGCAAGCATAGAGGCAGGCCAGCTTATATTTATACCTTCTGGCCAAAAAAGAGAATATGTATCGAGTAAATCCCTGGCAGAAGATTTTAGCTGGCCATTAAAGGGAAGGGTTATTACAAGCTTTGGGCAAACTTTCAACGATATGATTAATAAAGGGATAAATATACAAAGAGTTAGAAGTGAGGATGTCCTTGCCTCGCGTAGCGGAAAAGTGACTTTCTATAATACTAATTTCGAAAACTTTGGTAAAACAATAATTATTGACCATGGCGACGGATTCTCAACTGTCTATGCAAAGAATTCGCAAGTCTTTGTTAAAATTGGCGATTATGTCCAAAGGGGAAGCGTTATCGCTAAGATAGGCTCATCCGATAGGGATAACAATACATATTTACACTTTGAGATAAGAAAGGGATATATCCCGCAAAATCCTTATTTTTATTTACCCCGTTAGTCAGGGGCTACCATGAGAAAAGATAATTTTTTCGACCGCACATCTTATCTAGATATTTTAAATAAACGTATCACTGACCTGAAAGACGGCTATCGTCAGAATATCGCTATTATCGGGGATGAGCTTGTAGGAAAGACATCGATAATATTCAATTTTCTTAATAACTTTTATGATAATCGCCTAATCATAATATACTTAGAGATAAGGCCGGAATCATTGCCTTCTTTTGCCAGAAGATTTATCGGGGTATTGCTCTATAATTTTTTGCTTAATAGCGGTATCAGACTAGAGGAGAATCTGGACTTCTTAATTAATAAATCTGAGAAATATATACCTAAGACAGTAGAAAAAATAAGGGGTATTCTTGCGCTCCTGGAAAGAAAAAAGAAAGATAATATCTTCGCTGAGCTTCTCTTGTTATTTCAAATAATTAACCAGGAGACAAATAAATTCTGTGTAGTGATATTTGATGAATTCCACAATTTGGAAAATATGGGAATCAAGAATCTTTATTCCGAATGGTCTAAATTATTGATTCTCCAGAAAAATACAATGTATATAATTGTAAGCTCCATGAAATTGAAAACAAAAACCATACTTTCTAAAAATCTATCTCTGTTATTCGGTAATTTCCAGATAATTACTGTAGAACCGTTTGATATAAAAACAAGTGAGGATTATTTAAATTACAGGCTGGGTGAGCTGAATTTAGATACGGGTCTAAAAAATTTCCTTATTCATTTTACCGGCGGTAATCCGTTTTATCTAGAATTGGTATCTAAAGAATTATTGAAAGCGAATACTACTGACCTGGCAGATATACTTGAGGACCTGCTCTTTATGCCTGCAGGCATATTAAATCAAAAATTCTCTAATTACCTGAAGCGATTTCTGGATATTCCTTACAGTCAGGATTATACAGCAATTCTATATTTAATCTCCGACGGCCATAATAAACTAAAAGATATCGCGCATATTTTACGAAAGACACGGAAAGAATTAACCTTGAGGGTAAATCATTTATTGGAACTCGATACTATAAGTCGTAATGGAGACTTTCTGAAAATTAGCGACCGGGTATTCGGTTTCTGGCTGCAATTTGTATATCAGGAAAAATTGCAAGCCTTAACCTTTGACTCAAAAAATCAAAAGGTTGTATTTAGAGATAAAATAGAAAGCATGATTCAGACATTCCTTACAAATGCACAAAAGACCCTTAGAGAAAGGACAGTAGAATTATTGCATCTTTTTGAAGACGAGGTGATACAGATAGAAAGGAGGCGCCTCAGGCTTACTCATTTCAGGGAAATAAAGACCTTGGACTTTAATAACCAGCGCCTGAGAGAAGGGGTAATCGGACGTTCACAGGATATTCTTTGGATAATAGCATTTAAACAAGGTCTCTTAACCGAAGAGGATATCGCTGAGTTTGCCAAGGAATGCAAAAGATACCGTCATAAATCACAGAGGAAAATTATTGTTGCGCTTGCTGATATAGATACAAATACTCGGTTAAGGGCGCTGGAAGAAAAAGTCTGGACCTGGGATTTAAATAATCTGAATCAGATATTAGATTTATTTTCTCAGCCCAGGATTATAGCGGGTAGGCAATGAAAATTGGCGTAATTGCAGATACGCATATACCGGCGCGTGCAATAGAGATTCCCCAACAAATATTGCAAGCCTTCAAGAAAGTAGATATGGTCATCCACGCAGGTGACTTTGTGGATTGTGGCGTTCTCAATAAATTAAAAGCTGTTTGTAAGGATGTTCGGGCAGTTTGGGGTAATATGGACCCTTATGAAGTGAGGAAAGGACTGCCGGAAAAAGAAATTATCCAGGTAGGAAAGTACAAAATAGGAGTCGTACACGGATACGGGCATCCCAATAAATTAATAAACCTCGTAACAGAGATATTTAAGAATGACCATGTTGATTTGATTATCTTTGGACACTCGCATTCTCCATTAAATGAGAAAAGGGGTAATATTATATATTTTAATCCCGGCAGTCCTGTGGATAAGATATTTGCCCTTTATAATTCATACGGGATTATAGAAATCAATGATAAAATAGAAGCAAAAATTATTAAAATATAAGTGAGGACATCCGCCAAGAATTGTGGTGGATCTGTCCGAGCTTACCCAGCACTAATTTGTAGAAGCGCTGGAATGTAAATTTTTTGGGTGTAGCGAGCGAAATTCGCCTATGAGATATTATCAAGCGTGGGTTCAAATTAGTGCTGGGTTAA
>Ga0172364_10005399_pt1 | contig 10174 bp, 14 predicted proteins | sample LakKivSesite10cm_FD_114545 | JGI IMG/M metagenome (GOLD analysis project Ga0172364, IMG submission 114545) | Sediment microbial communities from Lake Kivu, Rwanda - Sediment site 10cm | ecosystem: Environmental > Aquatic > Freshwater > Lake > Sediment | place: Rwanda: Western Province, Lake... | reverse complement strand
TAGGTCTTAAACGTGATGAACATGGTGTAGCAGGACCTAGCTACTGGCAAACCGAAGATGGAAGACTACTACATGATCTCAATGAAATAGTAAGGAAACGGCAGAAATGACGTATCACATCAAAAAAGGAGGCGTGCGAGTAAACTCAGCGGAAACCTTCGGTTTCCTTGTCTCGCCTTCGGCTCGGTCATATAACAAGCGGGTATCTGGCTCGGCTCACTGCGTTCGCCTCGACCCAAATCCTCGCCTATAGGCTCGGAACTTCAGATATCCTCAGCCGTTAGTATGCTCTTTTTCTTTCCTCCCTCATCAAAACTTTTCGTAGATTATTACGTGCCTATGTGCCTGCAAAGCCGCTCGACACACACCCGCCAAATTTTATATTATTAGTTATGCTTATAACCCCGTACGTGTTTTTGTTTTATTTATGGGAAGCATAATATCTGATCCTGAAGCGCTTGATTTTGATTTTGTTCCGCCCAGCCTTCCGCACAGGGAAAAAGAAATGAAAACACTGGACAGAATGTTCTACCCTGTGCTCAAATACAACTCGCCTGCGAATGCAGTGATTATGGGCAAATCAGGCATGGGGAAAACAGCGCTTGTCAGGAGGTTTATGGATTTTTTGGATGACAGGGCGCAGGAGAATGAGAAAAATGTTAGGTGTGTTTATGTTTCCTGCATGGATAACAGGACTGATTACAGCATACTTCTAAGGGTTATGAAGGGTTTTGACAAAAGTTATCCTGGTAAGGGCAGAACAATGGATGAGATTAAGAATGATCTTAAAGGCGCGATGAACCGGGAGGGTGTTCATCTGGTTGTGGTTCTGGATGAGGCAAACCTGCTTCAGAAGGATACCGATCTGATTTATCTTTTCACCAGGTCAAAAACACTCGGGTATGGCACAATATCGCTTATTCTGGTTTCCATTGTTGATGTGCGTGACAGGATGAATGTTCAGGAGCTTGGAACATTCGGGAGAAGCACAGTGGTGCACCTAAAGGAGTATGACAGAGCACAGCTCAGGGACATACTGAACCAGAGGATAGAGCTTGCCCTGCATCCTGATGTGGTAACTGAGGGTGCGGCTGAGCTGATTCTGGACGGCGCATGTGAGAGGAGAGGTGAGGCAAGGGTGGTGGTTGAGCTTCTCAGGAAAAGCGCCCATGCTGCTGAAAAAGATGATGCGGAAAGTATATTGCCTGATCATGTCAGGCTGGCTAAGGCTGACAGCTACCCATGGGTCAGCATCAGCAGGATTGCTGCTTTGGAGTTTCCTGCTCAGCTGCTTTTGTTTACCATTGCTGGTTGTTTGAGGAAGGATGAGGCTTATATTGGCACGGATGTGCTGAAGGGTTTTTATGCTGATGCATGCGGCAGGAACAATATCAGGGTTGATAGGAATATTTATTTCAGGAATCTTGATGTGCTGGAGAAGGAGGGTTTTATAGATATCTGGGAGGTGAAGGGGCAGACATCTCTTGTTTCTCTGCCTGACTGCCCTGCCTATGGTGTTGAGGAAATGGTTCTTGAGGTTTGGAAGAGAACACGGCAGAAATATGTGGCATAAGGTTTTTATAGCATGAGACACCTCTGTCGTCTATAAAAAATATTCCAATATAAATATCTTTAGTGGGTGTCTCAAACTGTTTTTTGTGTTTTATCGTCTGCAACCACAAAAATTTTTTTGATTTTTTACATGGGAGGTCTCCTCAAAATATATAAACAAGAAAAACCTAAGCAGTGCTTAGACAAACCCCAAAACAAAAAAACCCAACCCGGCTAAGAATCAGGTTTTGTCTAGGGAGAAGTGTCTAAGCATGAAAGATAAAGGTGAAACAGAAATAAAAGGTTTGCGCAGCAGCATAAGATGGGTTTTTCGGCATGAGTTAACCGATGTCAGGCTTAGATGCTGGGTCCTGGACAGCATAGAAAACAAAACACCAGGTGGGTTTCTGCGTTTTTTCAGGGACGAGTACGATTTTGATAGTGAGGACCTGGAGCTGGTTTACAGGTACGTTGGTTGTCTTTTGCATGAGGGTTTGCTGTATCAGGACCCAAAGGGCAGGTTGCATAGGGTCCAGGAGGCATCATGAGCAGCATAAGAGGTTTGATAAAAGAGCTGGATGAAGAGCAGAGAGGGGAGGCTGTAGAGGAGCTGGTGAGCAGCATAAGGATTGCCAAAAAGGCATGGGACACAGCAGTAGCAAATGGGATACTGAGCAAAGAAGACACAGAAGTCAGGCGCTGCCTGTTTGACAAGTGCATTGCGCATCTGCCATTCCTAGTCAAGGACATACTGGATAAAGAGGAAAGCGCGAGTGATAAACAGAAAAAATACTTCATGGATCTTTGCAAAAACAAAACGGCTGAGGAGATAGCAAGGCTGGTGATAGACAATGTTGGCGTTGAGAAGGTTGAGATGAGCAGGGTAATAGATATGCTAAAAGGAGGCAGAAATGAAGATGGGAAGGGACAGGCTGCTTGAAAAAACAAAAAAAGACTCAGAATATACAGAAACAGGAGGAGGAAATGCAAACAGCAAGGGGCTGCATGGGTGGTGTAATGTATGAATACCACAGCCATCTGCTTCCTGAAAGAATCAGAAATGAGAAGCAGAGAAGATGGGACAGGGTGCTGACAGAGGCCTGCAACACATGCGATAACTATTCCAATTATCATGATAAAAACAGGTTTGTGCTGGATGACGCATTCATTGAAACATTAAGGATGAAGCTGCACATGGAGGATGAAGCGTATGAAAAGTTTACCGCATCATAACGTCAAAAAAATCATGAAAAACGCTGTGAAAAACAATAATATGGAAATAAGCAAAGGCTCAGTGGAGCTGATGACAGAACTAGCAGAGCAGTACATCACGCGCAAGACTTCAAAGGCTATGCTCATAGCCAAGGATGCCAGGAAGCGTAGAATCACAAAGGCTCATGTAGAGTTAACCCTGTAGCAATAATGGGTGCATTACTGCGATATGGTTCAGCCTTTGGAAAGAAACATAAAAAAGGTAGGGGGTGAAAGGATGGAAATAGGAGCAAAAACCATAAAAAGAATCGTAACCTCGACAGTTGATAAGCCTGTGACAACGGACAGCATCTACTACATAGGTGAGGTGATAGAGAAAATAATCAGGGAAAGCGCGGTTGAGGCCGGGAAGCTGCATGATGAAATAAACAGTTTGAGAAAAATCCAGGGTCTCAGGGAAAAAAGTAGGATTAATGAGGAAATTTTTAGGAAGATTTATGAAAGGATTAAGTATTCAGAAGTCGTTAATACTTAACGCCAGCAGGTTGTTGGCAGGAGGGATAAGAAACGAGCCAAAGTTTGGTGGTAGAAAACAAAAAGATTTTGAGAGAAATAGTATGTGGTCGAACCTGTCCCGAGATGGGATGTGTGGTGATGCCTGATGAAAGGGCAAATCGAATTGAATAGGTTTATAGAGAGTTTAAGAGCAGATAAAAAGAGTGATGAAACAATATATGGGTATAAAGGCAGGGTTTCCAGGATGCTGGGGCACATAGACAAAGAGGTGGGCTGCATAACATTTGAGGATATTAATAGATACAAAATGTACTTGGCTGACAGAGGGCTGGCAAAGCATACCCTACGTACAAACATACTCAGCATAAAGCGCTTCTTCAGATTTCTAGGACTTGGAAAGACTGTTATGAATCTGACCATGCCCCCGAAACCAAAAAATTTGCCAGTGTATCTAAATCAGGAGGAAGCATACAGAATGCTGGAAGAGGCGAAGTCAAATGTCAGAGACTATGCAATCATAATGACATATCTGGATGAAGGGCTGAGGCTGTCAGAGCTAAGGAACCTGAACGTTAGAGACATAGATTTTGAGGAAAAGGTAATCAGAATAAGGCATGGAAAAGGAGACAAAGACGGGGTTGTGCCACTTAACTCCGAGGTTGAGGATGCCCTCAAAGACTATCTACTCTATAGACAACAGCAAAACATAAATCCAAGATACAGGAACGATGCGCTCTTCCTCAGCAGGTTCGGTAAGAGAATAAGTAAAGTCCAGCTGAACAGAATAGTGCATGAGTATGCTGCAAGGGCAGAGATAAAGAAGAATGTAACGCCGCACAAACTAAGGCATACATGCCTGACACATCTGTATCAAAGAACCCAGGACATATATCTGTGTAAAGAAATTGCGAGGCATTCTTCTGTGAAGACAACTGAAATCTATGTTAACCCAATGCAGGAGTATGTGATGAAAGCATATAACGAATCAGGGCTGGGCTTCTCAGTGAAACCAAGATTCCATTCTGGAAACACTTTACGGAAAGAGAAATCTGGGTTGGATTACTTTGCCTAATGAAAAGTATTCCAATTTAATGAAAAGAACTCTGCCAAATGGAAAGAACTATAATAAACCTTGTCTATTACATTACTATGCTAAAGGAATGTAAAGAACATGGGTATTTCAGGGGCGAGAAATGCCCAGCTTGTAACGAAGAAGGCAGATTCTTGATGAATGATGAAGAGCTTGAACGCCTTGGAAAGATGATGGCTGGTGCGTTACGTCATTTTCCTGAGAAGTTTAATCTAAAACTGGATGAGCATGGCTGGGTAAACCTTTACTCATTCATAGATGCTGTGAGGGCGAGAAGCAACAGGTTTAGATGGCTCAGACCACATCATCTGGAGGCTGTTGTCGCCACAGACCCGAAGGGAAGGTATCAGATAAAAGGCAACGAGCTGAGGGCAACCTATGGGCATTCTGTTGATGTTACTATGGATTTGCCAACAGAAAACATTCCTGAAAGGCTGTATTACCCTGCAACACCCGAGGAGATTGACATTATTCTGGAAACAGGATTGAAGCCGGTGGACAGAAAAATGGTTCATCTGAGCAAAACAATAGATGATGCAAGGACAGCTGGTTCACACAGAGTTGAGAATCCTGTTATTATTGAGGTTGATGCAAAAAGAGCAACAGAAAATGGTTTTGTTATCATGCAGGCAGGGAAAACGGTTTATGTAGTAAAAGAAATACCTGCGAAGTATTTAAGTAAAGTCAAAGAGCAGTAGTCAGGGTTTAGTAGTTAGGGATTAGGGGAAAATGCCTATTCCCTATCTACTGACTACCTAATCCTTTGTTTTGTAATGGTCCCGGCTGCCTGATTTGAACAGGCGACCTGAGGATTTCAGCAGGGGTAACCCATGTTGTGGGTGTCCAACTACAGTCCCCCGCTCTAACCAACTGAGCTAAGCCGGGCAATCTTTAATATTGTTGTGAATATATAATAGTTTTTGATAACATGTCAAATATTGATGAGATATGTACAAGGGTTGCGCTATATCTTGTTCATAGCAAGGGGTTGGTTTGATTTGTTACGCCCTTGTCTATCCATGGAAATCTTTAAATACCATGAAAGAACAAAATAGGAAGTTTTATATACTCCAGATGACATGACTACTATCTGTCAGGCATTTGACAGACAAAATGCTCTAAATGTCTGACAAAAATCTCAGGTGTTGATGTGCAGAAAACAGAAAAAATAACTGTGCGGCTTACGCCAGACCAAATTGACACACTTAATACAATTGTTAAACAGGAAAACATTGGATCAATATCAGAGGCTGTCAGGGCAGCTGTACAAGAGTTCATGGAAAATCATAGTGCACCTATGATTGGGGAGATTATAAATGTGAAATTCCCAAAGGAGGATGTAAGAAAACTCAACACCATAGTTGAGTGCGGTGATTTCCTTTCAGCCAATGAGCTCATCAGAATAGCGGTGAAGGAATATGTGGACAAAAGACTGGACAGAATACTAGAAACAGGGACAACGATGGAAGACGTTGAGAAGAAAAGAATGTTACGTGAAGAAGAAGAATCAAAAATCAGCAAATATGTGAAGAAGTAGACACCTATGCTGAGGATGGGATGAGCGGCCGCTGTCCCAGACAGCGGCCCGATGCCTAAGGAGGCGCATGAAAATGGAATCGTTAGTGGAAAACGCAAGAAAATTTGAGAAATGTTCAAAACATGATGAGTTTGGAAAGCCAAAAATTTTAGTGGTTGGTGTTGGAGGTGCAGGAAATAACAGTATAAACAGACTGCAGGAAATGGGTGTTAAAGGTGCTACTACCATTGCCATAAACACGGATCAGGTACATCTGAGTATAACAAATGCTGCCAAAAAAATACTGATAGGAAAGGCAATCACTAAAGGGCTTGGTGCAGGCGGCTATCCTGCTGTCGGGGAACAATGTGCAGAGATTGCAAGGGATGTTCTGCAGGAAAGCATAAAAGGCTCTGATCTTGTATTCATACTTGGAGGAATGGGCGGTGGTACAGGCACAGGTGCATCCCCAGTAGTAGCAGAAATTGCTAAAAAAGAAGGGGCAATAGTTATTGGGATTGTATCAATACCTTTTGCGGTTGAACGGCGCAGAAATGTTCAGGCACTAGAAGGTGTTGACAAATTAAGAAGAAAGGCCGACAGTGTTGTTGTTCTGGAAAACGAGCGCCTGCTAAAATTTGCGCCGAGGCTACCGCTTTTGCAGGCGTTTTCTGTAATGGACCAGCTTGTGTCTGAGGTTGTTAAGGGCATAACTGAGACCATAACACAGCCATCCCTAGTAAACCTAGATTATGCTGATGTGAAAACAATAATGACCAATGGCGGCTTATCAATGATGCTTTATGGTGAAGCAGATGCAAATCCTGACAAGGTGGTCAAGGATATGCTGAACCATCCTCTACTTGATGTTGACTACAAAGGTGCAAATGGCGCCCTTGTGCACATAACAGCAGGACCTGAGTTTTCATTAACAGACATGAATAGGATAACAGAAGGTATTACCCAACAACTTGACCCAAATGCTAATGTGATTTGGGGTGCAAGGGTGGATGAAAACTGTAATGGAAGAATAAAGGTTATGTCTATTATGACGGGTGTTCATTCACCAAACATTTTCAGTCCGGATTCGGATTTGGATAATGTTATAGCATCAACACACCCTGCAGGGCAGCAGATACCCTCAGGTGTCTTTACTCCGCATCCAATGCCAGCATCCATGGGATTTGAAGCAAAATCCAAAGGCTTTTTACGATGACTCCTCCCCCCTTTTATTTTTTTATCGCATGTAACCCTGTCATATGCGCGATAAAAAAATATGAAGAATCTCTGATTCCAAGTAACTGTTTGAGGGATAAGAATGAAAAAATGTAAAAGCTACAATGATGGAAACGGAAGACCTGTAAATTTCTTTTTCATAGAAATTGTTGACTGGAGGAAATGAAACGTTATATTTCTTCTGTTTTTTCCTTGAATTTTATTCCTAGTTTTCCCAGCTCGTTTAGTATTGGCTCGTAAATTGCTGGGATTGTTGGTATATGCACGCCTTTGCTGTCGATTTTTTCTTCCAGGATTAATTTTGTGGCAATGGCTGCTGGTAAGCCAACAGTTCTTGCCATCGATGAATCACCATTTGGAACACCAAAGTCTATTAGTGTGGAATTAATTTTTTCTTTTCCTTTTTTAAACTCTGCTATGAACTCATGATGTAACACAACCATGTCCCTTTCACCTTTTTTGTACTGAAGCTTTTTGAGCAGTTGGGCGACCAAAACATCAAGCGGTGATCCCTGGGAAACTGGTAATTTCTCATCGCTTAATAATCCCAACCACTCAAATTTTTTCATCACATCCGAATTTTCGTCAGTTTTAAGGTGTTCAGCAATTTCCTTTTTGATGTTGCTCTTTTTGTTTATTAGTTTCCCGATAAACCCTTTGAATGAAAGCCCTGCTAAATCTATAGTTTTTTCATCCAGAAACCCGAGCTCCACTATTTTTTTCCATGTTTCACACCATCCAAGATTTCTCAATGTGCCCCTGAACATTGTTTCTGTTCCATTTATTTCATACTTGTCAATATATGGTATTGAGTTTCTGTTAGGATAAGCCTCAAAATCCCCTATTTCTGGTATGCTGATGACTGAATAGGCATCAAAAAGCTTCTCAGATGGAACAAAAACCTCTTTTCCATTTTTAAGATATTTTGCATTATTCTTTGCCGCAAGCACAACCCCTTTTGGGCTCCATGAAAACTTGTACCCGAACGGGTTCGTGTTCGCTTCAGGTGCAGGTAACCCACCGCAGTAGGAGCAAAAACTTGTGATTTTTCCCCCATTGTCTTTAACCCTGTGTATGATTTTCATTGCGGACATGTGGTCTATGCCAGGGTCAAGCCCTGTCTCGTTAAGAATAATTATTCCTGCCTTTACTGCTTTTGTATTTAACCCCTGCATTTTATCGCTAACGTATGATGTTGTCACCATATCCCTTTTCTTTTGAATGCAAATATCTGCAACTGTTACATGGTGGGTGTAGGGTAAAAGGCTGATAACAATATCTGTCTCTCCTATCAGCTCCTTCAGCCTTGATTTATCCTCCACATTTAACTGCTCAGCGTAACCGTTTGGATGATTCTCAATCAAAAATTCTGCTTTACTAATGGTTCTGCTGGCAACCTTTACATTATATCCTGAATCAAGCAGATATCTCACCAATGGTTTTGCTACAAGCCCTGCGCCAAGAACAAGCACATTTTTCATTTTTTTTTCTCCTCTAAATATTTTTCGAGATAACCATAGTTTGGTGTAAGTTTACCATGATAGACAATGACTGCATTTTTTATTTCTGGTGGCAGATTGCAGTCCTCAAAATTTACTGAAAAATCTGCTGAAGCAATCAAAGGTATGAATTTTTTGAGTGCTGAAGAAAAATCTTCTGATGATTCTTTAGGCAGTTCACATGGCAGATTATCCACCGCAAGCACGACAACCCCCTCCCCTTTGAATCCATCTGTTGTTTTGTCAGTCAACGGGTTGTAAACAAAAACAGGTTTATTCGGTTCCGTGGCTTTACTTGTGCATTCAATCGCACCATTAATGTCGCAACTAATGTCGCCGATAACCCTTAAACAGTTTTTTGTTTTACCTGCATGCAGTTCTTTCAAATATTTTTTTGTGACAAGACGCGGATAAATATTGTCCCAGTATATCGCATTCACTAACCCAGTTAAGTACGGGATGTATTTATCAAATTTTGAATTGTATTTCGCTGGATGCTTGTAGTAATCCTGTAATTCAAATTCACCTGACAGTGGCTCGACAATATCCTCTTCTTTGAAAACTACCCTGTATACATGATTTCTTGAGTAATCCCTGTCCTTCAAGGAGGCAACCTGCTCAGGCGTGATTTCCTTCACAGGTAAAAGACTAATTATCTCCTGAGCCCCTTTTGAAACATTCCCATATCCTGCGATGCCAAATATCATTGGTGTTATGGATTCTGGAAGACCTTTCTTCTTTATATTCCTGCCAACCTTTTTTACCTCATTTTTTGCCTTCTCAAGACTGCTGTATGTGTATGTTTGTTTGATTTCAGCGAATGGGTTTTTTATTCCTTCTTCATCCAGTCTTTGCCCCAGTGCCCATAATGTGTCAATCATTCCTGCAAGACCCGCGTATCTGCCAAAAAATATTAATCTTCTGTTTTTTTCATCCACAATTTTTTCATAATCTATTAACTGGCATTTAAGCTCCATTATTTTCTTCAGCATGGGCATGTTATGTTTCTGTCCTTTTATTGTATGCGAGAAAAAAACATATGTTTTGCCTTTTTCAAAAAAATCCAATGGAATTTCCTTTACCGCAAAAATCACATCACACTGATTGATGTGCTCTTGAATCTTTGCACCTGCTTCAGCGTATTCTTTGTCCTTGAATGCCCTAATTTTTGATGGCTGAACAAAAAACTCAATATCTTTAAGTTCTTTAACCTGTTCAGGAACAACAGGTGTTCTTCTCTCCCATGTGTTCTTGTCTTCTCTTCTTATACCTATCCTGTTCATCGAGAGGGTATCATCATTAGGGTATATAAAATAATTGACCCTAAACTATTTTATTCCTCAATGTGATACCTCTTAGGTGAGAAAAATGGGCGAGTTTATTTCGCTTAAAACAACCCTTCCAGGTCCAAGCTCAAAAAAAATAGATGAGAAAAGGGAGAAATATGTCCTGAAAATTTTGGGTTCACTTTCCCCCTGCTACATTGATTCCGGGAAAGGTGCTCTGGTTAAGGATGTTGACGGGAATGTTTTTATTGATTTCACAGGAGGATGG
>Ga0172364_10005395_pt1 | contig 10182 bp, 9 predicted proteins | sample LakKivSesite10cm_FD_114545 | JGI IMG/M metagenome (GOLD analysis project Ga0172364, IMG submission 114545) | Sediment microbial communities from Lake Kivu, Rwanda - Sediment site 10cm | ecosystem: Environmental > Aquatic > Freshwater > Lake > Sediment | place: Rwanda: Western Province, Lake Kivu... | reverse complement strand
TTGAAGATACTCCTCATTGAATCGGTAAGCATAGTAAGTGGGAACAGCTTAATTACAGGAAGACTCCATTCCGGGAAGTTGGAATAGCTGAAGAATATACCTGACAATACCATCATCGGTGTGACTATGAAGTTTATAAGTCCGTTCCCAACCTCGGTATTTGAAGTATGTGATGAAACAAGGACCGCAATTCCAGAAAAGGCAATATTACCTGCAAGAAACAGTATTATCATGGCAGCTATACTGCCCTGTATCTCCATTTTGAATACGAGTATTGCGAAAAGAATGATAATGGCTGCCTCGAAAATATTCATAGCCACTCTTACTGTGATCAGCGAGATGAGGAAATGCGATTTTTTCATTGGTGTCGCAACAAGCCGCCGCAGGAGTTTTTTTGATCTTTTTTCTATAATGCCATAGCTGATTCCCCACATCGTCGACATCATAACGCCCAGGGTTATTATCCCCGGTATAAGGAAGTCAATATACCTTGTTCCTGCCACTGTCAGCGGCTTTATCACTTCAGTATTCTCGCTTACCATTACTGAACCCGTTCCGATATGCGGACTGATTTTCATAAATGTCAGCTCAGCATCAGAATTTACCGGGTCGAAATGATATTCGGTTTTTCCATGGTTATCAGAAATAATAAGACTGACAGTACCTCTTTTGAGAAGCACTATTGCATCATCATATGAAAGCTCGTAAAACAGGAATTTCGTGTTTCCGAGCTTATTATCGGCAATCTCAAAGATCCACCTGTAATCGTCCCCGGCCTCTTTAGAATAAGTGTTAATTTTACACTTATTATTCAGGAAGCTGTATAATTGTGAGTTTTCAGATGTAGTTATCTCTTCGCTCCTGATAACCGCAACTTTACGCGTAACATCAGTCTTCTTTGTGAAGGCGAGTCCAAGCCCCAGCGACATCAGTATGGGAAATACAATACCCCACATAAGAACTCCCGGTTCCCGTATCAGCTCCAGGAAATATGCTGTTGTGAGATGCCTAAGCTGGTTCAGCTTCAGTATCTTACTCATAGATCCTCCTTCCTGTCAGCGCGACAAACAGGTCGTCAAGTGATCGGTTCTCAGCCAGAAGCTGATCAAGTGATCCTTCGCGGAGGATAATGCCATTGTCAAGGATGACAATATAATCGCATAGTTTCTCAGCCTCCTCCATATAATGCGTAGTAAGGATCATTGAGGTTTCTGACAGCTTTTTGAGTTTTTTAAGAATATCCCATATCTCCCTCCTGGCATTAGGATCAAGCCCGGTTGTTGGTTCATCAAGGAGGAGGATCGCCGGGGAATTTAAAAGCGCAATACCAATAGCCAGACGCTGACGCTGTCCTCCTGAAAGGTTTACAACATATGATTTTCTTTTTTCTTCAAGTCCCACCAGTTCAATGATCTCGTCAACCCTCTTCTTCCCCAAATTAAAAAAGCTGGCAAAAAGTGCAAGAGTTTCGGTTACCCTCAGTTTGTCTATCAGCCTGGTTTCCTGCAATGCAAGACCTATCATGCGGCGAAGCTCATCCTCATTCCCTTTCCAGTGTTTGCCCATTATGGTAATTTCGCCTCTATCGGGTTTTTGGATTCCCTCAATCATCTCCACGAGGGTGGTCTTGCCTGCACCATTTGGTCCAAGCAGCGCAACAAACTGACCTTTGAGTATATTAAGACTTATTCCCTTAACAGCCTGGACTGTTTTAAATGCCTTCCAGACATCAATAACTTCTATGACGTTGTTTTCTGTCATTTTGTTCCGAACAGCCTGTCACCGGCATCTCCAAGTCCGGGGACAATATACCCTATGTCGTTCAGCTTTTCATCAATTCCTGCAAGATATATCTGTACGTCAGGATGATCAATCTCAATACGCTTTACTCCCTCGGGGGCTCCTATTATGCATACGAGCTTGATTCTTTTTGCCCCGTTATCCTTAAGTGCCTTAATGGCGGCCGTTGCGCTCCCGCCGGTTGCCAGCATCGGATCAAGCACCATCACAACGGCATCTTCAAGGTTGTCGGGAAGCTTTGAATAATAGGTGAGGGGCTTAAGTGTTTCATGATTGCGGTACATACCTATATGGCCCACTTTAGCATCAGGGATAAGGTTTGTTATCCCGTCAACCATACCAAGTCCTGCCCTGAGGACAGGGATAAGTACAACAGTACCATCGAGCTCCCTTGTTTTGCATTTACCCATTGGGGTTTCAACATGAGCTTCCTTCATGGGAAGGTCGCGTGTTATTTCGTACGCCATAAGGGCAGATATCTCGCTCAGGTTATAACGGAAATCCCTTGTATCTGTCTCCTTCCGGCGAAGCTGTGTGAGCTTATGGGTTATAAGCGGGTGTTCAAGCACTTTCAACATTTCATTAAATTTAAGTCTGTCAAAGATAGCTGGAAATTTATTCAGGCATCATGAATGAATAGATAGATTGAAGGGGCGAATGGGAGGTGGGGAGAGATTAACTTCCCTGGTTCGTTATCCGTCAAAATCCTTAAGTAAAGCGATGATTTGTTTCTTGAGTGGCGGGATGTTATTATTGATAATATTCCACACTACTTCGGTATCTATAATATAATATTCATGCACAAGGATATTTCTTAATGCAACTATCTTTGTCCACTCGATATCAGAATATCGCGATTTGGTCTCCAACGTGATTTTGCTTGCTGCTTCACCAATGATTTCCAGTTGCTTTACTGATGCAAATTTCTTTTCTGAGGATTTTGAGAATTCATCAATAGCGATGTTGAGTACGTACTTTTCAAGCTCTTTTATTGCATCAAGAATATGTTGAAGGCGGGCTTTATCGCTAATTCTTCCTTTCATAAATAAGCATCTTTTCTTTTTCAACGAAAGGACGGATATACCCCGAGAGAGCTTTGTCAGAAACCAGATCAACATTCTTTTTAAGCAGATCTGCTATTTCAACCTGCATCTGAATAAACTCCAGACCGATCTTTTTTGAATAGTCAAGCTCTACCAGAATGTCGTAATCACTTTTAATACCGGCATCTCCCCTTGCGAAAGAGCCAAATACGAATGCTCTGAAGACAGGTTTGTCTTTAAAATAATTCTGAAGCAGGATAATATTTCTTTGAGAAATATACATTGACTACAAAGTTACAGAAAATATCTTCATCAGGTTATTGATTTCAGCTAAAACGTTTCCGGTTTAACCTGCGGTATGCCCGGTCAGGAGTATGTTATAACCACGATTGATTCGTCCTGCTCTCCCCTTCTCCCATTCAGGTTACTTTTATTTGCATAGTTTCACAGACTTTCCTAACTTTATAAGTATGAGAATTTAGTATGGCTTCTCTTATCCCCGGTTTTGAATACGACATCTTCATCAGCTACCGCCAGAAGGACAACAAACACGACGGCTGGGTGACTGAATTTGTAAATAACCTTAAGGGAGAGCTTGAATCGACCTTCAAGGAAGAGGTTAGCGTATACTTTGACATCAATCCCCACGACGGACTTCTCGAAACTCACGATGTTGATGCCTCGCTAAAGGAGAAGCTCAGATGCCTGGTCTTTATTCCAATCATTTCACGGACATATTGTGACCCTAAATCATTTGCCTGGGAACATGAGTTCAAAGCATTTATTGAGATGGCTTCACAAGATCAATATGGGCTGAAGGTGAAGCTTTCCGGTGGTAATGTTGCGAGCCGGGTGCTGCCTGTTCAGATACATGATCTTGATCCTGAGGATAGAAGGCTGGTTGAAAGTGAACTTGGAGGATTTCTCAGGAGTATAGAATTCATATACAGGGAACCGGGGGTAAACCGTCCTCTTCGGGCCAATGAGGACCATCCAGATAACAATCCCAATAAAACGTTTTACAGGAACCAGATAAATAAGGTTGCGAATGCTATAAAAGAGATCATAACAGGACTAAGAAATCCCGGACAATCAGATAAAGAAAAATCAGGAATCCTTTAGAAATAACAAATCTGCTTTGGGGGAAATTTATTTATGGTTACAGGAGTTTGACTCTGCCAGATTATACCTTGATTATGCAATAGATTCGAATTTTTCAACATGTCAAATGCCAGGCTCCAGTCCAACCTGGCTCTGGCATATTATAAAACAAACAGTCCTGCTCTTGCAATTAAAATAATAAGCGAGCTTAAAGAGAAGAGCAAGGTGACAGTGGCTCAAAGTCCCGATTTCAATGTTGGCTGGTTTTACAGTGGAATAGGTGAAGTGGATTCAGCTTTTTACTGGCTTGAAAAAGCATATAAGAACAAGAGTCCGGAGTTCGTCTGGCTGAAAGCGGATCCGGTCTTTTACAACTTAAAAGGTGATAAACGATACTGGGATCTGTATGAAAAGACCGGCCACAAAGCTTATGATGATTATATTGGCGGATTAAAGAAATAAATGTTGCATGAAGTTGATTGTAAAACTTGAATTCTAAAGATATGTCAGCAGCCAACCGTATGAAACGCAGGAAGTTCGTTAAAACTTCCCTGGTAACAGCAGCAGGTGTCGCTATCGCACCGGCCCTTTTAACAAGCTGTAAAGCTAAGACTCAGCTTATGAAGCGTACATTCGGTAAGCTGGGCTTCGAAGTTACGACCCTCGGCCTTGGCGGACAGGCTTCCCTGCAATGGACTCCCGAAGGTGTAGACCCTGTAAAGATCATCCTCAAGGCATTCGACCTGGGTATTAATTATTTTGATACCTCAAACCTCTATGGCCCCAGCCAGACTAACTTCGGCAAGGCATTCAGGATACTGAAACTCATCCCCGGAGAGACCGGATATGACGAGACCCTGAGGAAATCTATCTTTCTCACAACCAAAACCCACTTGCGTTTTGCAAAAGGTGACGGCGAGGTCCCGGGTGTGAATAACTGGACCAACGGTACTCCCTGCACTCACACTATTGATGATCTCCACCGTTCTCTTTCGCAGATGTTCGGCGACGGGCAGGGTAACTATCCGAAAGGAGCATATCTTGATATGGTCCTCTTTCACAACCTCAATACAAGAGAAGAGGTAGATGCCATATTTGAAGGACTTGTTAATCCTGATCCCAACTCTGAGAGAATAGGAGCCCTGGCAGCGCTTCGTGATTACCGCGACGGCACCAACCTGACAGGATTAAATCCGGCAGGTGAGAAGCTGATCCGACACATTGGATTCTCTGGTCATTTCGATCCGTCTGTAAATATGTACATGATACAGCGCGACAGCACAAACCTCCTGGATGCCATGCTGGTAGCGATCAATGCCAATGATAAGCTTATGTTCAACATGCAGTATAATGTGATCCCAATGGCAGCAGCTAAAAACATGGGTGTGATCGCGATGAAAGTATTTGCCGACGGGGCAATGTACACCAAGCCGGCTGAATGGTCAAACACCCCGCAGCATGTGGTGACAACAATGGGCAGTCCGTCACTTCCCAGCCAGCCTCTTATCCAATACTCACTTACCACACCGGGAGTACATGTTGCAATAATAGGGATAGGACATATCAGTGATAAGTTCGAGGAGTGTCAGCTGAGCAACAATTTACAGGATTCCCAGATCGCTCCCAACGGTTTATCAGAGGATGACAGGCTGAAGATTGAAGAGATGGCAGGTAAAGTGAAAGACGGGAAGACAAATTATTTCCAGCTCGAAGCAAAACCTCTTGCTGCTCCTGATGAATTAGCTGTCGTACAGAAAGTTGAGAATAATATCCGTACAGCGACAATAAGCTGGAATACAGCCTATGCTGCTGATGCACCATTGAAGTCATATGAGATATGGCGGAACGGGACTAAAGTTAAGGAGATCCCTTTCACATCACAGATCACCATGGATCCTTTCATATTTTCAGAAACTCTGGATGACAAAACCGCCCATTCCTATTTCGTAAAAATAGTCGATTACAAAAACAGAACAGCCGATTCGGTTCCTGTGATTCTGGATGGTATAGGGTAAAAGGGTTATAATAAGCCCTCTGCTATAAAAGCATAATGGTAGAACTATGGGAAACAGGTCGCTCCTACGGAGCTAAAAAATGAATGGGTATATACTAATGTTTCTAAAAGCAGATCGTCCCTACGGGACTCTAATCTGAGCTGCATAGCAGCGACCTGTGTATAGGACAAGCCATATGTTTTTTGTTTTCAGCTGCATAGCAGCGACCTGTGTATTGAAAAATTGAATATCTTTATATTTACGTGTCATGTAATCATGACATGTATGATTAAATTCGATTGTCTCGCTTATCTGTTCTAACTTTAATATTAACCATTAATCCTTTGTGCTATGGCAAATACTTTTACCAAGATCTACCTCCAGTTGGTTTTTTCACCCCGAGGACATGAAAATGTAATTCCTGTAAGACATAAGGAAGAACTTCAAAAATATACTACAGGAATTATACAGAATCGAAAACATAAATTGCTGGCAATTAATTATATGCCTGATCATGTGCATATTTTTATAGTGGATTATGATCCGATATATTTATTTGATTGGATTTAAACTTTTTCACAGGTCGCTCCTACGAAGCTAAAAAATGAATAGGTATATCCTAACGATTCTAAAAGCAGATCGTCCCTACGGGACTCTAATTTGAGCTGCATAGCAGCGACCTATGTATTGAAAAATTGAATATCTTTATATTATCATGTCATGTAATCATGACGTTTAACATCATATTAAATAATTGTATTACTATTAAAAAATGTTTCATGAAATCATTTTTGCTTACAATTACTGGAATATTGGTCATCGGAACCTTCTGTACATCTCAGAAGAAAGATGTCCTTTTCAACGGTAAGGACCTTACCGGCTGGAAGATTTATGGGACTGAAAAATGGTACGTTGAGGACGGATACCTTGTTTGCGAAAGCGGTCCGGATAAACAATATGGATATCTGGCAACGGAAAAGTTCTACAAGGATTTTGACCTCACCCTTGAATTCAGGCAGGAAGCCAATGGAAACAGCGGGGTATTTTTCAGATCGACTATTGAGGGGACAAAGATAGCAGGATGGCAGTGTGAGGTGGCTCCCCCCGATCATGATACCGGTGGTATTTATGAATCATATGGCAGAGGCTGGCTAAAGCAGATCGAGCCCGAAAAGGAAAACATCCTGATACCGGGAGAATGGAATAAAATGAGGATCCGGGTGGAAGGTGACAGGGTGCAGACATGGCTCAACGGCGAGCCTATGGTCGACTTCACCGATGAGAAGATCGGGAAAGCTAACGGCTCAATAGCGCTGCAGATCCACGACGGAGGCGGGATCAAGGTCAGATGGCGTAATCTTGAGATTGAAGAGCTTCAGAAGTAATTATTGTATCCTGGCTGCCCATCCTCCTCCCGGCGCCAGGCTGATCTTCAGTCTGTCTGCCGATGATACTTTTATAACCTCTTTTTTATAGTCGGTGGCATCACGGTCGGCATTAATACCATCCCTGAAAATTACAGCTTCAAAGCTGTCCGGCCCAAGGAAAGACATATCAAGCGTTAGCTCCCTTGATGTCCAGTTGGTCATAGCTCCGATATACCATGTATCACCTTTTCTCCTGGCCACGACGGCATACTCACCAACCTCTCCGTCTAGGGGTACCGTCTCATCAAACACTGTCGGCACACTTGTAATGAAATCTGTGCTTTCCTGTTCCTTCATGTAAATAGTTGCATTATCAGAAAGCATCTGAAGGGGTACTTCATAAACAATATACATGGCAAGCTGATGGCACCTCGTACCCTGGCTCATCGGATTCGAGTTCACCGGCCTGAAATTTCTCCTTGTTGCATTTCTCATCGCTCCGGGAGTATAATCCATCAACCCTGCCATCTGTCTTATATAAGGAAGGGTAACATCATAACGGGGCACATCCTCAACGGCCCATTTCACATTTTCCATTCCCTTGACTCCTTCGTTGCCGACAACATTGGGATATGTTCTCTGGATGCCGGCAGGTTTGAAAACACCATGGTAATCAACCAGCAGATGATGCTCAGCAGCCTTTTTCGCGATCACATAAGTTGATGCGACCGCAACCTGGTCGTCCCTGTCAATAAAATCGATCTTAAAGCCTTTTATGCCCATTTCTTCATACTGAGGGAATATCTCATCCATCTGGTCAAGGACCTTTCTCCATGCAGCCCAGAGAATAACACCAACATTCTTCTGCTTCCCGTAATCAACGATCTCTTTAAGGTCTATTGCCTGAACAGTTCTTGAGAGATCTTCAGGTGCAAACCATCCCTCATCGAGAAGGATATACCTTATATTATTGGCAGCAGCGAAATCGATGTTGTACTTGTATGTGGCAGTGTTAATTCCGGCCCTGAAATCAACATGTGAAATGTTCCAGTCATTCCACCAGTCCCATGCTACCAGTCCCGGCTCAATCCATGAATGATCGCCCAGCCTTGATGGTTCTGCGAGCTTCTGGACCAGATCAACATCAAGCAGGTCTTTATCCTTTTCGGTGATGACCACTGCTCTCCATGGAAAAGTCCTTGTCCCGGCAACTTTTGCTATATAGTCAGCTCTTTTTACAGGAATATTGTTTCTTTCAAGTATCTTGTATTCAAGAGGATAAGGGGCGAAGACTCCCTTGAATCCGCTACTTGTCTGGTTTTTATCCAGGAACATTCCGGGATACTCCTGCAGGTCGGCTTCAATGATTACAACCTTCCTTCCTTTACCGGCATCCACAAGAAGCGGCAGGAATGCCAGTGAGTCTTTCCTGAACTGAGAAATCTTCTGTTCAGTATAAAGTGATTCAAAGGAGCAGTTGAATATCTTACCATCACGGTAATCCCACATGTATGGTATAAACGCCTTATGGTCGGCTGTGAAGTTAAAGTTTGCCTCCTCGTTCTTTATTATAAGCTCACCCTTCTTATTAGTAAAAAACCTGTAGGCAACAGCGTCATCATAAACCCTGAATATCACTCCGTAATCACCTTTACAGGTCAGTGACAGCTGATTGCAATGATCTGTAATAACTGCTTTTCTGTAGTTAATCGCATTAAATGAAGTGTTGATCTCTTCTTTTTTTGACGATTTAATAACCGGCTTATCTCCCAGGTCAGTGCCGTCATTCAAATGCAGGGAGATTGCTGACGGGGCAATTATGAGTTCTCCTTTTAATTGAACAGACCATTGAAGCTTAGCTCCTGATTCAATGGTCAGAACAATATTTCCATCCGGAGATTTGACTTCAAGCTTCTGGGCTTTTTGTGCAGCCATTAATGATGAACACAATATGAATATGACCGATAATAAAACATGATTTCTTTTCATGACAGATTGATTTAAATTGAATGATTAAATTATTAAAAAATTCTGTAAATCTTCTCTAAACCAAAAAAATAACCACGGAGTGCACGGATTGACACGGAGAAGGAACACAGAGTATCAGCCTGACCTGATTATATCAATTCCGTGTAAAGCCGTGAAATCCTTGATGAATTTCTTAGAGCTGCTCAATTTTACCTTTTTTTTTGAATTGTGTGCTAAACTTTCATAACTTTATATCAATGAAGGGTTAAAATGGCCAGCCTCATTCCAGGTTACGAATACGACATCTTTATCAGCTATCGTCAGAAAGACAACAAATATGACGGCTGGGTAACCGATTTTGTTGAGAACCTCAAAAAGGAACTGGAAGCCACCTTCAAAGATGAAGTAAGTGTTTACTTTGACATAAATCCCCATGACGGACTGCTTGAAACTCACGATGTTGATGCTTCCCTGAAAGAGAAGCTGAAGTGTGCCGTCTTCATCCCTGTAATATCCCGCACCTACTGTGATCCTAAATCCTTCGCGTGGGAAAATGAGTTGAAATCATTTATTCATCTGGCTGCCAATGATCGGTTCGGGCTCAAAATAAAGGTGCCGAATGGCAATGTGGCATCCAGGGTGCTTCCCGTCCGGATACATGAACTTGATCCCGAAGATATGAAGCTGTGTGAATCAGTCACCGGCGGATACCTTCGCGGTGTTGAATTCATTTACAAAGAACCCGGAGTCAACCGGCCTCTGACAAAAGATGATGACGAAAAGAGCAATCTTAACCATTCAAAATACCGGAACCAGATAAACAAGACTGCAAATGCGATCAAGGATATCATTTCCGGGCTGAAGGCATATGAATCACCTCAATCATTGATTGAACGTTCGGTCAGAGTA
>Ga0172364_10005394_pt1 | contig 10182 bp, 8 predicted proteins | sample LakKivSesite10cm_FD_114545 | JGI IMG/M metagenome (GOLD analysis project Ga0172364, IMG submission 114545) | Sediment microbial communities from Lake Kivu, Rwanda - Sediment site 10cm | ecosystem: Environmental > Aquatic > Freshwater > Lake > Sediment | place: Rwanda: Western Province, Lake Kivu... | reverse complement strand
GGAATGACCTGGCTGGTAGCTAAAGAAAGCAAGCGCCCTATTCAAGAAACCTTTGGCTTACTCCTGTTCTTATTCTTCAACACTTATCATTCTGCGCTTTTTATGGTCATCCTGGGAATGATAATTTTTCTTCCCGAACTAAAAACCCTGGAGCTGTTTCAATGGCTCTGGGTATGGATTATACTGAGCTTCTGCGTATTTATTCTCTGGCTCTGGTTCTTTCAGAGCAGGCATAAGTTCATCATCCCCTCCAGAATTCGCCAGAGCATTTTTCACGGGTTCATTCATTCTCCGCCTTCTCTATACTTTGAGCTAATCGCTCTCCGCTCCATCCAGTTCATAATCACTGGTTCATTGGTCTGGCTCGCTATGCCGGCAATGAACTTAGAGGTTCCCTTGAAGGCAGTGCTCAGCCTGATTCCGATTCAGGGGATTATCATTGCCTTTCCCACCCCGGGCAGATACGGCACCAATGAAGCCGCATTTCTCTTGCTTTTCCGAGAATGGGCAAGCGAGTCCGGGCTGGTCGCTTTTAGCCTGCTCTGGGGAACAAGCTCCAATATCCTCAGAGCCTTATTAAGCCTAAGCTCAATCCATAAGCTTAAAAAAAGTTGACAAACCCAAATAAATTTGATAATGTTTTTAAAAATTAAAAAAGGAGGGCAGAAAAATGGCAGTATTTCCAAAAGATATTAAGGTTTCAGACTTTTTTAAGAACGAGGTTCCCAAAGTTTTTAAGGAAGGATTGGGCAAGGTCAATACCGCAAGTCTACAGGGAACAGAGTTCAGCCTTCAATTCAACATTCCCGGCGCAGGCGGAGGCACCTATTGCCTTAAGGTCAAGGATGGAAAGGATTTACAGATTATTGAAGGTGGAATTGATAAGCCAGTAATTATGATTGAGCTGGCTGAAAAAGATTTTCGCGATTCCATCTCCGGAGAAGTGCCAGGAACTATGGATATTTTTATGAGTCAGGAGCAGGTCGCTAATCGCCAGAAATTAGATGCAGTGAAAGGTGTTTCTGGAACCTTGAATTTAGAGCTGACCAAGCCAGATGGCGGAGTCTTTAAAATCAAGATGGTGTTCAATGGCGCAAGCCAGCCCCAGGCAAATTTAAAAATGATTCTGGACGATTATGTCAAGATGACCAAAAAAGAAGTGGATGGACAGAGCCTGTTTATGAGCGGAAAAATGGGATTTGAAGGCGATATGATGTTCCTCATCCAGCTCCAGGGGGTAATGGCTTAAAAACCAAATCCTTTAACCTTTTTCACTGAAAAGCTGGACTTTCCCCAAAAAATAGTCTGGATTTTTAGAAATGGTAGATAAGTCAATGGGTTAGGGTTTTTAAGAAGTGGAATGGAGGAAAAAAATGGGGAAACTTTTTTGAGATGAAAAAAGGTCCTCGTCCTGATATTCTATTGAGTAGAATCATAAAAAACTCTTTAGAATCAGGGAGGCCCATAACAATGATAGCACAATCCGCGAAAAAAATCAGGGAGCAGAAACCCCGCGCCTCCCCTGCTAACCCCTTGCCACTTTTTGAGCTATAAAAAAATGGGGAAAGTCCAATTCATATTTTCCTTGCCTGATTTTAGGATGTCTGGTATCATTACTTAAGGGAACAGGATATAACTTAAGCCCGATAAGTATGATTACCAAACATAAAATTATAATTGGCGATTCAAGAGAGATGAAAGAAGTTGAGGATGAATCCGTTCATCTTATCATTACTTCCCCGCCCTACTGGCAATTGAAAGATTATGGTTCAAAAGAGCAGATTGGCTTCAATGATAGCTATGAGGATTACATCAATAATCTTAATTTGGCTTGGAAAGAGTGCTTTCGGGCTCTATATAAAGGATGTAGATTATGCGTAAATATCGGAGACCAATTCGCTCGCTCGGTCTATTATGGAAGATATAAAATTATTCCTATCAGGACCGAGATAATCAAATTTTGCGAGACCATCGGTTTTGATTATATGGGCGCTATCATCTGGCAAAAACCCACGACAATGAATACAACAGGCGGGGCAACAGTGATGGGTAGCTTCCCTTATCCCAGAAATGGGATTATCAAAATAGATTACGAGTTTATTTTGATTTTTAAAAAGCCGGGCAACCCACCCAAGGCATCAAAAGAATTAAAAGAAAAATCTAAATTAAGCAAAGAAGAATGGAATGAGTATTTTTCCGGGCACTGGAATTTTAATGGCGAGAAACAGGATAAACATTTAGCGATGTTTCCTGAAGAGTTGCCTAGAAGATTGATAAAAATGTTCAGCTTTGTGGGCGATACTATTTTAGACCCGTTTTTAGGGAGTGGCACCACCACCTTGTCTGCTAAAAATCTGGAGCGGAATTCAATTGGTTATGAAATAAATGAAAACTTTTTACCGGTAATTAAAGAAAAAGTTGGGATAGATAAAAGAGAGCTGATTCAAACCGCAGAGTTTGAAATTATTAAACAAAAACCATTAAAGAGGGAATGGAATTTAGAAATTGCAAAATTACCTTACCGCTTTAGAGACCCTATAAGGTTTGATAAGAAAATTGACCCCCGAAAGCTTAAATTTGGCTCAAAAATTGATTTTTCCGAGTCATCAGGAGAAGAATTTTATTTAGTGAGAGAGATTATAAGCCCGGAGTTAATAGTTTTAAATAATGGCTTGAAAATTAAGCTACTCGGTATAAAAGTAAAGCCGGAAAGCGCGCAAAAGGCTTTGAATTTTTTAAACGCCAAGCTAAAAAACCAAAGGGTATTCTTGCGGTTTGATAACCAAAAGTATGATAACAATGGCAATTTGCTTTGTTATCTATATTTAAAAAACAAGACCTTTATCAATGCGCATCTTCTTAAAAACAAATTAGTGGAGGTTAACACTGATTTAAATTTTCGCTATAAAGGAAAATTTATAAATCTGTTGCAATTACAATAAAACTATGCCAAAGGAATGGATTTTAAATAGTGCGATAAATCGCTGGGGGCTTCAAAAGAAACGAAATGTGGGTGCGGTTTCTGATGAAATCAGGAGATGCGCGCCAAAGACCATTAAGGATTGGGAGAGATATTATTTTAAGAATGTCTATCCCAAGGAGCATCTTATTGAAATAGGCAAAAAGCTTTATACCAAAATAACCGAGGTGTTAAGAGCGGAGATAGACGATATAACCGAAGAAGATTGTATAGATTATGTCATCAATTTAGTCATAAATCGGACTTTTGACGGCTATATGACCGAGAAAAAGACTATCTATGAGCAAATTCAGGATATTTTAGGTGTTCAAATAGAGCCTGCGCCGGATGAGTGGGATAGACTGTTTAATGTGGATTTCTTTATTAAAATTAAAAATAAATACATTGGGCTACAGATTAAGCCAGCGGGCTATGCTTTTATACCCCAGATAATAAAAGAAAGGAGGACTCAGGAAGCCACCCATAAAAAATTTACCGCAAGATATGGGGGAAAAGTTTTCTATGTCCTTTCCGTAAAAGCGGGTGATAAAAAGAAAATTTATAATCCTGAAGTTATTGAAGAGATAAAACAAGAGATAACTAGATTAAAAAATTTGTAAAATAATTTACCGCCAAGTTTTGCAGAGCCGAACAGTCCATTAAACTAGGATTGGAAACACGCGAAATCGTGCTTTTCCTTTTTAGCAAGCCAGGTGAAAGGGGAGATTCTGAGCGCCAATCCTATTATTGCAATCAGTTCGGATTTTTCCCAATACACATTAAAATTTATGAAAAAATTCAGGCGCTGATATTTTTTTATTAAAAATCTGACCAGTTCTGTCAACCCGGTGGTTATATTAAGAATTAGCTGGATATAGGTCCAGCTTTTATATTTTTATGAGCCTATAACTCAAGTTTCAACGCCTTACCTGAAAGAAAGGAGGAAAAAATGAAAGGGACAAAAGAATTTAACCAGAAGATTTTTGAGCTGTTTATGCTTTATAATCAAAGGGTTATGGTGTATAAAGAGCGGTTTTCCCGGTCTTTGGAGCTGAAGCCAGACCAGGATGATGAGGAGCTTCCGCTACTGGCTCGTATTATCAACAGAAGAAATAGAAGAGGCGGTAGAAGAGGATTGCCTTCCTTATCTTTGAATGCATTAAATAAGGCTATTCGGGACAGGGAGCGGGTGTTTTTTAAGTGTTTTTCTCCGGAGGGGATTTATAGGGAGCATCCGTTTGTGAAATTATGTTCAGAGTTAAAGCTCAATCGGGTGGAGCAAAAAATGCTGGTCTGCCTGCTCGCGGACTATCTGAAAGAAGCTTTATTTGGCGATTTTATCCCCTGCTCCCGGGATTTTGAGGAAAATAATCCCTTGATTTTAGTGTTCCCAGAGCCAGAGTTAGCTTTTGCCAAGACCAGTCTCTTGAGCGAGGACAATAAATTGGTCCGGTTCGGGCTGATAGCTGAGGATAGGTTTTTCTGGAAGCGGAAAGAACTCCCGGAATTAGAACTTAAAAGCGAGCTTGCTCAATTTTTATTAGGTTTTTCCAGAAAAGAATTCAAAATCAGCAAAGCAAGGAAAAAAGCAGAATTGGGCCAGAGTAATTTACTGGAAATCCAGACCCCTAAATTTGGCTTGGATACAGTGGTGCTTTCTGAGAGCCAGCGAAAAGCCATAGACCGGGCAATATATTTTCGTCAATCCCCGGAGTCTAAGCGCTGGCTTGCTCAGACCTTGGGCTATCAGTCTGGGTCCACGATTTTAGCTTTATTTTATGGACCGCCCGGAACCGGAAAAACCTTTACAGCCCAGGCAATCGCGGGCGAATTGAAAAAACCCTTAGCCCGGGTGGAATACGCAAATTTAAGGAGTAAGTGGTATGGAGAAGCAGAGAAGAATCTGGTCAGCTGTTTCCGGCTGGCAGAAGAAAAAGACGCGGTATTACTGTTTGACGAGGCAGATGCGCTGATTACCAGCCGGGAGAGGATAACAACAGGCGCAACCGTGCGGCAGGTGGAGCATACCCTTAGAAACATCTTTCTGGAGAAGATTGAGAGGTTTAATGGCGTGGTGGTCTTGACCAGTAATCTTGCGGAAACGCTTGATTTTGCTTTAGAGCGGAGGTTGAACCTGAAGCTGGGGTTTTCTTTGCCCGGGGTTGAGGAGCGGGCTAAACTCTGGAAGAAGTTTTTGAAAAAGGCTCCGCTTGCTGAAGATGTGAACTTTTTGGAGCTTGGGGAAAAGTTTTTGATAGCAGGCGGGCATATAAAAAATGCGGTTTTATCTGCGATTCGGGAGCTTTTTTATCTTCGCAGAGAAGAGTCCGATGCCCAAATCAGCCAATCAATGCTTATGGAGTCTGCTCAACGAGAATGCCAGTTCCTTGAGTTCAAGGATGAAACTAAAGTTGCTGGATTTGAGAGGTGAAAAAAAACTAAAGCCCCTGGAGGGCTAATTTTTTTCTAATCAGTTCCTGGTCAGGGGAAAGGAGATGGTGGTCTCAAAAAATTATTTAGGCAAGAGGTTATCAAGGACAATGGTCAAGGTGGTGGTATAAGTTTTGCCAGTCTTCTTATCCTCAAACACCAAAGGCAATCTGAGAGTGTTCTTGCCCACTAATTGAGGTCGGTCCCATTTGATTAAAATCAATTCTGAGGGGCTGGCGGAAGAGCTTGGAGCTGAAGTTAGATTTGGGGTCGGAGCAAGAGGCTCAGCCTTAAGCGGGCCCCCGCGAGGAGCTTGAGCAGGAGCTTGAGCAATAGGTCTTGGAGCCGGAGCCGAAAGGGGCGGCGGCTGAGGAGCAATTGGCTTGGCAACAGGCGCAGGCTTGGCAACGCCTGCTTTGGCTCGCTCCACCTCCTCCTTAGAGAGCACCAGGAATTCATCACTCAAGCCATAAGCGTCAACCGGACCCGCCTCTACGGATTTCTGGGCAAGCTGAGGCTGTTCTCGGAGTTTTTTCAAAACCATCTTGGAGATGGTGGTTAAGGTATTAAGCACCCCAGTGCCTTTTATCGCCACCGCCTCAAAAAAGGGCGCATTATATTTATTAAGCTGGCGATGCAGGTCCTCAAGATTTAAGATATTGGGCATATCCCGTTTATTGTATTGAATCACAAAAGGTATCTCAGAAAGAGACCTTCCCATCTCTGCCAGGTTCTCCTCCAGATTCTGGAAACTCTGAATGTTCTCATCTTTCATCTTGGCTTGAGAATCCGCCACAAAAACAATCCCATCAACCTCCCGCAAAACCTCTTTCCGAATCTGGTTATAAAAAACCTGCCCCGGAACCGTGTATAAAAAAAACCTGGTCACCAAGCCCTTGACCTCGCCCACTTCTACTGGCAGAAAATCAAAAAACAAAGTCCGATGGGTCTTGGTGCAAAGCGTCTTGAGCTCCCCTCTATGCTCAGGCTTTAACTTGCTATAAATAAAATGGATATTGGTGGTCTTGCCAGATAAGGCAGGTCCATAATAGACTATCTTGGCATTCACTATCTTCTTCTCTAAATCTAAAACCGCCATCTAACCCCTTACCTTTCCTTTCTGATTATCAATGCTTACTATGAGAAGACTCCTGCCGGGTCTGGAGCAGTTTCCGAGCCGCAGTCACCACTGGCTGGGGAACATTTTTACTCTTTGCCACCTGCCCCAGGTCCTTGTCCCTTAAATAATTTAAAAACTTAATCGCATCCCCCACTGGCGTCTTGGAGTTATTCACTAAATTAACCTTCACCTGATAGTTCCGGGTCCATTCCTTGGAATGGGCAATCTGCCGAATCACATCCTCAGAAACCGACCGGGACTTGCTCACCGCCTCAACCTCGCTCTCCGTGATTCTCGGACTCTTTAACACCGCAGCCGCAACTAACTTGTTAGAATCCCGAATCAAAATGCTCCGTGCCTGAAGATTACCGACCAAGCCTAACTTGATTTTCTCTGACACCTTCATCTTCCCAATCTTCTGACTTAAATTGGTTTCATCCTCCTCTTGCTCCTTCTGGCTCTGATACTCCTTGTCAGTCAATAATTCCGAATGATAAGAAAGTCTTGCCCAGGCATTCTCAACCTCCGCACCCTCCAAGGTAACCGTCTCTAAACCATCCTCCAGCGAGGGCTGCTCCAGCTCCTCTTTCACCTCCTCTATCTCAACCTCCATCCCCTCCCCAGACCGAGCCGGAACCGGCTTCTCCGGAGCTCGCCTGGCCTCTAATTCCAAAAACTTGATTATCCGGTCCAGCATCGCCGGGCTGGTCAAGGGATTCTCCGCCAAAGCATCAACTATCTCAGTGGAGCGCAATAGCCGAATCTGGTTACTAGTGATTATGTCCACTAACTTTTTACTGGTCAGGCTTGCCTGAAAGGCAATGGTCTCATCCTCAGTCCCACGATTAAGCGCAATTACCTCCTGAAGCTCAGAATCCTGAGCCAGGTTCCGAGCAAAAAAATCTAAAATCAAGGGATGGGTATCGGGTTCAGAAAGCACTGGCTTCAAAACCGCCTCAGGAATTTTTAAGATATTTTCCCGAGCACTCTCCTGAACCTCTGGGTCCGGGTCCCGGGTCAACGCAAAAACTACCGTGACTAAATCCTTCGGAGCCAAGGGCAGAGCGCCCCGAGCCGCATTCAACCGCATCTGCTTTGGCGCATCCTGCCCCACAAACTTCAATAGACCAGGAGCAACTGTGAACATCTTCTGGTCCAGTCTCCCCATTTACTTTTCCTCCACTAAAACCGCATTAAAGCCTTTGCTCTTAAGCTCGCTTAACACCTTGCTGGCTTCTGACCTGCTCAAATACGGTCCCACCCGAAGTTGATGAAGAGTCACCGGCTCAGTTCTACTGATAACCTCCGCAGGCCCCAAGCCCGCTTTTTCCACCTTGCTCCTGGATTCTTGGGCAATGGACTTCTGACCATAACTATAAACCTTCACCCGGTATTTATTCCCGCTCGGCTCCAATTTAGGCTTGAAGCCCACCTGCTCCAATGACCTGAGCTTTGCGTCTCCAGCGGTCTTATCAAAAGAGCCAACTAAATATAAATGATGAACCGTTAAAGTCCTTTGCACATCCACATTATAAACATTTTGAAATCCATAACCTTTAAGCTTCTCTGCTACCCCAGCTATGCTCTCCGGCATCATATATGCCCCCACCTGGCAAGACCAGCCCTTGCCTGAAGGCTTAATGGAAAGAATCTCAGGAGAAGACCGGGTAACAGAAGGAGAAGGTTGAACAGCTTGCTTGGCAGAAACTGGAGAAGGCTTTGATTCTCCAGCAGGCTTAGGGCTTATTCCCGAAACCGGCTTTTCCTGAACTTTTCCCCCAGGCTGAGCAGAGGATGGTTGTTGCTCAACCGCTACCGCCTTTTCCTCTGGCTTAACCTGCGCTTTTGGCTCTGGCTTGGAAACCGGTTTTTTACTAACCACCTGAGGACCCAATTTGAAAAATTTACTATAAGCATAATATCCTCCGCCGGCCAATATGCCCAAGCCCAATACCCCCAAAACCACTCCTAAAATAAGACCAGCTTTACTCGGACCAGCCCCTCCCGCACCCGGCTCTTTTTTAGCCCTGACTTTTTTCTTCTTACCCCTTTTTTTCTTCGGTTCCCGGGCTTCGCCCTCTTCCTCAGAAGCTAATTCCAGCTCCGGCTCATCTTTAATCTGAGCCACCCGCTCTTTTTCTATGGGCAGTTCCGAGCCCCTTTTTTTGCTGGGCGCTTCTGTTTCAGTCGGTTGAAAAAAATCATCTAAAGAAGCCTCAACCCCGGGCTCCTTCTTGCCTTTTTTAAAATCAAAATCGTCAGGCATTATCTCCCCCTGAATTTAGTTCAGACCCCGGCTTATCAATTTTTCCTCTTATCAATCTATCTTTTTTACCAGAAAAAGTCAAGCTCCCGCTGGTCTCAATAGGCATTGATGGCTTTGGAACGCGACCCAAGATGATGATTCTTTTGAGCTAGGTCCATCTATCTCCTAAACCCAAAAGAGAGAAATCCCAGTCCCCCCAAGTTCCTCCTTGACTCAAAAAAAACCAGTTGACAAAACCAAGAGCTTAAAGAAAATAAAATTAAAGAAATTATAAGCGATTCTATTCTCAAGGAGGGAAAAATGAACAAGCAAATTCTTCCTAAATTTATAACCCGGACAATCCTCGCTCTCGGAGTTTTAGTTCTATCACAATCAAGCTTCTCTCAGCCTTCCTCATCCAAGGGTATAAAAGAAGCTGAAAATTTGTATCAGCAAGCAATGTCCATCCTCAATGAGAATTTAGATGAAAAATCCCTCCGAGACGCTATCTCAATTCTGGAAAAATCCGCAGAGCTTAATCCTCAAAACGAACAGGTCTGGATTCAGCTCTCCTGGCGATACTGGATGCTTGGGGATGAACTCCCCAAGAATACCTCCCAGGAGAAAAAAATCCGACTGGAGCTGTTTGAGAAAGGAATGAAGGCAGGTAAAAAAGCTATGGAGCTGAATAAAAAAACCGTCGGTGGAATGTATTGGTTCACGGTTAATCTCGCTTCCTCCGGGGAAATGAAAGGAGTGCTCTCCAGTTTGGGGATGGCAGGAACCCTCTTTGGAAATATGAGCAGAGTCGACCGCAGAGACCCTTATTATTTTTATGGAGCCACGCGCCGATTTGGCTCCGAGGTCTTCGTCAGAATCCCAAAATGGCTATCTGAAAAATTCGGCTTCACCACTGAATATATTGAAGAAGACCTCCTTGATAATATCCAGAGATGGCCCAATTATTTTACTAATTACACCTATGTGGCAAGAGCTTATTGGGCAAATGGAGAAAAAGACCAAGCCCTAAATATCTTAGAATATGCGCTCTCTCATAGCCCAGAACTAATGCCAGAAGAAAAAGCAGAAAACAAAAAGCAACAAGAGGTTGCTAATAGAATGTGGAAAGAATACACCGGAAAAGAATTCCCGGAAAGATAAAATCAGCTCTCCCTATACTACAAGCCAGCTTCACCCACAAGGTCGCTGGACCCTGCACCCATATTTTTTAAAAGTTGTAGGCGCGAGGCTTGCCTCGCCCCTACCAAAATCCTCTGTGGTCTCTGTGCCTCTGCGGTGGAAATTTCTCGGTGTTAAGTGGCATTTCTGCAAAAGTGAAGTTAAGTCATTGATTTCTAATTGAAATCAAGAAATCGTTCAGTACACTTGAATTTTGAGATTTTTTTCGTGCTTAACAAAATTATCCTT
>Ga0172364_10005390_pt1 | contig 10188 bp, 7 predicted proteins | sample LakKivSesite10cm_FD_114545 | JGI IMG/M metagenome (GOLD analysis project Ga0172364, IMG submission 114545) | Sediment microbial communities from Lake Kivu, Rwanda - Sediment site 10cm | ecosystem: Environmental > Aquatic > Freshwater > Lake > Sediment | place: Rwanda: Western Province, Lake Kivu... | reverse complement strand
CTACGGCAAATAAACTCTTGCGTGTTCTCTATATCCTGCTCACCCGAAAAATAACCTTTTCTGATATTCATCATTCTAATCTACCTCCGATTCCGGCTCCAATTCTTCATAGTTGACTCCTTATACAAATGGATTGCAGTTAATGGGTTGGGATGCCGGTAATTTCAACCACTTAACTAATTGCCTTTTTATTAAAAAAAAACCAGCATCTCAACCTTAACCTAATAACTATTATCATTTATAGTATTTTCTTTAGTGTATTTATCAACCGGCGATTCTGTCTTTCAGTGCCGATTGTTATACGTAAAGCATTGGGAAAACCATATTCTTTAATGGTTCTGGTTATGATCCCATACCTCTGCAATGCCTCAAAGACAATCTGACTGTCCTTACCAAAATCAACAAAAATAAAATTACCATGGGTATGAAGAAAAAAAAGCCCTAATTTTTTGTAGGCGTCATAAAGGAATTCTTTTCCTATATTATTATTCTTTATCGTCTTTTTAACAAATTCATCATCCTCAAGTGCGGCAATACCTGCCATTTGAGAAATTCGGTTTACATTAAAGGAGATCCTCAATTTCATTAGATTGGTGATTACATCCTTGTGTGCAATGCCGTAACCCAGTCGTGCGCCAGCCAGTCCATAGATTTTAGAAAAGGTGTGTAAAATCAAAATATTCTTTTTCCCTTCTCTATAGATTTTAAATGAATCCGGATATTCAGGGTCGTCGCTGTATTCGCGATATGCCTCATCCATTACAACAAGAATATTGTCAGGAATTTTATCAAAAAATTCTTCAACCTCTTTCTTGGTTGTTATTGTGCCGGTTGGATTATTGGGATTTGCAATAAAAATCAATTTTGTATTTTCTTGGATAGCCTCTAGTATTGCATTTAAATTATGGGTAAAATTTTTCATCGGTGCTTCAATTAATTGAGCTCCAGCAATACTCACTGCAATTTTGAACCAAATGAAGGCTCCTTCACTTACCACTGCGCTATCTTCGCAATTCAAATAGGCAAGAGTAACAAGGGGTAAGATTTCTACAGAGCCGTTACCCACAATAATTTCATCACTACTTACATTAAATTTTTTTGCTAGAACATTCTTTAAATAAAAACAATTGTCATCAGGATAGAGAAAGGATTCTTTGAATGCACGACGCATTGCCTTTATCGCCAGTGGAGATGTTCCTAAGGGATTTTCATTGGAAGCCAGTTTTATTATTTCGCCCGTGAGATTTAGTTCCCTTATTACCTCTTCAATTGGTTTTCCTGGTTTGTAGGGTTTAATTTTTTCAATAAAGTCTCGCGCCTTTATCACCAAACCTCCTATTTCAAGCCAAGCACATCACAAAATCCTGGAATATCTAAAAATCCATGGCCACTTACATTGAATGCAATAACCTTTTTTTCTCCAGATTCACGGCATTTTATCGCCTCATCAATTGCCGCACAGATTGAATAAGAGGATTCAGGAGCAGGCAGCCAGCCCTCGGCTTCCATAAACATTTTTGCTCTTTCAAAAACATACTTTTCATCGGCAGGATAAGCAATCGTATCGATATAGCCTTTATTTCTTAATAAACTGATAATTGGTGAACAACCATGATAACGAAGTCCATCGCCTTTGATCGGCACCATATCTATTTTGTGACCAAGGGTATACATCTTTAATAATGGTGTCATCTCAGCATAATCAGCAAAATCGAATCTATATTCGCCCTGGAGATTGGGTGCGGCTTGACTTTGAGCGGCAATAAATTTTATCTTCTTGCCTTTTTTTAGAACATCGCCAATAAAGGGAATTGCAAAACCCCCAAAATTAGAACCACCGCCCAGACAGGAAATTACAACATTAGGATAATCACCAAATATCTCAAATTGCTTTTGTGCCTCAAGTCCGATGATCGTCTGATGCAAAAGTACATGATTCAGTACTGAACCTAAACAGTAAACTGCCTTTGGGTCCTTGCTCGAATCCTCAAGCCCTTCAGAAATTGCAATTCCTAAGGAACCGATATGTTCAGGATTTTTTTCATAAAGTGATTTTCCAAAATCGGTCATTGGACTTGGCGAGGCATAAACTTCGGCACCAAGCATCTTCATAAAGCTGAGACGGTCTTTTTTCCAGTTATACACACTGCGTACCCAGTAAACAGTACATTTCAATCCTGTAACTGCAGATGCATATGAAAGTGCAGTTCCCCATTGACCAGCACCAGTTTCGGTTGTTACACGTTCAAAACCCTGTTGCTTTGCATACCAGCATTGGGCAAGGGCAGTATTAACTTTATGGCTACCAGTAGGACTGAAGAATTCGCTTTTATAATATAATTTTGCCGGCGTACCAAGTTTTTTTTCTAAATTTATTGCGCGGAATAGTGGCCTAGGTCTACCTGCCTTGGCATAGAGGTCAATAATACCTCCTGGGATATTAATCCATCTTTCCTGAGAAAATTCTTGATTCAAACATTCGCCAACAAGAAGGTTGGGTAAATTCTTTATTCGCGACGGTCCTTCCGCGGGATCCTGAGGAGGAGGTAATGGTTCTGGCAAGTCTGGTAGAATATTATACCACTGTGTTGGCAATTCATCAAATCTTAGATTCACCATATTAAACATATAAGCCTCCTGATATTATTTTATGGTTCTGAATAATATGTTGGTTATCGGTTAAGAAAATTCTAAACACGCTTAATTATACTCAAATTAACATTACTGTCAATAAAAATGTATTTATGGTTGCTTTGCCTAGTGACCCCTAACCACTTCGTGTTAACAAAATTCGTTCCAAATTAAAATTTTCGGCACTATTGCGATATTGTCTATAAATCTATAAATATAGAAATTAGTTAATCGGACAAGGGATTGACAATAAATGAAAACTGAATAAAATATTAATGTCAACAACTATGATTACTTTTCAGTCAGGCTCTGTAACTGACAAGGGCGGTAGCCTGCACCAATTTTTCCCAAATCTTTGATTTGGTTGAAAAATTGAGTGTCCCGAATGTCCCGCCTGTCCCAAACGAAAGTAAGGGAAACCAAAGTGAGGGAAACCAAGGTGAGGGAGAAGGGAGAAAATTGAGCGCCCCGAACCAAATGAAAGAGGATTTTAAAACTGGTTAAATTGTTATAAGAAAACAGACAGAAATTACCATCTAACCATTTAACCAATTACCATTTAACCAAAAAAGGTGGTGCATTATGAAAGCAAATATATTGATTGTAAGTCAGGATCAGGAGATAATAAGGGGAATAAGCAGTGCCTTTGAGACTGCGGGACATAGTACTAAATCAACCAATACTGCTGACACCTGTCTAAATCTTTGTAAATCAGACAAATTTGATGTAATTTTTGTTGATGTCCATATTCCATCACTACCATACAACCTATTAATTCCTGATATTAAGAAAACCTGCCCTGAAAGTGAAATAATACTCATTGCCGGGCATACCATTCCTGAAGCACTGGTAAAATTAGAAGCTTATCAACTCAATAATTTTATTATTTTACCATTGAGCGCCGAAAAAGTAAAATTGACGTTAAATCGTGCCCTGCGTCAGATAGAATTGCTCAAAGAAAACCGAAGATTACTATTAAATGTTACTGCGGCAAAAAAAGAATGGGAGGCGACGGTTGATGCAATTGATGAACCGATATTTGTCACTGATTTTGATTACAATATACTAAGAGCAAACCTGGCAACCTTTCAGATGTTGGGCAAGGGAGTTAATGAGGTTATCGGCAAAAAATGCTATGAAATTTTACACTGCTCAAGCGAACCGGTTCCTGACTGTCCGGGCAAAAAGGCAAGGGACAGCGGCGAACCTGTGACTGATACCTTATCATTTAAAGGAATAAAACAGAGAATGACCTGTAGTGTCTATCCCCAGGTCTTTGCCAATGGTGGGGGCCTTGTGCATTATCTCCATGAGTCAACAGTAACAACAGAACAACAGGCGCAGACAATGGCAAAATATGAAAGGTTGTTTGAGGATGCAGCTATACCGATCATAATAGTGAGCAATGAAGATTATAAAATAACAGACGCCAATCAATCAGCATTGGAATTACTCGCATATGACCCGGAAAATTTGGTGGATATGGACTGGGAAAATATCTTTGCCCGGGATGTAAGGGAGAATACGATAAATGAACTACTTCAGCAAATTTCATCGGGAAAGGCATTTGTAAAATCAAAACTTCTGGATAAAAATTATAAAGAAATAGCGGTCCAGATTCATGCCAATCTGATGGAGGTCGGCACATTAAGATTTGTTGAAATAATGTTTATTCAGAGTGAATAAAATCTAAATTAAGTAGAGAAAATCTTTTAAAAAACCAATTCTGTTTAGAAATGAAGATTTCAATAATTCTTGGAACTCGTCCCGAAATAATAAAAATGGCACCAGTGATACGAGAATTAAAACACCAAGAATTGAATTTTTTCATTCTTCACACCGGTCAGCATTACTCTCATAATCTTAATAAAATTTTTTTTAGAGAACTTGAGTTGCCAGAACCACTATATAATTTGGAAGTTGGCTCAGGTTCTCACGCAGAAGAAACAGGTAAAATACTACTTGGTGTAGAAAAAATTCTTCTCGCGGAAAAACCGAATTTGGTTTTAGTAGAAGGCGATACTAACTCTGTTCTTGCCGGTGCACTTGCAGCAACAAAAATTCCATTTAAGGTCGGGCATATTGAAGCTGGATTGAGGTCTTATGATAGAAGTATGCCAGAAGAAATTAATAGAATTCTTGTGGATCATCTCGCTGATTATCTCTTTGCTCCTACTGAAAAAGCGAAATCGATTCTCCTTAATGAAGGTATTCTGGAAGAGAAAGTTTTTGTAACAGGAAATACGATCGTTGATGCAATTTTTCAAAATCTGAGTATTGCGAGGAAAAAATCACAGATTTTGAGTAAGTTATGTCTGAATATGAGAGACTACTTTTTAATTACAATCCATAGACAGGAAAATGTTGATAAAAAAAATAGATTGAAAAGTATATTTAAGGCTTTGGAATTAGTGTACCGAAGATTTCAACTCCCTTTAATTTACCCAATTCATCCACGGACCCGAAGGAAAATTAAAGAATTTGGATTAAAAGAACCACCGGGAGTTGATTTTATTGAACCAGCAGGATATTTCGATTTTCTTATACTTGAAGCAAATGCCTCCCTTATCTTAACTGATTCGGGAGGGGTTCAGGAGGAAACTTGTGTTCTACACGTTCCCTGTGTCACTCTTAGAAATAACACCGAAAGACCTGAAACATTAGAAGTTGGTAGTAACGTATTAGCAGGTGTAAATCCGGAAAAAATTTTGGCGGATGTTATCCAGATGATAAATATAAAACGAAATTGGCGAAATCCTTTTGGTAATGGTAATGCCGGAAAGAAAACAGTGAAAATCATAAAAAAAATGATTTCACTAAGAACTAACTGAGATTATACAAAGATACAAAATATAGACTGTATTATAGTATAATGAAAATACTAAGCGTAACAGGGACATTTTTGGGCAGTGATGCTGCAAGCTGGAGAATCAGTAATATCATCAATTTACTCCAGCAGAAAGGACATAAAGTAAAATTAATTCAGTATGTTAGAAACTTAAATTCAAATAACCCTTGCAGCCATAAATTTACCTTAGGTACGATACAATCTTCTGTAATCCGAGTTTCAAGGTACAATGTTTATTTTAAGCATTTACAGGAGTTAAATAAGGACAATTACGACCTTGTTTACGGGAACACACATTACGGAGCACTTTGTGCAATTCTGGGATCTTTTAAAAAAATCCCATTAATTTTGGATATGCACGGAGGACATCTGGAGGAATTTTTACTTGACATCCAATTTGATTTCAAAACCAGAATTTCGCCTCGTTATTTATATAAGTATTTTCTTTGTAAGTTTCAGGAATCTTTAGTTCTTGAAAAATCCGACAAGATTATCTGTGTTTCTCGTAGAATGATTAACTATTTACACAATAAAAAAGGGATTCCTATAGAAAAGTTATTTTATGTAACTAATGGAGTCGACCTAAATTTTTTCAGACCTGTCAGCGAAGAAAAAATTAGAAGCTTAAAACATCAACTTAAGTTAGATAACAAATTTATATTTGGTTATATCGGAGGGTCTCAGAAATGGCAAGGTGCAGAGAATTTAATCGCCGCAGCCAGAATGCTTATTGATTCAGAGTGTGCCTATATTATAGTAGGCGGTGAGAGAAGTTATAATGATGGAAACATTTTATTTATTCCCCGGACGCCTCTCAACCAAATTTTAGCGTATTATTCCCTATGTGATGTATTGGTTCTGCCTCGCCCCAACCATCCTGCAACAGAAATTGCTGCTCCAACCAAATTTGCTGAATATACTGCTATGGGAAAACCTATATTAACAACTGATGTTGGTGAGCCTGCTGATTTAGTAAAAAAGTACGGCTGCGGAATTGTTGTTGCGGATAATAGACCGGGTAGTTTAGTATCCGGAATATTAAAATTCAAAAAAATGTCAAAGGCTCAATTAAAAATAATGGGTGAAAAAGCAAGGACTTTAGCTGAGCAAGAATATGACTGGAATAAAATCGCTATCCAATTAGAAAAAGTGATACAAAGTGTTTCATAAATAAAAGGTAATTTTTTATGCAAAACAGAAAATATTCTAATCTAATTTTTGGAAATTATTTGGCAGATAGAAATATAAATCCTGTGGCTCTGTTTTTACCAATTGTTGCATTCTTCCTCACATTTTCTTTATTAATTAATCCCCGATTATTTAGCCTTTTACCGATTTATATTATCGCCATTATGTTTCTGATTTTTGTTCCTGAACTTTTAATAATTGCAATAATTGTTTTTACCTCTACAATTTTTCCACTTGATGCCTTTCCTCAACCCATCTCTTTTGGCAACATAGGTTTATATCTTCCAGAAACATTGATCGTAGTCCTTTTGATTCGTACTATATTAACATCCTTAATTAAAAAGGATTTTAAAAAGATTTCATCGGAAATGACAGCGCCAATGATACTTCTGTTTATCTGGATAATTTTTTCTGTAGCCAACGCTATAATATCCCAGAGAGCTGATCTTCTTAAGGCAATATTAAATGTTAGATCTTATGTTTATTATGCGAATTTCTTTTTAATTCTTTACTATATAGATACTCCCAAAAAACTCAATTTATTAATTAAAACTTCTATAATAATGGCTACGGTATGCGCAATATTCTCCCTTGTTCAATTTATGATCGGTCCTGAGACAAAAATTTTCCCGTGGTTTACTTGGGTTGTTGGATCTGTAGTATATCAATCAAAAGAATCGGTAGCACGGGTATTTCCTAAATCGTTATCTATAATTTATACAGCACTCTTTCCGGTTTTTGTTGGTTTTATAAATCGCGCATTAAAAAGAAAATGGCTATATATGTTATTTTTGCTCGTGTTTATATCAGCAATCTTTATTTCTTTTACTCGTGCTATTCATTATTCTCTTCTGTTTGGATTTTTAATAATCTGGCTTGTCATTAAAGGTAAAATGCGCTATAGACTTATACGCAATTTGATCACGGTTTTATTATTTGTATTTCTTATAATTATCTACTTACCACTTCAACTTGGTTTTATGAAAGTTACAAACTGGTGGGGGATAATGTTTGAAAGACATTCCGAATTCCTTACTTCCGGTGCCGCCACTGAGACTTTGACATGGCGAGCAATAGAATCAATGACGATAATGAATGAAATAAAGAAATCGCCAATAATCGGTAATGGCATTGGGGCAACTTATTATCATCCACTCTATAATGATAATGTTGCCCTCGCCCACAATGGTTATCTTTCATTGCTATTTCAGTTAGGGTTGGTTGGTCTATTAATAATGTGTCTTATCTTTTATCACTTCATTTATCAAAGCATTAAATATTATAGGCAAACGAATGATATATACGACAAGAGTCTAATCTTGGGCTTTTTAACTGTATTTATTTCTATTCTTCCATCTGCCTTTTCTGAACCGATATTTATTAAGGATTATTGGTGGATTTCATTATTGGGAATAATCTGGGCAATGCCGATAGTTATTTCAAAAATCGGAACCAATAAAGCAGAACCTTGATTCTAATAATTTGTTCTTCAGTGAATGACAGAGAAATCAAAAACAATAGCCAAGATTATTAAATCCGCTAAATTTAACTCGCATTAAAGACATAAAAACTTTATAACCTTATTTTTTGCACTAATTTAATCAACAAAGAATGAGTATGGTTAACCAAAAAATTAGATTGTTTTAAAAATTCTAAATTTACCATGTTAACTCAAAAATTAATATTGGGATATTTAACGCAATTGGTGATTCGTTTAATTATGTTGATTGCAGGAATAGTTGTTGCGCGAATTGCAGGACCTACAGTTATTGGCATTGTGGCGTTCGGCATGTCATTTGTTTCAATGTTTACTTTTGTTGCTGAACCAGGAATAGGAAATGCCCATATCAAATTAGTGTCAGAGGGTAGGAATCTTGGCGATTGCATTAAAACTTTTGCAATATTAAAAACCATTTTAATTGCTATTTTTGCCCTTGCTGTATTATTGTATTTATTTTTAGGTAGATTGATTTTCAATATTCATTTTGAAGGTCCTCAGTATTTTTATGTCATATTGATATGGCTTGCCACAATTTTAATTGGCCAATTTTTATATATTCCAATTGATACATTTATGGCATTCACTCAACAGGCAAAACAGGATATTCCCAATTTAATACAGACAATTATTACTCAGGGCTTAAGAATATTTGTCGTTTTTATCTATGTCAGTGCAATTTCTCTTAGTCTGGCAAATCTGATTGGAGCGATTATTGTTGTGCCATTTTATCTTTATTTGTTTCGCAGTTATCCAATTGGAAATTTCAACAAGGACCTGACAAAAGATTATATCAGAATTACTAAACCATTTTTTATGTTATTTCTTACTTACACCTTTATCAATTATTTTGATAAAGTCTTATTGCAAAATTTTTCCGGTTCTGAACAGGTTGGATATTATACCGCAGGTTTTAGTATCGGCGTTTTGATTCAAACTATTGGATTCAGTGCCGGGCTACTTTTTTTCCCAACCTTTTCATCTGCAATCGCAAAGAAAGACTATGAATACATCAATAGAACAATTGATAAATTTGAACGATTCGCATATCTTTTTATAATGCCGGTAGTATTTTTTTTAATGTTCTATTCAAAATTTATTATAAAATTTCTTTTAGGCAATAAATTTTTACCATCGGCGAATGTCCTTTTTATAATACTTATCGGCGCCTTTTTTTTAATCATCAATCAGCATTACCGTAATCTCCTTGAAGGCGCTGGCTTTATAAAAGAAGTTGCCTATTTGAGTTTACTTAGTTTAATTTTTTTTGTGGGTTTGAATTTTATATGCGTTGCCCCAGGATTTTTAAATCTAAAGGCAACCGGCTCGGCTATCGCTTGGGCTGCGAATTATTTATTCTGTGGTATTCTGTATAGAACTTATGTAGCTAAGTTTATACAAAAGGTGACAGCCTGGAGAAATAAAAAATTTTGGATTTACGGGATTGTGAATTTTGTCGTTTCCTGTTACCTTTTTAGACTCGTGCAATTTGTTAGAAATTCAGCCTTTGAGGTTCTTTTTGCGTTTGGTTATTTCGTCGCAACTTATTTTGCTTTATACCTGACGGGTTTGCTTAGAAAGGATGACCTTGTGCTGGTTAGGAAAATTTTTGACATTAGGGCAATATCAAACTACATTAAAGGGGAAATAAAACAGTAGAGCAGTCTAAGGGTCTTTATATGAAGGGGACCTTTATCCTGAAGACTAAAAGAGGAGGCTAATATGAACACCTATCTTCAGAGAATCCTTATATTGGTTGGGATTATTGCCACTGCTTTTGCACAGTCCGATTCTGCAAAATATCTCTGGAATGCCGGCGATTATCGGTTGGGAAATAATTTCTTTAGGTGCGATGCTTCCGATACAATTAAAATTGATACTAGGGAATTGCTTCTTATCAATGCAGAGGATACATCAATTATTTTTCCTAGAAAATCTAATGCTACATTTATAGATAGTGGCGGAATAAAGATATACCCTACGAAGCAAATAATATGGTGGCAGTTTCCAAAATCTTTTCAGT
>Ga0172364_10005383_pt1 | contig 10191 bp, 12 predicted proteins | sample LakKivSesite10cm_FD_114545 | JGI IMG/M metagenome (GOLD analysis project Ga0172364, IMG submission 114545) | Sediment microbial communities from Lake Kivu, Rwanda - Sediment site 10cm | ecosystem: Environmental > Aquatic > Freshwater > Lake > Sediment | place: Rwanda: Western Province, Lake... | reverse complement strand
TGTTCACCCTATCGTCATTCATTCTCGCTCCGCCTCCACAAGAACAGCTGTGAGTTGATAGAGCTTTGGCAGGCACTCAGTCTACATGTTCTTCCTGATGATTACTGTTCCGACTGAGCGGTCCGCTGATCAACGGCATCAACTCGGCCGACGCGACGGTCCTCACTTGGCGTCGTGGTAACCATGTTTGCCCTGGCCATTCTCCTGTTTCGCCTTCGGAACATGAGGTACGGGAGGTCACAATCAAGGCACCACCTAGAGCTTCTAGGGAGGCAACGGTTTTAACGGACCAATGATTGAGGCGGTGAACATCCATGTGTGCACGGTTGGGGTCACCCATGGGACGTGACGGCCAGGGCGTAGCGGGGATTGAGACGGTGTCGTTTGACTTCGGCGGCACCCTTGCGCACGAAGGGACGGAAAGTGCAGAGGTCTACCGTCGAACCCTCGAAGAGAACGGACACTCGGCGGACTTGGAAGACATCAGAAGGGCACTCAGATCGGCTATCGAATGGGTGAGAGACGAGAACCGCAGGACAGGCAGAATATGGACCGAACAGTCGCTCGTGGAACAGGCCAAGAGGACGATGGAGATCCTTGGGGTACCCTGCGGGGATGACCTGCCGACGAAGATCGGAGGCGCCTTGCCGATAGGTTTGGACTACACGGCATACGACGATGCTGAACCAGCCCTTTCCGAGTTGAGGGGGGCGGGCGTGCGGCTAGTTATTGTCTCGAACGTGTCGTCGCTTAGGAACTTGCAGATCTACTTGGAGCATTGCCGACTGGGGAAGTGGTTTGACGCGTTGATCGCCTCCGGGACCGTCGGGGTCGAGAAGCCGGACCCCAAGCTGTTCACCTTGGCCTCGGAGTTGTCGGGGACGCCCGTCGACAGGATGCTACACGTTGGGGACAGCTATGAGAGGGACTACCAAGGGGCTGAGTTGGCAGGGCTCACTGGCGTGCTGGTCGACAGGAAGGGCGTCCACGCGGACAAACAGTGTAGAAGGATCTCGAGGCTCACGGAGCTTCCGAGGATGCTGCGGATACGCTGAGAGCGCCTCGCTTGGGCGTCGTCAGTCCAACGAGTCGCCCGGCTTAGTCAAATAGAACGAGTGAGTTGCGGGACGCCAGGGTCTGGCGTGGTTACCCACGCTTGGCCTTCCTCAACAATCCTGACCGTCGCATCTCAAGCTCCCCGGCCTCCTTCATGATCGGAGTCACCCTCGCGAGATTCACTATCATCCTTGGGGTAAGCAGCCTTGTGTGCCTCACCTTCTCGAGGTACTCGCCTATGCAGAACAGGTCCTCCTCTGTTGTCATCCAGTTGACATCGTCGAACCTTGAGAGATTGATCGGTCGGGAGTAACCCCGCATTGTCTTTTCTCCCATGAGGTTGAAGTAATGCTCGAAGTACGACAGAGCAAGTTCGCGGATCGACCTATGAATCGGCTCTCGATATCTCAGGCCTACGTACTTGGACTTCGCTATCGCGCCCCAATGCCCGAACCTCCTGAAGACCGCGACGATGTGATCTTCATCTCTGACTGAGGTGAGATCCACGATCAGGGGAGGATCCCCGTGAAACCTCAGCGCGGCCGCGGCGAATATCGCAGCTTCAATGCAGTTCGCTGTCCCATACCTGATGACCCGCCTAGGGGAGTAGCACGTTTCTCCCTCTTCCTCGAGGTTATAGTCCATGCTGTCCAGGTACCGCTGGATCTTGTGGGGCGTGTTGAGCCTGGAGAGCAGTCGCCTCTCGTTTGGAGAAAAGCCGGACTCCTGCCTCATATGACCTTGGGCTCCGGCATCCCACCGTTATATGCCTGATTCCCAGCGGGCGGAGACGGGTCGTCGTCCGGGTCCCACCATCGCGAAGGTGCTTGGTGTCAGGTGCTGCTCAGGCGTAGGACCCTCAGCGCGTTCCTGTACATTATCTTATCATGGACCTTTCTCGAGATCCTCCCGCCCTTGTAAAGCCCTTGAAGATACCCGACCTGGGGCAACTCCTGTCCCATATAGTCGAGATCTGTCCCGAACAGGAGCTTGTCCTGGAATTCGTCTAGGAACCGGATCCCAAACTCCCGGTCCCTCGATATCGCGTTGTAGCCGCTCCCCGCTGAGAGGTCAGCGTACAGGTTCGGATAGTCCCTCAGGAGCTCCACGGCTCTCCCCCCTGGCACCACCTTGCCCTTGGGGTAGCTATTCCTGTCCTCAGGCTTGAGATCGCCTGATATCTCGGACCAGAAGGGTTGCGAGTGCCCGATGAACTTGAGGTCAGGGTATGTCCTCAAGACCTTCTCAAGCCTGGGAAGACCCATGTCATCCACGAGGCCATAGCATCCACCTATCTGGGGTCCTATGTGGAACAGTAACGGGAGTTCAAGCTGTTCGCAGAGTCCAAATAGGGTGAGCGCTTTCGGGTCGTCGAAGTGTATGTTTGCGGTCACCTCGCCAACGCCTTTACACCCAGCCTGCTTGTACTCCTCAAGAATAAGGGAGAGGGCCTTCTTGACGCCCATGTAGAGTCTCGGGTCCGGGTTGCAGAAGGGTATCAGCTTCCCCCTGTGACGCTTGCTCATGGCTATCGCCTCTTGGCTCGTGATGGGCTCGATCGCAGTCTCAGGGCTTTGGATTGGAAGGACAACCGCTCGGTCTATTCCTTCCTTTTTCATCCTGGCGATCAGCTGCGAAGCAGTTATCCACCTGTAGTACCTGTCGTTGACCGGGTCATAGGAAAGCCATCGGGATGTGGGAGCGCAGTGCACGTGGACATCGATGATCATGGGGCCGTCAGGCTCGGGGACCGTATTAAGTCCTCCCGCCGGGGGCTTCCGGGGATTCACAGACTCCCTCTGCGAGCGTTTGCTTAGGGATCAGCTCAGGCACAGATCAGTATCCTCGGGTCTTGTGCCTAACTGACGCTCTCTTCATTGCTCCTTTGGTTCGTTCGTCGTCGCGTCAAGATGAATGCCAATGCCAGAGACATGATTGCCATAACAACGACAGCGAGCGCGAGGACTTCTCCAAGGGGTCCTCCTCCCAGGACGATCGGGATCGGCCCTATGAAGATGACTGCACCGCCACTGACTTCGCCTCCCGACAGAAACAAACCAGCCACTATCAAGAAGGCGCCAGCCACCATCAGGACCAACGCGAACGCAATCAGATGGCCCAAGAGCAGTCCGTCGTACTTCATGCGCTCCATTAGACTCCTACACCTTGACGGTCAGCGCGAAGAAGAGGAATGATATGACCGTGAGCACGATTGCCAGAACTATCAGGGTCTTCGCGATCTTCGGGTCGTCAGCAAACACGATCGGCAAAGGCCCTATCATGATCACAGCCCCCTTCCTCACGTCAGAGCCCCTGCCCAGTACGGAGAGGATAGTGACGAGTAACAGCAGCAAGAACCCGAGTCCGAACAGCACGAGGCCGACAACGACAAACGAATCGGCCATGCACCAATTGAACCCATGGGGTGACTTAACGCTTGTCCTCAATCGGGGAGCTGTTCCAGCGGGAGCTGAGAGCTGGCTACCTTGCGTTGATCTGCCGTCGCATTGCAGGCTTGATGGAGTCACTCTGTCATCCAACAGACGGAGTTGCCGAGCGAACCACTGGACAACGGGTTTCTCGGGGATTCGGCCTGGGATCGGCGACTGAATGCGGATTCCCGGCAAAGGTAATAAAGAACTGAGCCACGTTAACTGACATGCTCTCAAGCATACCCGTGGACCTGTCGAAGGTCAGGAAGGAGGACATAGACAAGGAGGTGCTCAGGCTAGGGGTCATAGCTGAGCTTGACGCGATAAGCCTCTACGAGCAGATGGCGAACATGACGGAGAACTACGATATCAAGAAGGTCTTGCTCGAGATAGCAAGGGAAGAGAAGACGCACGTGGGAGAGTTCCAGACCCTGCTACTCAAGCTCGACAAGCAACAAGAGAAAGAGCTGGAGAAGGGCAAGCAGGAAGTCGAAGAACTGGTCAAGTGAAGCCCCGGTCGATAGGCTATCCCAGGGAATTGTCGGCCGCCATAGCCACAGCAGGACTTGGCCTGAATCGAGGAGCATCGCTGTCTCAAGAACATGAGCGCAAGCAGACGAGGAGTACTGTCCCGACCTAGTCCTTTCTTCTTTCCACCACAATGTTGCAGCGCGTTACTATGGCAGCGATCACTCCTAGGGCGGCCATCCAAGGCGCCAAGAGGGTGCCGACTACCCCGACCATAGCTGGCATCTCCAGTAGGGTTTCTCCCTGCTCACTCTTCACTAGTATCCTCGTCACGTTTCCTTCGTGAATGAGTCTCTTGATCGTGCTGACCAGTTCATCTGAGGAGACATGGTACTCCTCTGTGACTGTCTTCTTCAAGTCCGTGCCGCAGGTCGGGCAGTAGTTCATGTCTTCCGTCACCAGCTTGCCGCACCTAGGACAGCGAACCTTGGTTGACATCGCCGACGTTGGGAAGCCCCAGCGGGCTTATAACGGTGACTCGAAGTGCCAGATCTCTACTTTCCCATCTCTCTCAGGGCGTCGAGGGCCTTGCCCGCAATTGGACGATCAGCACCCCGACGATGACCAGCGCCATCCCCAACATCATGAGCGGCGTGAGTCTCTCGCCCAAGAAGATCATGGCCAGCAGGCTGGACTGGACGATCATGGAGCTCTGTAACACTGACTGCTCGTATGCCTTGAGTACCCTCAGAGCACGGTTCCAAAGCACGAAAGCCAGCGACGTGTTCACAAGACTCAACCACAGGATGATGGCCCAACCTCCCAAGGAGACACCCGTCAGGTTCCCCGTGGTCGCAGTCGGGAGAAGCATCATCAGGGACCCCAGAGCCATGGACATGGTCGTGGACCATAGGACATCTTCTCTGCCGCCTCTAAGGTAGTACCGGGAGAGGACCATGTAGGTCGCCCAGCCCAAACCTGAAACCAATGCCAAGGCCAAGCCGAACACCTCGCTGGTTGCAGACACACCCTCCGAGAAGAAAGCCAGAACACCCAATAGCGCGGTCACAATCCCCACGAACTGAGCTGGAGAGGGCCTCTCTCCTAGGAAGACTATGCCAAGGGCTAAGACGATTATGGGGCTCAAGTTGAGTATGACTGCGTTCGTAGTGACAGGCAGGTACGACAGGACTATGACCTGCAGCCCTTGAGCTATGAAGTATCCCGTGAAGGCTAACAAGAAGACAGACGTCAGCTTCCTTCGGTTCAGCCTTCGGAGGCTTAAGCCACCACGCGAACACCAAACCAGCAGAAGGACGAGAGAGGCAATAACGTATCTGTAAGTGACGAGAGTGAGCGGGTTGATCTCCCTCAGCCCGATCTTGACCAGAACATAGGATGTTGACCACAGGAACGTTACAAGGAAGGCCTCGGCTAGAGCAAGCCCTTTGCTGCCTGGGGCTTTCATGCTGGAGTCAGCCGGAGGACATTGACTGTATATAACGTATCCACCTCATCCTAGGACAATCTCCGCTTTGATGTAAAACAGCGGCTGTTTCCACGTTTGAGTTATCATGGAAGCATGGGTGTGTACTGACATGCTCTCAAGATCGTGGGGAAGATGGATCAAGTCATTCGGCCTCTCACTTCTCTGGGCAGCGCTGTTTCAGTACGCGTTGATTCAGGTCTGCGTGGTCTTCTCCGCTCAGTCCATTGCCAAGGGTTTGTCCTCTTTGCCCACTCTGGTCTCCTTCCTAGCTGCACTTCTGTGGCTGTCCGGCTCCAGGTGGGCGAAGCAGAGCTTGTGGCTCAACGCTTCCGGGCTCATTTTCTTCGTAGCCGGACTCATCGCCAACGCGCTGGGGATGCCCTATGCAACGCCGGGGATCCTCGCAGTGGTCCTATCGACGATTGTGATTGGTAAGGTCAGGGATGTGGGCGAAAAAAGGAGCACCCCGCTCGGGATCACGAATCACCCCCACCCCAGCGTAGTCTTGGATCAGGCCCAAGTCAGGTCTATTGCGGCAGCTCTGTCTTCCATGCCCTACTCGCTAGTCTTGGCCAGGCTGGGCGGGCAGGTATTCCAGCAGCTCAGGGCTGAGTGCGAGGCGGGAGAATTCGGGATCCTGCTTCACAGGACGGATGACGGGACAGCGAGTGCTGTGATCGGATCGTACGAACCGATTGGCATTCGGATGTCCACCGACAGCAGGAGGGTGCACTGGGACTCGGCGATCGCGTCCTTCGGATTGGATGTCTCAGAACTGTCTCCGTACACGCGTCCTGCGGACATCAGGCTCCCCTCGGGCACTGAGGTCACGCTGCCCGCCGGTCTAGCTCATGGAACATGGATCCTAGTGTGCGAGAAGCCGTCGCGTGAGTTGGCCGAGGCCCTTGCTGAGGGGCTTTCCCGCTCGGGCTGGAGAGTCACCTCTCCTGAATCAAGCTTGTTGCAGAGGATCGGACAGCTCCTGAAAATCAGGGCAATGTGCACCGCCTTCGTCTCAGCCAAGGGGACGCCCTCCAGTCCACACCGCTTGGAGTTGCGGATTCGTGCGTGGTCGCCATCGCTTGTAGAGGACGGCGCGACCGGCCTGATCTTCCCGCCTAGGGCGTCGGGTATCGAGCAGTTCCTGCCGAGGAACTCGACAATCCCGCTACCGAATGAAAGTCCAGTGATGATCTATGGCACCGGTCAGGTCAAGGAGTGGCTGGAAGGTAGATGGACATGACGCACAGTAGGCCAACGCTCGCCAAGGATGAGATCTCCTCAGGCCTGATCGTACACGGGGCTAGGTTCCTCTCGACATCGGCTTGGGTGCTAAGCTCGGCCAAGGAATGCGGACTCAAGCTCTTGGTGATCGACCGGTTCGGCGAGCTAGTGGGCCTCGCCTCGGCGAACGAAGGCATGATCGTCATAGCTCCGGTGAAGAGGAGGCTGAACCCGCTCAAGCCTTTTGGCGTTCCGGGTCCATTCGTCCTCTCCGTGCTGTACGCGGCCGCTTTCGCGGTCGGAAAGGAGTCCCCTAGGAGCGAGGTCGTCAACAGGGCACAGGAACTGGTCATGGCCGGAAAGGAGCCTACCGGCGTGGCGTTGGCGGTTGACCTGTTGGAGCACGAGATAGACGAGCTCGACTTGCTCGTCAGACCCTCATCGATCAACTACCTAGGGAACAGGGAGGACTTCGACATGGAGAGGGCGTTGGAGCACGACATCCTCGTGGACCTTTCGCTCGTCACCGCCGCGGACGAGGCAACCCTCATCGGCCTCACCTGCCTGTTGAGAGCGAGGGCCCTTCTCAAGCCGGGGACATCCTTCGTCCTGATGACTCACCCGGACATCTTCTTCTCAGCCAGAGGCAGGCTCTCTCCAGCGAGCGTCCAGTTCCTATGCGATATGCTCTCCTCCCTAGCCTCCTCCGGGATCAAGGTGGGCTTGGCGTGTTCTTCGCCGGAACTCGTTCCTCCGACGATGCGTCAGAAGCTGCTCGTCAACATTGGGGAACGTCATGACCCTCCGAGGATCGTGGTGTCCTCAGACACGGGCACAAGGTCACTGCGCGTAGGGCTGCTGGGTTGCGTTGGTCCTCCCCCCGACGAGAGCGAGATGGAGAGAAGAGTTGCACCTTTCCTGATCTCATCAGAGGAGAAGGCCCTGCCGCCTTGGCTCGTGTCTGACTTTGGAGACGAGGCCCAAGTCGCTGTTGAGGTGGCGAAGCGCATCTCTGAGGAACAGCCCTCGCTGGATGAGACGATCCTATGGGCCAACAGCCTGTCAAAGGGGACGGGGGCCTCCGTTGTCGGCAAGCTGGTCAGGCTGAGATATGCTTCTGTCGAACAGGCCGGGGGCAGAACTTCAATGGTCCTTACCGAGAAGGGTAGGAGGGTCTTGGCCTTGATGGGCGGTGAAAAACCTTGACCAGAATGAGCACTGGAATCCAAGTGGTCGATGATCTTCTCGGCGGAGGGATCAGGACCGGTGCCCTGAACTTGGTGTACGGCGCTCCCGGCGTGGGCAAGACATCGCTGTGTATGTCCATAGCGCTGGGACTATGCGATGAAGAGGGGTCGGTGGTGGTCCTCGATACAGAGAACGGATGGTCGGAAACGAGGCTAGCAGGAGTCTGTGAGGCTGTGGGGAAGCCGGGGCTGGACAAGAGCGTCAAGGTGTACAGGTCGGGCACCATGGCGGAACAGCACAGGATCGCTTCGAAGATCATTGAAGAGGACATCGAGAGCAACGACTGGGCGCCCCGGGCGATCGTCATGGACTCGGCGGTGGCACACTACCATGCTAGCCTTCTCGGGACCCCAGCGGGGTTCTTGGCATCCAAGGCAAGGGAGTTGCAGGGGAGACTCTCGGTGCAGGTGAACTCGTTGGTTAGGCTAGCGAGTTCCTACAACAGCGTCCTGATGGCCACAAGCTGGCTGAAGAGTGGAGTGGGGGAGAAGATGTCGGAGAAGAAGATCATCGAGGTCGCTTTGCAGGCGAAGCAGGAAAAGCCCGTGGGGGACGTTGAAGGAGCGTTCGGGGCTGTTGGCTATGGTTTGATCGGAGGCCAGCACATAGCCTACATGGCGAAGTCGATAATAAGGATGTCAGCGACGAAACTCAGGCACGACGTGAAGGCCCTCGTCCTCGAGAAGTGCGTAGACGCGGCCACGGCGAGGGTCGTCTTCGTTCAGCTGGACCAGAGGGGCGTGACCAGCTACGGGGAGCCAAAGGTCCTCCCGATGAGCGAGGCGATAGCGGTAGTTCTCGGCGAACTCAAGTAGGTCCAAGGTTGTGAGGGGGTTGCGCAGAGTCAGCCGATGATGGAACGGTTGAGGACAATAGTAAAAAGCCTAGGATGGAGGTGGCAGCCGACACAAGTATGTTGCCGTCATATATGTTGAGGCAGATCTACGTGAAGGGCAGCCTGAAGAACGTGAAGGAGGGGGACAAGGTGACGGGTTTCACCCTGTCGATGAAGAACAAGCTCGGGACAGCGACCCTGAAGGGCGAAGTCATACTCACCGTGGGTGGCCAACAGATCCCCGCGGACTCGGTCGAGATAAGGAAGGGGGAAACCAAGATGATGGCCGCTGACTTGGTGCAGACGCCACTGAAGTTCTCCGTCGGAGACCAGCTCGATGTCACGGTCAAGAAGGAAGGCGGTCTTGTCCCAGGCGCTCACAAGGTGGAGATTAAGGTCCCGACGGTCGAGTTTGGAAGGTGCCAGTTCGACGTCACTGACAACGTGGTCACTTAGCCTTCTTCTTGAAGAGAGCTGCTATGGATCTGTCCGTGGGGGCGGGGCCTCTCACCAAGTAGGGCTCCAGTAAGAGAGCAACAGCTATGAGGAGCTGAGCCCACATGGTCATGCCCAGGGACAAGCTGGCCCTTGAGGTTACGTAGGAGAGTATCAGCATGCATAGGAACATGGTGGCCAGCACTGACACAACGGACATTGCCTTCAATGCACGGTCGGAACTGGCTGCAAGGAGTGCACCCGCTGGAAGGACGAGCGCTAGGATGAAGGGCACAGCAGGGTTGATCCAGAGCTCGAACGTTCGCATTATGGTCCACAGGCTGAGGGGGGCAGCTCCTGCCCCGATCATGAGAGGTAGGAGCGTGGTGGACCAGATCGCCGACCATACGACGGCCCTCTCAAGTGCCGAAATCCAGTCCATGGTCACGCTTACGCCCACGAGCAACATGACCAGAAACGCGCAGAGCACGAAGGAGAAGGTCGAGATCGACCCTGTAGCGTCCGCCTCAAAGGCCTTGGTGCCAGAGGAGACTACCTGCTGGCCGCCGACAACGCCGCTGACATACACGGTGGCGTCAACCGCCGAGAGCGGGAGCGAGACGGTCCAGTACTGCCCAGTTCTATTCATCGGATACGTTTCCCACCTTGACCAAGGATAGCCGTCCCTGAAATTCAGCACCATTCCATCGACTGACCTGCCAGTTGCCTTGACGAGTATTACGGAGTCATTCCTCTCCACGGAGACGAGCGAGACCTCTGGGAAGTCCCCCTCCCCTTTCAGGAGCTTTGAGAACCATATCTCGGCTGAGGCAACCCACTCGGCCTTCGGCACGAAGTGACCAGTGTTGGGCAACATCAGGATCGCCTTCTCGGAGGCCAAGGAGGAGTAGGTCTGGTTGAAGCTATCTATCGGGAAGAACTCGTCGCTCGTGCCAACCAACATGAGCGTTGGAGCTTGAGACCTGGCAGCGTAGGCCAGCGGG
>Ga0172364_10005382_pt1 | contig 10191 bp, 12 predicted proteins | sample LakKivSesite10cm_FD_114545 | JGI IMG/M metagenome (GOLD analysis project Ga0172364, IMG submission 114545) | Sediment microbial communities from Lake Kivu, Rwanda - Sediment site 10cm | ecosystem: Environmental > Aquatic > Freshwater > Lake > Sediment | place: Rwanda: Western Province, Lake... | reverse complement strand
TTCCTCCTATAAATGCACCAGCCATTTTATATAATCAAAAAAATTCTGTCTTGCTTTTGAATCAGTTAAAATTTTGGTGAGGTCAAATTCCTTCCGAACCAGTCGGTCAGATTTTATGCGTTTCTTAACCTCATCAGTTATGCAACTCGCCAAATAAATAGTTGTCGCGGATTTATTTTGAGCCAATGCTTTGTCAAAAGATTTCTTAGCGGCTCCATATCTTTCCAGCGCGCCAGCTGGGTCAAGTCCAGCTTTAATCTCAACAGCTCCCTCCAGTATTCCATCAGGATTAACAATAGAAATGTCTGGCTCGCTCGCAAAAATCAATTGATAGCCATTTTTTAATTTTATTGTCTTAATTTCCTCAATAGCTATTCCGGAAAAGTCTTTAGGCTGGAGTTTTTTGCCATTAGAAAGCCCAATTTCTTTAACCAGCTTTTTTTGAGAGAAAAAGCTAAGTAAAAGCTCCTTTACTTTCCGGCTTCCTTCTTTACCAATCTCATTACGCCAGGAACCATTGACCTGCGCGCCAAAGTTCATTGCGGAAAGAGAAAGGAAATCTTCAAGGGTAAGATGAGGGTTCTGTTCTACTAAACTGCATATCTGCTGATTGAACAGCACCGTTAATTTGAGCGAATCTTCTTCTGTAATTTTATTTGCTCTTTTTTCTTCCAGCGCTTGAATTCCGAGGGCAAGTCTTTGCACGCCCTTTTGGGGAAAGACCGCAAGAAGCCGATAATAAGCTATAAGTTCTGGTTTAGAGAGGATAATTTTGGGATGACAAAAAATCAGATGGGGCTTAATTTCTTTATTTCTAATTATTTCCCAGGCGGATTTAGAGATTCCGATTCGCTCAGAGTTATCCCATTTTAGATTGCTCAATAAGGCTTTAGAGAATCCGTTTTTTAGCTGGATAAATTCTTTCAGTTTCCTTAAAAAAAACGAAGCCCGTAATTGATATTGTAGACGCTCAGCTTCAAGATTGTTTCGCCTTTTCTTCACTTTTTACTCCAAACCACAATGCTCTCCCGAACTGGCTCTCTGCCGTACTTTTTCATTTGTTGAGAGCTATTTCCTTTATACCGGGCAATAAATATCTTTTGGATTTTAAATCCGGATTGCTCACCCAGCTCTGATAAAATCAAATCCACTGGCACCATCTCCCCTTCAAATCTCACATTATCAACCACCATCGCCACCTTTGCACCTTTTGCCAGAACCCGGCTCCATTCCTTAATAGCAGAAGCCATATCGCAGAAATACCCGACCAGCAAATCCGGGATTTTGGGATTATTGAGCTCTTTTTCGGATAGGGCAAGTATAATTTCTTCAAGCGCAGGATGGACGGGAATATCTTTGTCCGTGATTTTAGACTCAATATGAGAACGAAGGATCCGATGACGGATAGACTTCAGTTCTTCAAAATTTTTGACGAAATGAAAACATAGCTCCAGAGCATAGCTCCGAGTATAGTCATAACGATTAGCATAAGGGGGGGAGGTAATAATTATATCTGGCTCCCTTTTGAACGGAATTTTGGAAAGACTTTTGCTATCCGCCTCATAGACCCGGGGAAAATATCTTTTTAGGTCTTTTGCGCTTAAACGGAAAAAGTTCTTTGCCCGGATTAAATCCTGCTGGGCTTCTCTTGCTTTGCCAACAAGCGCCTGTGCAGGGGAGAGGATTTTTTTATCTAATTCAAGCCTTAAAAATTGCCCATCCTTGGAGGTATAACTGACTTCCTCCAGAATAGAGAAAAAAATAAGGGTGAGAATCTGTTTTAGAGGCTCGGAAAGCTCCTCAATAGCTGATTTGATTTTGCGCAGTTGAATTAAAGTATCCGAGTCAAAAGCTAATTTAATAATTTTCACCTGCTCGGCAATTTCCGCGGGCTTGGATTTTTTGGCTCTCACTATAATAGCATCGGCGATTTTCTCCAGATTTTCTTTTTCGGACAACTGCAAAAAAATAGGAATGGTCTTTGCTATAAAAACTGCCATTGGCAAAAGGTCAATGCCGAGAGATGGAATTTTTTGACTCATTGACGCGAGCAAAGTGGTTCCCATTCCGCAAAACGGGTCAAATACATAACTGGAAGAAACCGCGGAAAATTCCTTGAGAAACTTTTTCACCAGCTCAAAGCTGAAGGCTTCTTTATAGCGATAAAGCCGAAGCAATGGGACATTTTTATTCCCCTGAAAAGAAACCAATCTGGAAAGCTCTGGCTTCTCCTCTATTAAAGCCTCATATTTATTCTCCAGCTGGATTCTTTCTCGGTGCAAAGGGTGTGTATGGTTTAAAGCTTTTGGCGATGTTGTTTTGCCCATCGACTCAAAAAGCTCTATCTGAGTAATTTTCTTTGCTTTACTTTCCGCCATCCTTTAATTACCTCTATTTTACCCCAAATCCACCTCTGAGCTGTCGCCAATGATGAGCTTGAAGTTTTCTGGCTTGGTCTTACACCCCCGAGCAATAACATTCCTGCCAATCAGGCTATCTGAGATTCTTCTGGAAAGGTTTTCAATTCTACTTTCTGCCATCACAATGCTATGCTCAACCTCTGCCTTCTGGACAATGCAGTTCTCCCCAATAGAGGTCCAGGGACCAATATAAGCATCCTCAATTAAGCTGTTTGCGCCAATAATCGCAGGACCCCGGATTTTGCTCCTTCTAATAATTGCGCCTTTTTCTATCTTCACCTTGAACTCTACCCGGGTTTTCTTGTCCACCTTTCCTAAAATTTCGGTCTCAAGCTCATTTAAAATCATCTGATTGGCTTCCAACAAATCCTCCACCTTGCCAGTATCCTTCCACCAGCCATCCACCACTTGATAATCAACCTTCTTTCCATTATCAATCAGCCATTGAATCGCATCTGTAATCTCTAACTCATTTCTAAGGCTGGGCTTAATTTTTCTCACCGCCTGATGAATGTTTTTGTCAAAAATATACACCCCGACCAATGCCAAATCACTCTTTGGCTTTTTTGGTTTTTCCACCAATCTTATGACCCGCTCGGCTTTAAGCTCCGCCACTCCAAACTGATTAGGATTCTTTACCCTTGCTAAAAGAATCCGGGCATTAGCTCTCTCATCCTGAAACCGCTCCACGAATTTTTTAATCCCGCTCTTTAAAAGATTATCCCCTAAATACATCACAAATGGCTCATCCTCTAAAAAATCTTTGCTGATTAAAACCGCATGAGCAAGGCCAAGCGGTTCCGATTGATAAATATATTCCGCCTGAAACCCAAACCTCTTGCCATTCCCCACCGCGGACCTAATCTCCTCCTGAGTCTCACCCACCACTATCCCAACCTGTTTAATCCCAGCTTCAGTTATTGCATTTAACCCATAAAACAACACTGGCTGATTCGCTACCGGGATTAACTGCTTGGCTCGGGTATGAGTAATGGGCCTTAACCGAGTTCCCCTTCCTCCACTCAAAACTAACGCCTTCATCTGCTCACTTGGGCTTGGTCACATAAGCATCCTGAAATTTAGTCTCCCGGGACTTAAAAATCAAAAGCGCCTTATCCGCCTGCTCCTTGCTGGAATATCTGCCCACATAAACCCGATAATAAGTGCCTTTGCCAGCTATCTCCACCTCGCCCATATATGTCTCCCATTTATTGGCTTTAAGCTGTTTAATCAGCTCCTCGGCGCTGGATTTTTCTGGAAAACTCGCAACCTGAATCGCATACCATTCTTCTGGCGCAACAGGTTTGGGGGGCTGGGCTTGAGTCTCTGGAGTCGGCTTTTGGGCTGGGGCTTGGGTTTCTGCGCTGGGCTTAACCGTGGCTCCGCTGAGAGCAGTTGGAGGCTTTTGCTCTTGTATTTTTTGGGCGATTTCTGAGGTTGTGCCTGGGACCGGCTTTGGCTCAGCAGGCTCCGGAAAAATAGCTTTTTTAGCTAACTCGGTTTTTTCTTTAGCCAATTTCCGATTGGCTAAATTTTTCCCGAACAAGACCCCCAAGGCGAAAACTAAAATCATCACCAACACCCCGGCGCTGAAAAGCATAATCGCCTGTTTCCGCTCAATAATTACCTCCTGATTGGGTTTGGAATAATCTTTCATTGTTTGCCTCCTTTATTTTATTTTATCTGGTGATGGCAATATAAGTCAAAGCCAGAAAGACCAAAAACCAAATTTAGAACGCAGGTCCAATGGTATGGATGGCGAGCAGGTCTTGATGATTTATCTCTGCCCTGGTCAGTTTTCCACTTGCGACCTCTTTCAATAACAGAACCAGCTCCCTACCTGCCTCAGGGATGGTTAATCCGTTAATCACCCTGCCTGCGTCCAGGTCAATGTCATCATTCATTTTTTCAAACAGCTCGGTATTAGAACTTACCTTGATTACCGGCATAATCGGAAATCCAGCGGGAGAGCCTCTGCCAGTGGTAAATACCGTGAGCTGGGCACCGCTGGCGCACATTCCAGTCAGAGAAAAAATATCTGAGCCCGGGGAATCCATAATCACCAAGCCGTTCTTGCTCACTGGCATCGCATAATCCACCAGCGCAGTGATTGGATAGGTCCCGGCTTTAATGATACATCCTAAGGCCTTTTCCTGAATAGCGCTCAACCCGCCTTCTATGTTGCCCGGAGAAATCACCAAGCCAGCCAGAGGACCCAGAAGCTCCCTGGTCAGCTTCTCCTGATTTTTAATCAGCGCCCGAACCTTTTCTCCGGTCTCTGGCTCCAAGCACCTTCTTGCCATAATCTCCTCGGTGCCAATCATCTCAGTGGTCTCAGATAAAATCACGGTTCCGCCCTGCTCCACCAGCCAATCCGCGCAAACCCCAAGCACGGGATTGGCAGTGATTCCAGAAAGCGCGTCTGAGCCCCCACATTCCAGACCCAAAATCAGCTTATCAAATTCTATTTCTTCTCTTTTCAGTTTTTTTGATTGCTCCAGAAACTCTTTAGCTATCTCAACCCCTTTTTTCAGGGTTTTCTGGGTTCCGCCCTCTGCTTGAACCTCTAAAAATTCGCTGGGCTTGCCAATTGCTTTTGCCTGCTCCGCTAAGCCCTTTGCCTTGATAAACTCACAGCCCAAGCCTATCACCAGAACCGCAAACACATTCGGATTTTTCGCCAATCCCGCTAAAGTCCGACTGGAAATCGCTACATCCTGAATCCCTCTCCCGCATCCCTCGGTATGGGTGATGGGCTTGAGCTCTGGCAATTCCCGGGCTATCGCGTTCACCACCCCGTTAACGCAACTCACTGAGCTCATCACCAGAACATAATTCCTCACCCCCGCGCTACCATTGGCTCTTAAATATCCCATAAAGCCCATTTAATTCTCCTCTGATTTGAGATTATGGGTATGCACCCATTCCCCTGGCTCTATCTCCTTAGTGGCAATGCCGATTGACTCTCCATATTTTATCACTGCCTTGCCTAAAGCTATCTTGCTGACCGCAACCTTATGATTTTTGGGAATATCTTCCCGAGCAACTAATTTTATCCCCTGGGCCTCAAAACTCATTCCCTTTTTTAATTCTTCACAAACCACCGCGACATTATCCCGGGGATGAATCAATATCACTCTCCCCATCTTAAGCCTCCTCCTAACTTTTTAAGTTATATAATGATTCTCTGAAAATGTAAATCTAATCTTCGGGCTTAAAAGTTTTAGCCCTTTTTGGAAAGCGCTTCCCAGAGACCAAGCGCCTTGAGCCAGCTCTCCTCATATTCCAGCTCTGGCTCAGAATCATAAACTATGCCTCCGCCTGCTGGAAAATAAGCCTGCCCCTCTTTCAAAATCATCACCCGAATCGCAATGTTCAATTCTAAGTTCCCCCCAAAGCTAATCCAGCCAATGCTCCCGGTATAGGGAGCTCTAACATTCGGCTCAAGCTCATCAATAATCTCCATTGCTCTAATTTTAGGCGCGCCAGTGATAGAGCCACCCGGAAAGGTCGCCCGGAGCAAATCAAATTTATCCTTTCCTTTTGCCAGCTCCCCTCTAACCGTGGCTAAAAGGTGATGCACCCGGGCATAACTCTCAAGCTCGGGATAATCCAAGACCTGAACCGTGCCATAATCACAAACCCTTCCCAAATCGTTCCGCTCCAAATCTACTATCATTGCCAGCTCCGCTAAATCCTTTTCACTCGCTAAAAGCTCTTTTTTGAGCGCGCTATCTTGTTCTGGGTTTTTTCCTCTGGCACGAGTGCCTTTTATAGGTCTGGTGATGACCTCTTTGCCACTGACCTTTAGAAACAGCTCCGGGCTGGAGCTTAAAATGGAGAAATCCGAATATAAAAATGCGCCCGCATAAAAACCAGGATTGGTCTTTCTCAACCGAAGATAAAGTTGAGCAGGGCTTCCACTATATTCTGCGCTAAACCGCTGGGTGAAATTCACCTGGTAAATATCACCCTTTCTTATATACTCCTTTGCCTGAACAATTGCCCTGAGATATTCCTCTTTAGTAAAATTGCTCAACACCCGCTCGGAAAATTTTTGCTCCTCCCCAAAATCCGCGGGCTTATCCAAAAGCCTTTGGAACCGCTCAAGATAATCTGATTGCTTAAAAGAAAGAGTCTCATCCTCAATTCCCAATAAATACCAGCTCTCATTTAAATGATGATAGCCAATAATAAATTGATAAAAGTCAAAGCGAAGCTCATCCAGAAAAAGGTCATCTTTTCTCTTAAAAGGAAGTCTCTCTAAATAATTTCCCAGCTCATAGCTCAAATACCCCACCCCACCCGCAAAAAAAGGAAATTCTTCAGCGGAAAAATCCGAGCGCCATCTTGCAAAATAATCCCTTAAAACCGAAATCGGTGCTCTGGATTCAAACTCCTTGCTCTCCAAGCCAGAAATAGAGACTTTTCCAGCCCGGAATCTGATTTTTAAAAAAGGCGCAAAACCAAAATAAGACCAGACCCCCCATTGCTGATGAGTGAGCGCGCTATCTAACCAGAAGCAAGGAGTATGAGCCGAGAGCTTCTGAAATAGCTCTTCTGGCTTTAATCCCAGCTCCAGCGGTTTGATAATCTGTCTCATCCTTTCAGCCTCAGAAAATTTTTTAAAGCTAAAATCCCCGGCGGAGTTAAGAAAGACTCTGGATGATACTGAACCCCATAAAGACCAAGCTCGGAATTCTCTATCGCCATTACTTCTCTATCTTGGGTCCAGGCGCTCACTTTCAAAAAATCCGGGATGCTCTTTTCCTCTAATGCTAAAGAATGATAGCGCATTGCGGGGAAGGGATTGTCCAGTCCAGAGTGAATCCCGGCTCCGCTATGATAGACCAATGAGGTCTTTCCGTGCATAATTTTCTTCGCCTGCACCACTTTTGCGCCAAAAGCGTATCCCAAACATTGATGTCCCAGACAAACCCCGAGAATCGGCCTCCTGCCAGCTAATTTCAAAATCAGCTCACAGGAGATACCAGCTTGAGTTGGATTGCCCGGACCCGGAGAGATGATAATCCGCTCTATAGATAAGCGCTCTATCTCTTTTATCTGGATTCGGTCATTCCTGACCACCTTAAGCTCTGCGCCTAAAAGTCCCAGCGCCTGCACCAGGTTATAGGTGAAGGAGTCATAGTTATCTATCAAGAGGATTTTCATTTTTCCAAATAAAACACCCAGCCCCTTTTCAGAAGCTGGGTGCCCTTTCGGACTGACATACTTCTACTATTTTAATTCTTACCCTCTCCTTTGGTTTTTGTCAAATCCTGGTTTGGAAAATAAAAATTTGCAATTTTTTTTAAATTATGCTAAAAGGGTCTGGTCATCGGGGTTTTTATAAGCCCTGATTTAGAATATAGGTTATAATGAAAAATAGGCTAATTAACTGAACCAAAAGGAGGGAGAAATGCCAGATAGCACTTACAAAATTATTGAACTGGTCGGCTCCAGTGAAAAATCCTGGGAGGACGCGGCCAAAAAAGCAGTGGAGACCGCTTCTAAATCGCTCAAGGATTTAAGAATCGCGGAAATCACCCAGTTAGATGTGAAGATTGAAAAAGGAAAAGTGACCGCCTACCGAGCTCGGGTAAAACTTTCCTTCAAGTATCACGAGGGAGACTGAGCGGTTATTTAAATTACTTTTCCCAGAGCGGATTTTTAGGCAGGGAATCCGGAAGGGCAGATAACAAAAAATAACGGTTTACCCGGCGGAAAAAGATTCTTGCCTGATGGTGCGATAGCCAATAAAAAAAGCCCGGGGCAATTTGCCCCGGGCTTGGGCTTTTTAATTGAGCCTATTTGGAAAGCGCCTTTGAGATTTTCTCCAATAAAATTTTCGGCTTGACGGGATAAATAAATCTGGTAAAAATAATTTATAGTAAATCAGGCAAATCAATAAAATGAAGAAAAGAAGAACCATTAAAGAGATTGAGCGGATTTTACCAGAGGTCAAAAAAATCCTCCAAGAGCTTTACAGAGACCGTCTGTTGGAGGTGATTCTTTACGGCTCTTTTGCCCGAAACCAAGCAACCGAGGATTCTGATATTGATGTGGCGGTATTGCTTAAGGAGGGGGATATAAATCCTTATCAAGAAATCAACAAGACCTGCGATGCGCTCTACGGGCTAATGCTTGAGACCGGGGAGCTGGTCTCGGTTTTGCCTATCTCCGAGAAAGAAATTAAATCTTCTTCCTGGCCTTTATATTATCATATCCTTAATGAGGGGAAAAGGTTATGAAAGAGCAGGAAATCCTGCTAAACCGGGCAGAGGAAGCGCTTAAGAGCGCAGAACTTCTTTTAAAAGAACAATTTTATGACGCTTCCATTTCTCGCTCTTATTACGCTATTTTTTATTCCGCTCAAGCAGTGCTGATGAGCAAGAACCTAAAATTCGCTTCCCATAAAAGCGTGATTTCCTTGTTCGGAAAATATTTTGTTAAAACCGGTCTCTTCAAACCAGAATTGGGCAAAATTTTGAATCGAGCCTTTGAAAAAAGATTAGCCAGTGATTATCTTCTCAGTGCCCGGGCAGGACAGAAAGATGCAAAAGAGGTTTTAGATTGGGCTAAGAATTTTATTCAGGAAGCCAAAAATTTCCTGGCTATTGCCCCAAAATAATCATAAAAAAAGCCCGGGGCAATTTGCCCCGGGCTTGGGCTTTTTAATTGAGCCTATTTGGAAAGCGCCTTTGAGATTTTCTCCAATAAAAGCTCAGGCTTGATTGGCTTCTCTATATACTCCTCAACTGGCAGAAAATCCTCATCCTTGACCTTATCAAACTTGAACCCGGTCACCCTTCCCACCGCGGTCAGGAGAAGGATGGGCTTATTTTTCAGCTTTTTATCCTTCCTGAATTTATAAGCTAACTGAAACCCCGCATCCTGGGTCTCCATCATCACATCCAATAGAATCAAATCCGGGCTCTCCTTCTGAGCCTTGTTCCAGCCCTCCTCACTGCTACTCGCGGTGACCACCGTGTATCCGCTTTTTTCTAAAATCAGTTTAGTCGCATCCACAAAGTCCGGGTCATCATCCACTAAAAGTATCTTTGCCATCTCCTTCCCTCCTTATTATTTCTGGATGTAGTGAACTGAGCAGGAAACACACGGGTCATAAGCCCGAACCAGCATCTCCAAGATAAACTTAATCTCCTCCGGGCTCTTTCCCTCGCCCACCAATTGTGGCACCAGCTCCTTCATATCATCTTCCATACTTCCGCTATTCAAATTAGTGGGAATCACGCAATTGGCTTTCACGCATTTACCATTTTTATCAAAAGTGTAATCGTGAATCAATAATCCTCTGGGCGCCTCGGTCACGCCAATCCCTCTGCCCGCATTCTTAAAATTGGGCTTAACCGCTGGCTCCTTTTCCAAACCCTCCTTGATAAACTTATCTAACAAGCGCTGTGCCCGCTCCCAGCACAGCCCGACCTCAATTAGCTGACAAACACTGTTCAAAAATGGATTGGTCGCTATCGCTTTATAGCCAAACTTCTTTGCCAAATCCGCGGCTAATCCGCTCTTCAAAAGCTCTGGATTATTATTGCATCTTGCCAATGCGCCAACCATAAAACTGGTCCTTTTATTCTTTCCTCGCTTGCAGGTGCTCCAGGGAACCACAAACTCGTTCACCACCCCTTGATATTCAGAATCCTCATAAGCCTTCTTGGCATCTGAGGAATAAATTTTTCCATCATAAAATGGAAACTCTTTATCGTGCTTTATGGAGAGATATTCGGTCTGGCGATTGAACTTG
>Ga0172364_10005381_pt1 | contig 10192 bp, 7 predicted proteins | sample LakKivSesite10cm_FD_114545 | JGI IMG/M metagenome (GOLD analysis project Ga0172364, IMG submission 114545) | Sediment microbial communities from Lake Kivu, Rwanda - Sediment site 10cm | ecosystem: Environmental > Aquatic > Freshwater > Lake > Sediment | place: Rwanda: Western Province, Lake Kivu... | reverse complement strand
TCTGGTATTCTACTCAAATGTGCCAAATGGTGTGAAAGCTGTTCGCGGCTTGGCGCAAGGCCAACCTCCGGTGGAGAACGAAGATGGCGAGGCAACATGGAGGGTGCAAGTCTTTCGCCGCGAGAGCGAGCTGATAGTCTGGGCGAATGGAGGACCCCTTGTCGACTTGTGGCCTACTCACTACTACGATGTGACACGCAGAAGCATACCCTTCCAAGTCTCATCGACGAGCTCAAGCTGGATGGATTATGGTGAGTTCGAGCCCGATGTGCGTTGGATGGTTGCTGGGAACTGGATGTTCAGGGGCTTCCCCTTGGAACAAGGAAGACCTTCGACCGTGATCGTCGAGATCAAGCCCTATGCATTCGAGGAGAGAGTGGGCAACCTGGACGGGGTTGCAGCTCTGAACCAAGCCTTGCTACTGCTGTTGTTGCCCTCGCTCTTTCTTCCCGTTCTGACCCTGAGCGGGTCTCTGGCGCGGCGTTCCCGCTTCGTCGCCTCCCTGGCCAGGCGAGGCCCAACCAAGATTCTCTTGTCAGCCCTGTTCACCTTTGTCTTATCGGGCTTCCTTCTGGGTGCCGCCCCGTTGCTCGTCTCGTATCTGGCCCCGAACTGCAGTCTCATCCCTCTGATGATATCCGGTGAGACCAACATCGTAGATGGACTGTGGTGGTTCCTCGCGCTTCCGTTGCCGCCATACCTGTTCGTGATGAACTTCTGTGTGTTGCAGTCAATCCAGCTGTGCTTGGTCTACTTGGAGATATTTACCGGCTCCTTCACACGGCTTTGCGGAAGGCTGCTAGGGTCTCCGGTCAGAGGACTTTGTGGATGGCTGCTAGAGTCTCATAGGGCCGTGTTTCTGGAATCTGGCCCCGTCAAGTCTCGGAGGCTCGTGTTGTTGGGCCACGTGATAGTGTCTGGCGTGCTACTGTTGGTTGGCATCAGGTTTCTCGAAACGGATCAACGGCTTGTGGGGATCCTCCTGTCCTGGATCGGCCTCGTTGACGTCATGGTAGTCGCACTGCTCGCCGTCCTGAAGAGATGGCTAGCGTTCCGTGGCTAGTATCGTGACCGTAGCCACATTGGATGTGACCTTCAGGCCACGTCCCAATGAAACCCGTGCTTGGATGTGGACCGGGACGGGTTCGCCCAGCCAGAAGTCCTCCTCATTGTCCATTGTGATCCAGCCAATGTGCCATGTTCTCTCCACGGTCTGGTTTCTGGTGACATGCAGGTATTCGGTGGGGTGCAGGAACATCAGGTCTTCGTGTACGCCCTGAATCCTGTCCACGTACTCGATGGTTGCCACCACCCTACCCGAGTATCTCAGGGATGTCACTCGGACGGTCAGGAATGTCTCCTCGCCCACACGCACCGAGTCCTCTACGGGTACAATCTCTACTAGGAGCTTCTCGCGGCCCCAACTTGACCAGAGGAACCAGGCCAGCGACGGCTCGACTATGAGCAGACCGATCCCAACAAGCGCGAGAAAACGAAAGGCGGGGCGAAAGGAGAATGGGCTACCTCTCGGTGTCAGTGCCTCGAACCGCGCATGAACGTAGACCAAGGCAGCAAGCAACACGATCGCAGTTGCCATCAATAGTGCAAATTGCCAGAAAGGGCTTGGTAACACATCCCACATGACGGCCAAGATGATCTGCATGGCGAACCACAAGAAGAGGGAGAAGAAAGCTGCGAGAGCGAACCTGACTACTCTCAAGGCCAGCATGGGCGCAGATGGTCTTTTCCCTCCGGTCCCTCGTGACTCCGAGAGAACCAAGGCAACTCCCGCGAGGGCAACCAGGAGGACAACCAACCCTCCGGGGCCTTCGAGGACGAAGTCACGCACCGACTCCGGGAGAGTCAAGAGCAGGAGGTGCAACATGCACGCGGCGAACCCGGGTATCAGAAGAATCCTTGCGAGGGGCAACCAGTCGGGATACCTCGTCCCTGTCCGTTCCTCGACGATCAGGAGCAACAGAAAGATGACAAAAGCCGGGAGAATCCCGGCCGGTGGGATGAGAAACGAAAGTATGTCCGGGTTGAGGCGATATGTCAAGATGAAGGTGCCAATAGCTAGGAGGGATACCAGCATCAGCCCAGCGACTTGGCAAGCCAAGATGCTTCTTGTCTCCACACACCAGCCCCCGAAATACTGCTTGCCCATAGGGGCAATAGCCGATATTAACCTTGTGATTGGGCAGCCGATTGGGCATGAGGAAAGAATGGAAGCCGCCGAACAAACCCAACGCAACAGGCGCACAATTGGCATGATGCACACGGCGCGGTTCAATTGCCCGGGGCCCTGCAGTCATGCATGTGCTGTGGTCTGGGCGGGAACGAGGTGGTGAGTCCCCGCCTATGGCTCCGTTTGCCTCTTCATCCCCTCATTCTTGCTTCCGGGCTTACTTGGGGGTCTCTCCTCGCCTATGATCGCACCGCCCACGTTCCCCACCGCTGACAGCAGGATCTTGTCGGGAAGCCGCAGGGCGTCGAAGATATCCTTCGGAGGCTTGCCCTCCCGGAGCAGTCCAGGATTGGACTGCAACTCCTTCTCGATGAAGCCCTGCAACCTCCCCGCCAAGGCTGCCGCGATGCTGCTGGCGGTCGCCTCAGCCGCCGTCACCTTCGCGACGCCCTCCGCGCTCAAAGGCAGACCACAGCGGCCGCAGAAGGACGACGCGGGGCTGTTGCTCGAACCGCACCTTACACAGACGCGGACCTTGAACTCGCTCTTCTTCTCCTCCTCGTCAACCTCCACGCCGCCTATCTTCGGCAAGGCCTTGTCCACATCCCGCCCCGACATATGGACATAGATCGAAGGCATCTCGGATCCCTGCCGCCAGCCAAGGTACTCGTTCATCTGGGCCTCCGTCAGGAGAGGGGCTAGGTGGCTTGCCCGGGAGTGACGGAAGCTGTGCGGGTTCACCTTCTTGGACAGGCCGACACGCCCAGCCAGCTTCACCAGCATCGCTCTGGCGGCTGGATAGGCCCATGGCTGGTTTTTGTTCTTGGTGCCAAGCCCCACCCAGAGAGGCGAGGAAGGGGCCTTGTCCGGGTGATCCTGCAGATAGCTCGTCAAAGCCTGAGCCGACGCAACCACCCTGACCCTCCTCATCCCCGTCTTCCCCGACACCAGGATGACCGCCCCGTACCTGTCAAGCTCCACGCTGCCGTAGTTTAGGGAGAGTATCTCGCCGATCCGGCACCCGGTCTCGTACAGCACCTGCACGAACGCCCTGTCCCTGCTGTTCTCGGCTGCCCCGGCAAGCCTGGTCACCTCATCGGGTGTGAGCATCTGCTCCGGAAGCTTGGCCCCGTGGTTCCTGGTGGTCGTGCTGAACCACGCCACCTCCTCCGGGGCCTCCCTGCCTCCCCTGAGCCAGCGGTAGAACTTCTTCAACGTGACCTTGTGGTCGTGGATCGTCCATTCGGAGTAGCGCCTGTCCTCGAGGGAGGAGAGGAGGGAGACCATGTCCTGTTTCGTGGCGTCCCCGAAGGGCTTTCCCAGCAGCGATCCTATGCTGGAGAGGATTCTGAGGTAGTGCAGGGTCCGCAAGGGGCCGAGCCCCTGGGCTCGGCAGTAGTCGATGAACTGAACGATCTTGAGCCGGTTGTCAACGGACAGGCGGGTGTCGTTGACTAGCCTTTCCCTGGCCTTCCGGAGCTTCTCGGCCCCATCGAAGGGATCCCTCCGCCCGTTCCCCGTGCCCCGTCGGTCAGGTGCGGTACCCGAGCCCGCGTCCATGGAGCTACCTGGCCGATCCTCCTTATTCATGTGGGGGATATTAAATGCAGTTTAAGAGCCCCGGGCGGGATTCGGACCCGCGACCTCCTGCTTACCAAGCAGGCGCCATAGCCGACTAAGCCACCGGGGCACCCCTGGCCATGCCCTCAAGAAGGGTCCTTCTCAGGGCAATGCCAAGTTCGAGCGTCCTCGCCGATTGCTCTAAAAACTCTTTTGCCCTCAGGAGAGAGTCTGCCTCGACCCGGAAGGATGCGTCCGGGTACTCGATCCTCCAGAGTATCAGGTTCTCGGCCCGCGCCGGTGCAAGTGCCAGTCGAGCCCTTCCAGCCAGGGCATCGCGGACCTCCCTCTCCGCAAGCTCCCCGCTTGCGGCAAGCTCCATCGCCGAGATGATCTTGCGCACCTGTGTCCAGAGAAATCCCTTGGCCCTGAAGTACACTCGGATCGGTTGTCCTTTCTCAACCCGTATCTCGTCAATCGACCTAATCGTTGCCCGTTCCGACGGCCGGCAAAACTGGGCAAAGTCATGCTCGCCCACGAACAATCTGGAAACTGATTCCAGAACCGAGTCGTCCACGTCGGGTTTGTCAAAGAGGTACACGTAGGTCTTCGACCTTGCGTGCGTCCGCGAATTGAAGCTATCATCCGCCTCGGCCCATGCCCAGGCAAATATGTCGGATGGGAGCTTTGAGTTCAGCCTCTTCACGATCGCCCTTGCAGGCTCGAGGGGTCGGAAGGCTATCACTTGGCCCAGCGCACTCACGCCCCGGTCCGTCCTGGCCGCGGACGCGAACTCTGATTTCCTTGGGTCAAGCATCAGCCCGCAGTCCCGGAGAGCCTGGATCACGCAGCCCTCGACGGTCAGTTTGTCTGGCTGCCGCTGGTAGCCGTAATAGCCCTGCCCGACATATCCAAGCTTGACCGCGACCTTCATGGGAACCTCCGCTAGCGGAGCGAGAGTATGATGATTATGATGGCGATGCTGATGAAGGCGACGCTCATGACCCGGCCAAGGACCATGCCGATGACTATCACCGCCCCGGCGGTTGCCCCCATGTTTGTGAAGGCGGCCACCAGCAAGACCTTGGTCAGCCGGTTGGTCCAGAACGTGCTCACCTTCCGTATCTCCCTTAGGCCATGGAAGTCCTTCACCTGGGGCGGGTTGACCAGGATCTGGACGTACCCTGATATCCAGCCCGTGGCGATCAGGGGGTTGAGGATGCCGAACGGTGCTGCGACGAACGCGGCGGCGATCGCGAATGGATGGGCCAGGGCCGCAAGGGCTCCAAGCGCGGACAGTCCGCCTCCGATCCAGAAGAGCTTTGCCATGATGTCCAGGAACTTGTCCCACCCCTGGGAGTAGATCGTCCAGATGAATATGGCGAGGAAGGCGATTGGGATCAGGTAGCCAGCAAGCTTGAGGGAGAAGATGCTGCTGGGGATCTCCTCCAGTCCGACCAGGTCCACTTCCCTGTCGCGCTCCAGGTTCTCGACGAGGCCGGTGAGGTGCCCCGCGCCCACGACGGCGACGATGGTTCGGCCCGGACTGGCCTTGGCGAGGTCGCGTATCTTGCCGGCGATGTAGACATCCCTCTCATCGACCAGGACCTCCTTGGCCTTGGGGGCCAGCTTGCCCAGCTCCTCCATCATCTCGGTGATGATGTCCTGCCTCTTGAGCATCTCGATGTCGATCTGTTGGCCGGCCTCCGAGGCGCCCAGGAAGCCGTACACAAGCTCCTTGAAGATCCTGAACTTCTCCCGCAAGCTCATCTTGCTCCAGGCCCGCCTCAAGGTCACGGCGATCTTCCGATCAACAAGGGCGATCTCGGCCCCGATGTCCTTCGCCGCGCCTATTGCCTCGAGCATCTCGGAGCCCGGTTCGACCCCAAGCTCCTCCCCGATGCTCCTCTGTATCATCGCCAGGAACGACTGGCCCAGGAAGAAGTAGGGTTGCTCCCCGCGCAGGAGCTTGGTCAGTGGGGTCTGCTCCCAGCTCTTCTTGTCGAGTAGCACCTTATAGCGCGGTTCGCACAGCTCCACTGCCACCATCTGCGGCTTTTCCTCGACTATGGTTCTCCTGACCTCCTGCACGCTCTCCTTGGAGATGTGTGCAGTCCCGACCAGAATAACCTTGCTTCCGCCGACGGATAGCCTTCGGATGTTGGATTGCGGTGGCACATCGGCCATGAAGCCTCGCCCAGTCTGCACGGCCTACGGGGTGCCCCGGTTAAATCTTTTCGGAATGCGGCGTTGGGAGTGTCAGGAGCCGCGGAAGGCGCGAGCTTCGCTAAAGAATTATATTCGGAAACCCCTTCGCGGGGGCGTGGACGCGGTCCTTCTCGCGGCCGGCAAGGGAACAAGGCTAAGGCCCCTCACGGTCAGCCGTCCAAAGCCGCTCGTGCCGGTGGCGAACCGGCCCGTCATGGAATACCAGCTGAGGCTGCTCGAGAAGGCTGGATTCGAAAGGGTCATCATAACGTTGGGGTACTTGGGCGAACAGATCGTCAGCTACGCGGAGTCCTTCGAAAGCGAGCTCGAATTCGAGTTCTCCTACGAGAACATTCCGCTCGGAACGGCCGGGGCAGTGGCCAGGCTTCGCGACCGCCTGGACGGGACCTTTCTCATCATCAGCGGCGATCTGCTGGTAGACGTGGATGTCCGCAACCTGATGGATTTCCATCGCCGGATGAACGCCTCGGTGACCATAGCCCTCACCCGCGTTGTGGATCCCACACAGTACGGCATTGCCCTTCTCGAAGGGTCGCGGATATCCAACTTCGCGGAAAAGCCTGACCCATCGAAGGTCTTCAGCAACCTCATCAACGCGGGCATCTACGCGATGGAGCCGGAGGTGTTGGATGAGGTGCCGCCCAACGCACAGTTCGACTTCTCGGTGAACCTCTTCCCCTCGGTCATCGAACGCAGGTACGTGGCCGGGTACCTCATGGACGGCTACTGGAATGACATAGGCAGGCCCAGCAGCTACCTGCAGGCCAACGGGGATGCCCTTCTGGGCCGGTTCCCCTTGGACAGGTTCGTGCGCGAGCCGATGCTGCCCAGCAACGTGACCCCCGTGATGGGGAGGAGCTCGACCGTGGGGGACGTCGACATCTCCGGCCCCGTGCTCCTGGGCGAGAACTGCCTTGTCGAGGGAGGCTCGGCCTTGAGGAGCTTCGTCGTGCTGGGCGACAACGTCTCGGTGGGAAAGGACTCCGTCCTGGATTCCGTCGTCGTGCACGGAGGCACCAGGATCGGTTCCTCGGCGCAGGTCAGGCACTGCATAATCGGGCGCGGATGCGTCATATCGGAGGATGTGCAACTCGCGGAGGGAACTGTCATCGGCGACGAGACCAGGATCGGCCAGGGCTGCCGGATAGGTGCCAACATGAAGATATGGGCCGGAAGCACCCTTGGCCCCAACACGATCATCATGCCTGACTGAGGGTGGCAAGCTTGGGTGATGCTGTGTCGGACTTCACTTGGCATGGGCGTCGGAGGGCACGACTCGGAGGCGTACACTCCCGGCGTCCAAGGCCATTCAGCGGAAAGCCCGAAACCCTTTTCTGTCAAACGGATCGAGGCCTGAAAGCCTCCATACCAGAAACGGTGATCCGATTATGGACTTGAGCCTTAGTGTCGAGCGGAGTCGCATAGTGGGCGATGCCAGTGCCCTGAACGCCTGTGCGGCCGCAGCGCTGGGATCGGGCTTCGGCCAGATCATCGGCGCGGGCAACGTCGTCGTGACGGGGAGGGACGGCAAGGGGTTCTCCAGACTTCTGAAACGGGCCATGACCTGCGGCATCATGGAGAACGGGGTAGAGGTCTTGGACACAAGGCTCGTCCCCCGTTCGGTGACCCGGTACTGCGTCAGCGACACTTCCTCGGACTTCGGCGTCTACGTGGGTTTCGACTGGCGGAGGCCGGGAACCCTCGCGGTTGCGTTCTTCGACGGCAAGGGAGCTCTTCTCGGGCAAGGGATGCTTGAGGAGATACTGAAGAAGATGGGCTGCCTGGAGAGGACGGCATCGGCGCGGGAGGTAGGGGACATCGTCTTCTTCTCCGATGCGGGTCCCAGATACGAGGCCGAGATCCTCAAGGCGGTCGATGTCAAGGCGATATCCGCTGCGCGGCCCAAGGTCATGCTGGACTGCTCCAACGGAGCCGTCTCGGTGACGCTCCCCCAGATCCTCCGAAAGCTGGACTGCCAAATCGTGGCTTCGCACGACAACCCGGCCGCCTATCTGGGCAGCAGGCCCGTTCTGGCCGACGAATCACTCATGGCGGACTTCGCAAGGAAGGTGAAGGAAGCGGGAGCCAGTCTGGGCATCGCGCTAGATCCCTGCGGCGAGTCGGCCAGGTTCGTCGATGACGAGGGCAGCGTCCTGTCCCAGAGGGATCTAGGCCGGCTGTTGGTCGAGAACGCGGGGGTGAAAAGGATGGGGGTGCGGCGCGAGCTTGCCCCGGAATTCCCAGCCGGAAGGGTGGGAGTAAAGGTGTTGGAGGACGATGACCTGGCCCTCCCCAGCGAGCTTGATGTCGCCCTTGGCCATGATGATGCGTGCTACCTCCGCGGCGGACAGAAGAGGTGGTGGGATGCCCTGCCGGTGGCTCTCAAGCTTGTCGAGATCGTCTCGAAGGGCAAACGAATCTCCCAGCTCAGACGCGCCGCCGCCCAGGTCCGTTGAGCTGAAGGTAGTACCTGTAGCCCTCCACCAGGGCCGTCTTGCTTGCCTCGAGTATGTTCTCGGACACCCCGACCGTGGCCCAACGCTTCCTGTCCGCCTCGAACTCCACGAAGACCTCCACCGAGGATGCCGTCCCCTCCATGTTTATGACGGTGACCTTGAAGTTCGTGAGGCTGACCTTCGCGCTCTTCGGGAAGAAGGGCTCAAGTGCCTTCCTCAGGGCGTTGTCCTGGGCGTTGACCGGGCCGTCCCCCTCCGCTATCGTGTGTATGGTCCTGTCCCCAACCTTGACCTTAACCGTGGCCTCGGCTATCTTCCTACCGTTGGAATCCATGGATGAAAGGGTCCTCCATTCGGTCACGTCGAAGGTCTTGCGCAGAAGCCCCAGCTCCTCGGCCATCAAGAGGTAGAGCGTGGCATCGGCGTTGAGCAGGTGGTATCCCTGTGACTCTAGGTGTTTGACGCGCTGCAGGATCCTGGAGGTGGCCTCGTCCGACTTGTCAAGCTTGAGGCCGAACTCCTTGGCCTTTGACACCACTGCGGCCCTCCCGGAAAGCTCGGATACTGAAAGCACGCGGGTGTTGCCCACAAGCTGCGGGTCCATGTGTTCATAGGAGCGTGGATGCTTGTTGACCGCGTCCGCGTGAACGCCGCCCTTGTGGCCGAAGGCCAGTGACCCCACGTAGGGCTGGTGCGGATTGGGCCTCGCATTGAGCAGCTCGTAGAGGTAGTCCGAGGCCTCCTTCAGCTTCCTTAGCCTCTCCTCCCTTTTCCGGTCCCTCAAGACTGTCGCAATGCCGAGCTTGTGCTCCAGGTTCGGCAGGACGGCGCACAGGTCGGCGTTGCCGCACCTTTCCCCGATCCCGTTCAGCGTCCCCTGGACGTGCTCCACGCCGGAGAGGACCGATGCCACGGTGTTCGCCACAGCACACCCCGAGTCGTTGTGGCCGTGAAAGCCGAGCTCGGCCTTCACCTCCTCGCGGGCCTTCGATGTGATGGATGAGACTTCGCTTGGGAGGCTGCCGCCGTTGGAATCGCAGAGGACGATGACCAGGGCACCCGCGTCCTCCGCAACGCGCAGGGTCTTGAGCGCATACCCGGGGTCATCCTTGAAGCCGTCGTAGAAGTGCTCGGCATCGAATATCACGCCCAGACCGCGGTCCCTGAGGTATTGGATGGAATCCCGGATCATCTCGAGGTTCCTCTCCTCTGTGGTGCGGAGAACGTCCGTCACGTGGAAGCGCCAAGACTTTCCGAATATCGTGGCGATCGCGACACCGGAATCAACGATTGATGCAAGGTTGGGATCGCTGCCCGGCCTGCTGTCCTTCCTCATCGTGGAGCCGAAGGCCGTCAGCTTGGCCGAGAGCGAGTAGTCCCTGATCCTCTTGAAGTACTCGATGTCCTTGGGATTTGAGGCCGGCCAGCCGCCCTCGATGAACTGAATGCCGAGCTCGTCCAGCTTCAGGGTCAGGTCGACCTTGTCCTGAAGCGAGAAGGTGATCCCCGTGGTCTGCGAGCCGTCCCTGAGGGTGGTGTCGTAGACGTCTACCTGCGTCGGAGGTTGTCTGCCCATAGCCATCGCTTTCTGGAGGGGGATGCCCAGGCGATTGCCTACTTGGCCGGAGGAAACTTAATTAGTGTTTCGCGCTCGGGCCCGATGTGGGTTAGGTATAGTCTTGCGGTGCTGCATCCTGGAATGCTGGCCATGCCTGCCGGGCAAGAATGCCGTGGGGCTGAGACACGGCTGTTGGTGGCG
>Ga0172364_10005380_pt1 | contig 10192 bp, 13 predicted proteins | sample LakKivSesite10cm_FD_114545 | JGI IMG/M metagenome (GOLD analysis project Ga0172364, IMG submission 114545) | Sediment microbial communities from Lake Kivu, Rwanda - Sediment site 10cm | ecosystem: Environmental > Aquatic > Freshwater > Lake > Sediment | place: Rwanda: Western Province, Lake... | reverse complement strand
GGCCGATAAGAGATTGCGGGTTGGCATTTCAAGAACTGATATTGACTCCATAATTGCAGAACTGCATGAAAAAGGCATCACAAAGCCCACAGCTGAGCAATTAGTTGAAGAGGAACAAACTATCCGAAAAAGGTTTATGAAAGTCAAAGAAAAATACGGTGATAGCGTGAGTTTTACGGGTCCTGATTGTGGTTTAGGTGGGTGGCCAACGCAAGAAGCTGCCCAATTACTTTTGAGGAGAACAGTTAATGCGGTGAAATCTGTAGAAGGCTAGCTATTGATTACTTCTTTTTGTGTTTTTTGTCTTTATCTTTCATAGCCTCGAATAATGCGTGAAAAATAGTATAGCGTTCTGATGGTGAATTTTCTTCTTTTTCGTCTTTTTTGCTTTTCAAAGCCTTCTCCGAAAGCATAGGAATCTCGAGTGTATATGAGCGATATTGCCATTTAGGAAATATGCTTGAAAAGGGATAGGTTTTTGGTTAATCAGTCAAGCTTAAACGCCTTAATACTCTTAAAGCCGTCAAAGTTACCCACTTGCTTGATTTACCTTTAATTTCGAGGTTGACTTGCATTCTGCCAGCAGGAGTGCTTTCCAAAATCCAAGAGCCATCCTTTTGTCGTTTTTGCAGCAAGATTTCCAGTGCGTCATTTAAGCGTTCATCTTTTGTATAGCCAAGCTTTGTTAAAACGTCCAATCCTCTTAAGATGTTGTATCCGTAAAACCATGGAAAACTCAATTTGAGCCAATTATCGTTGATAATTTTGTAGTTGTGATGGTCAGCCTTAAAGAGCCTATGCATAAGTAAAAACTTTGCTCCTTTCTGAATGGTTTCTTTCATTTCACTTGTCAAATTCTCTTTTTTAACTTCTGATAGAGCTTCAAGAGAGCAAATTGTTCCATAGAAGCACCCGTGTTTGTCTTTTACATGAGCTTTCCAGTAAGGGCAGAGCCAACCGCCATCTGAATTCTGAATTTTAACAAGCCATTTCAAGGCTTTTTGCACGTGAAGGTCGTCTGCGTAACCGAGTCTGATTAGAGCTGAAACCATGTTTCCAGTGAGACAAGAAAGTTGCTGTTCATAGATAATGGTAGAAGTCCAATCTTCTATTGGAGGTAGCTTTTTGCCTCTTTTCAAATGCCAATCGTATTCCCTAAGAGCTGATTCCCGCGTTTCTGATGTAAATCCGCCTTCTTCTAGTTGAAACTGAAAAACGTATTCGCAAGCTCTTCCTACACTCTCGCAATTGCGGTCAATTCCTAATAATCCAAGAATCATTATTTGCCAATAAGAAGACTTATACTTAGGATTATACGGTCTGCGTGGGTCTTCCCAATATCCCTCAGAGTTTTGCTTCTGTAATATTCTTTTGACGATTTGCGATTCTGCAATGGCACGTTTCGCCTTTTTCACTTCAGAGTCATCTTCACCTTTGCCTAAAACATCCTTCAGTGTAAAATAACGAACTGAAGGGTTAGACTCTTCCAAAAGCCAAGAAATAGGACTCTCTTCCAATGTCCTCGCCAAATCTGGCATGCTCACACCTCTTTTGTTTTGTTAAATTATGGTTTTTGGCGGGCCCGCCGGGAATTGAACCCGGGACCTACGGGTTAAGAGCCTCAACCCAACCCCGCTTGGCGGTTTGGTCCGCCGCTCTAACCTTACTGAGCTACGGGCCCCTTTTTTCCATTACTTACGGAATATGCATTTTGAAGGCTGTTAATAAGTTTAGTCTTCGTTGATTTGTTAGAAGGTTAAGCCAGCTAGCATTATTATGGCTTTGAAGGCTTTGAATGCTGTTAGGAGGTCGTTTGACGTGTAGCTTATTGTGCGGCTTGCTATTTGTTTCACTTCGGGAATAAGCAGAGCCATTTCTGTCATGCCCGTGTTCACGAAGTCTACTTCAAAGGTAACTGGTGGTTTTAGTTTGAAAGGTTTGGTTTTCTTGAGGTTTTTGAATGTCTTTGCGGCTGCTTCTTTGATGAGTTTTCTGGCTTGCAATGGTGTTAACGTTTGGGCTGCGTATCTGCCAACGGCTTTTTTAACTGAAACTGTTTCTATCTTGCCAAGAAAGTCGATAGCTTCTTTGGTTACGGTTTCGTCGCCTGTCACCAATACAACTGGAACATTATAGTATCCAGCGACCGCAGCGTTTATTCCAGTTTCGCCCATAGTTCTGGTGTTAACTCTCAAGTTGTAAACAACTCTTCCGTGGTAGGTGTGTCCCAGTATTGTTGGGAAACCGCTTGCCATTGCATGATAACCGATAAAGAATGCGGCGTTGAATGTTTCATCGATGCCTTGCATCATGGATAACGGCTTAGGCGAACCAGTGATAAGCACGGCATTTTCGTTTAGTTCCTCTGGAATTATGTTTCGCATGGTCCCATGAGAATCATTTACGACGATTTCTTTTGCTCCAGCCATCAGTGCGCCTTCAATTGCAGCGTTAACTTCTTGAGTCATAAGCCTCCTTGCTCTTTCATGCTCTCTACCATCACGTGCAACATGCTCCTCGTGGACGACTCCTGCTATGCCTTCCAAATCCGCTGATATGAATATCTTCATTTCATTTCACCTATTGTAGAGTGAGTTATGAAGGCTAATAGTTTTAAGTTTTAACTCGCTTTCTTTTGAGTTTAGAAGGTTGAAACTGTTGGGCGAAATTGTTTTCGTTGGATTAGGCTTATATGATGATAAGGGAATAAGCCTTCAAGGAATAAGAGAAGTTAAGACTGCAGACAAAGCCTTCATAGAACTCTACACAAGCCTCATGCCCGCCTTCTCAATAGAACGCTTCGAAAAAAATATTGGAAAAAAGCTTCATGCTGTTTCAAGAAAGGTTCTTGAAGAGGAAAATGGCAAAATCATTCTAGAAGCTGCTAAGAAAGGTAAAGCTGTTTTTCTTGTTCCAGGTGACCCGCTAATAGCTACAACGCACATTGCATTGAGGATTCAAGCAAAGAAGCTTGGTATTCCAACACGCTTAGTTCATGGAGCTTCAATACTTTCTGCGGCTATTGGCTTGTCTGGCTTGCACAGTTACAAATTTGGAAAAAGCGTCACAATACCCTTTCCAGAGGAGACTTGTTCAGAAACGCCTTACAATGTCATTGTTGAAAATAAGAAAGCTGGGTTGCATACGCTTTGTTTATTAGATATTAAAGCTGATGAAAAACGTTATCTTACTATTTGTGAAGGGTTAACGGCGTTGTTAAAAATTGAAAGCAAAAGAAATGAAACGGTCGTTTCTAAAGACAGTTTGGCGGTGGGCATAGCTAGGGCTGGTAGCCCATTTCCAACTGTAAAAGCTGATTTTGTTGAGAAATTGCTTGATTACGATTTTGGAGAGCCTCCTCACACGATTGTTTTTCCGAGCGGTCTTCATTTTATGGAGGCTGAAGCTTTGATTGTTTTGGCTCATGCTCCAGAGAATTTGAGGGAGATGATGGAATGAGTTTGGAAACGCTTACGTCTAAGTACATAGTTTCTGCGGAGAAAGTTTTCAGCGAAGTAGAAGTTACTGAGAAGAGCGTGATTGTTGATGTTGACAGTGTTAGAAAAGTTTTGAGTTTTGCTAAGGATTATTTGGATGATGCAAAATATTATAGGGATAAGAGTAAATTTGAGGTTTGTTTGGCTTCTGTAGCCTACTGCGAAGGCTTACTTGACGCTTTGCGATTATTGGGAATGGTGAAGTTTGAATGGACGGCGGAAAAGAAGTGGGAAAAGGAAAAATAGTTTTAGCCTCTGGGACATTTGATTTGCTTCATCTCGGGCATGTAAGATATTTGGAAGAAGCTAAGAAGACTGGTGGTTCGAATGCTAGACTTGTTGTTATTGTCGCTAGAGACGCTACGGTTGAGAAAAGAAGGGGAGCCAAGCCTATTATGTCTGAGAATCAGCGTAGAGCTCTTGTTGGTTCGTTGAAGGTTGTGGATGAGGCGATTTTGGGTTATGAAGATTTTGATATAGCGAAAGTTATTGAGAAGATTCATCCAGACATTATTGCTCTTGGATATGACCGAGGCGACATTTGGCAGACTGTTAGACGTTATGTGAATGAAAAAAACTTGAATGTAGAGATTGTGAAGATTGGCAAGTTTAGTGAAGACGAGCTTGATAGTTCTTCAAAGATCAAACAGAAAATCATAGAGCATATTAAAGGTTGAACGCTGCATGTTAAAAAGCTCCAAAAAATTCATGCCCACGTATATACTCATTGCGCTAAACATTATTGTTTATGTTTACACTTCAATTATCGGCGGAGACTTCGTAACAACAAGCCGTGATGCAATTTGGCAATACGGACAAAACAACGCTTTCGTTCTCTATCACGGTGGGTATTGGCAGCTTTTCACAGCTATCTTCGTACACGTCAACATAATTCATCTTTTAGGCAACATGTTCTTCCTGCTGATCTTCGGGCTTAGAGCTGAAGAATTCTTTTCAATCGAAGAATACCTCCTCATATACTTCCTAAGCGGATTAGCTGGAAACCTCTTAACGCTCTTGTTTGGTCCAGAAATGATTTCCGCTGGAGCCTCTGGAGCCATATTCGGAATGTTCGGTGCATGCATAATCTATGTTAAGCGTGCGTTTGGGCAGTCGATAATGAGTGCTTTGATTTATGCGTTTTTCCTGCTGGTGGTGAGTTCTGGTCCTAACGTAAATAATCTGGCTCATCTCGGCGGTCTAGCTGTGGGGTTATTGATTGGTTATGCTTTGGCAGTCAATCGCAGAATGAAACTAGTGAATCGTTATAGCTATTCGTATCAATAAAACACGTTAATTTCAAGGCAGTGTCAAAACTTCCACTTTTACTTTATGTCCCTCTTTTAACCCAAGATGTTTACGCAAATAGATAGGTGCAATAAGCTCTACAACCGAAGTGTCATAGTGGCTTCGCAAAGCCAGAACAAGTGCGCCTTTCGTTTTGTTTTCTATTATAATTGGATAACATTTAACAGGTCCATAGGTGCGATCTTCGTTTTTGAAACCTTCAATTTCAATAGCTGGGTAAGCCTCAAGTTCCGAGCGAGTCTTAACATCATAATCAGATTTAAGCTTCAAATTAAGCGTGCCCGGGTATGGGTCAAAACCTAGCTTCTCTATGAACTGTTTTCTATATTGCTCCTTTGAGATGTAGTAGGCTCCTTCGCCTAAGCCGGTAAAAACTATGCCTTCCAAAGTTATACTGGGGGGATATGCAGCTTCCAAGAGAAAACGCAAATTAGAATAAAGTACTCTCAATTCTTTAACGCCTTGCTCTGTGATTTTTATGAGGCATCCTTCAGGCGTTATGTTGCGTTCAATCCACTTCTTCTTATCCAGTTCTATTAGGTAACGCGAAGCTGTTTGCTGAGAGGTACCAAGTTTTTCAGCTAAATATTCCGTTGAAATTTTAGCTGTTCGCCTATGCGCTCCCATTTCAGCCAACTTCAACAATGTAAAAATATGACGCAACTCATTTTTCTCAGCCATTTGGAAGCCTCAACTTCTTATCCTATTAAGCAATGATGCCTTGCGTATTTAAACGACTCGAAGACTTCTGATTTTTGAAGTCTAAACGTGTTTGAATGTATGATTGAGAAACTGGCGATTGTATTCCAGAAGTTTTGATTTGAGAGAAACTTGTTTGATCTTGAAAGATGATGGCAACATTGACGCGTTTGGCGTAATTGTATAGATAGTTTACTTTGGAATGGTTAGATTTGTGGTTATCTTGTGTATAGAACATCTAAGGTTATGTTTCTTAAATTTTATATGCAACCGTTGATGATAACAGTATTTGGAAAAAACAGGGGGTGATAGGGAGTTATGAAGTTGATGGAAATTGAGAAGACGATTTTTGTCTTGTTGATTGCTTCAGCGTTGCTATTTGTGTTTGCCATACCTCCAGCGTGGGCACTAGAAGAAAACGTGTTGCCTTCGGCTACACGAAAAGTTCGAGTTCGTGTGTTTCCAACTGCAGACGATACATGGTCTATCCTTCATTATCCATACATGTGGACCCAAGGGGACTATATTGAGGGAACAAGAAACTTGGGTACTTCAATCCGCATAACGCACATTGCAATACACCTTGAGTTAAGTTACAGCAGTTTATGGGGTATCGGAGAAGTGGACATCGATGTCTATTTGGATGGAATAAAAGCCGGGAGTTTCAAGATCTTGCCAAGCGAATTTAGCAAAGATCTCTTGTTCGGTGGCCTTTCAATTTCAGTTCCAGATGGCATAGTGACTATAAAGTATCTTGAGACTAACACTGTGGCTTCTGGTTATGGAAGTATAACCATAAGCAGCGTTTACTCGGGCGTCATGATCGCAGGCTGGTAAATACAACGCTCCTAGTCATACATAAGTTTGTCTTTTTTCTATTTGAGATTTCTTTTTTCGTCTATTTTCGTCCTATTTTGACTAGGTGCACATTCTAGCAAACGTTCCTGTTTTTTGTCCAATACGAATCTAACAGCATCTTCACGTGTGTAATGAATTTTGCAATTGGGAATAGTGCTAGGCACATGTTTAAACTTATATAAACAATCCATACAGAATTTTTATCTACAGGGTTTTCTTCGTCTTTTGACTTCTAGGCGTCTTACAATGAAAGAGGCAAAAGCGTTCTCGCCATGCCACATTACAGGCTTCTTCCAAATATTTGACAAGCCGAAAAATCCTTTACATGTGGGTTCAAGAGGAGCAGGCGTTTCTCTAAAAAGGGGAGTTGAAACCATCGTTAAAATTGAAGAAGCCACAACATCCACGTTTCAAGTCAGCATTAACGGGGTATTTTCAAGCTCTGCTGAAGTGTCAAGGCACTTGCTAAACATGTTTCTTTCACGTTTCAACGAAACAAGAAGCTTCAAGATTCTAGTAGATCACTACGTTAATGTCCCAGTCGGCGCTGGTTTCGGCACAAGCGGCGCTGCGACCCTAAGCCTTGCATTGGCCTTAAACGAAGCTTTCAACTTGGATATGTCCAAAATAGAAGCCGCACAGCTGGCGCATATTGCAGAGGTTGAATGCAAAACTGGATTAGGCACAGTCATAGCCGAAACTTTCGGGGGTGTAGAAATAAGAGTTAAGCCTGGGGCTCCTGGCATAGGCGAAATAGAACATGTTAATGTTCAAAAAGATAGTTTTGTTGCGTGTTTAGTTTTTGGATCTTTATCTACGAGAGAGTTTCTGACGGATAATGCTGTTCGTGAACGTATAAACAATTTAGGCGGCAAACTTGTTGATAAGCTAGTTGGGGTTCCTACAGTTTCGAATTTCACGGAGTTTTCGCGTAGTTTTGCTGATTATGTTGGGTTAGCAACCGATGATGTGCGAAAAATTTTTGATGTTGCAGATAAGGCTGGATTTGTTGTCAGTATGCCGATGTTTGGTAATGCAGTTTTCACTATTTGCGATAAAGGCTCTATTGAAGATGTTTTGAGTTTATTCCGTGAATATGCAAGCCAAGGGCAAATCGTCGTTAGTGAAATAGATTTTGAAGGGGCACGAGTAACAAAATGAAGATTCCATCTGACCATCCACGGGCTGAATCTCTGCGTATTCGGGAAAAACTAACCGAGCATTACAAGCAAGGAATCGTTGCCGAAGCTGGATTGTTCGCCCATGGAAGAGGAGAAGCATTTGACTATTTACTAGGTGAAAAAACAACTGTGCCAGCATTAAAAAGCATAGAAGCCGCTGCAACATTGCTTCTAACAGCAAAGCATCCAGTTATTTCAGTTAATGGCAACACAGCTGCACTTGTGCCAAAAGAAATAGTGAAGTTATCTGAAATAACAAGTGCGAAAATTGAAGTCAACCTATTTTATAGAACACTCAAAAGAGTTCAAGCAATCAAAACACTTTTGGAAAATGCTGGGGCACGAGAAGTCTTGGGAGCGGACCCAGCGTTTTCTGCAAGAATCCCTGAACTAAGCAGCAAACGACGCATTGTGGATTCACGTGGTATTCTTGTTGCTGATGTTGTTCTTGTGCCTCTGGAAGATGGTGATAGAACGGAAGCTCTTGTTAAGATGGGTAAGAAGGTGATTGCCATAGACTTGAATCCTCTTTCACGAACCGCGCAGAAGGCGACATTGACTATTGTTGATAATGTTGTGCGTGCAATGCCTATGCTTGTAGACGCTGCAGACAGATTGAGTATGCAAGGTGCAGAAAAGCGCAAGGAAATATTGGCGAAATTTGACAATAAGACGAATCTGGCTGATTCCATAGTTTTAATTAAGCAAAGACTTATGGAATTGGCAGAAAAAGGCAAAAGCGTTTCCTTTGGAGAGTGAACATCTTGGATTTTGATAAAATTTTTGTTTTAGGTGCTGGAGCCATTGGAAGCGTTTTCGGAGCCTTGCTCGCTAAACGTTATGACGTAGTACTTATCGGAAGAGAAACTCATATTCAAACCATAAAATCAAAAGGGCTTATGCTCTCTGGAGATGTGAACGAAACTTTTCATTTAAAAGCTGAAACCGAGATTACTGCGATACCGCGTAAATCGTTGATTTTGTTGACTACTAAAGCGTATGATTGTGCAAGAAGTGTGGAAAAAATAAAACGTTTGCTTAAAGAGGATACGGTGATTCTTGTTTTGCAGAATGGCATTGGAAACGAGGAAATTGTTAAAAAAATTGTTGGCAGTAAAGGCAAAATTTTGAGAGGTGTCACTTCTATGGCGGCGGGGTTTTTTGAAGCTGGGAAAATCAAGTTTTGGCATGGCAAAACCGTGGTTGAGAGAGGTGAAGTTAGCGCCAAAATCTGCGGAGTTTTTAACAGTTGTGGCTTAGAGGCTTGTGTTTCTGATATTAGGTTTGAGGTTTGGAATAAGACTGTTGTTAATTGTGTAGTGAATCCTTTGACGGCGCTTTTGCATGTTAGAAATTGCGATGTAATCGTGGATACGCTTAAGTCAGTGAGACACGGCGTGGTTAACGAATGCGTTTGTGTTGGAAGGGCAGAAGGCGTTATCTTGCCAGAAAGGCTAGAAGAGAAGATTGACATGGAAATCGCAAAGTACACTAATTTCTCTAGCATGTATCAAGACATTGTTAAAGGTAAGAGAACTGAAATTGACTTTCTGAACGGCAAAATTGTTGAACTAGGTAAAAAGCATGAGGTTCCAACGCCAATAAATGAGGTGTTGACTGCGTGTATAAAATTTCTGGAGGATAAAAATGCAGTTTCAAGACGCTATTAGGCAGAAGAAAGGCAGAGAGAAGATTGTGATGTTAACGGCGTATGACTTTCAAATGGCTAAGTTGCTTGATGAGGCTGGTGTTGATTTGATTCTCGTAGGCGACAGCTTAGGAATGGTAATTCAAGGCTACAGTGACACAAGAAGCGTAACGATGAACGATATGCTTTACCACACAAGAGCTGTTGCGAAAGGCGCAAGAAAAACTCCGATTATAGGAGACATGCCCATAAACAGTTGCAACACAGTTGATGAAGGCTTAAAAAATGCAAAGAAATTTCTCGAAGCTGGAACGCATGGCGTAAAAATTGAAGGAAACGAACCAGAAGTCATAAGTGCCTTGATAAAAGCTGATGTTCCCGTTATGGGACATGTAGGTATGTTGCCGCAAATGGCTGAAGCCTACCACGTGAAAGGCAAAAAACCCGAAGAAGCTGAACAAATCTTCAAAGACGCCTTAGAGCTTGATAAACTCGGCGTTTTCTCCATAGTTCTGGAATGCATCCCTGAAACTCTCGCTCACAAAATAACTGAGAATGTGCATGCGCCAACGATAGGCATAGGCGCTGGAAAGTACTGTGACGGTCAAGTTTTAGTTATTAATGACCTGCTTGGGTTTGACGAGAGTTTTAAGCCCAAATACGTGAAAAAATATGCAGATTTGAGCGTTGTAGTGAAAGAGGCTGTTGCCAAGTTTATGCATGAAGTCCGAGCTGGTGTTTACCCAGATGAAGAGCACACTTATCACTAGATTGGAGGAAAGTATGGAAATGCAAAAAGATGGCACTGCTAAGAAGCAGGTTCTTGAGGAGCTTGAGAATAGGCTTAAAGGCGATTTTACTTTTGAATCTGGAAAAATTATCGGTTCAATGTGCACTTTGCCGCACTCATATGCACAGAAGGTCTATGCACAGTTTATGGACAGAAATTTGGGTGATGCTGGACTTTTCCCTGCTGTTGCCCAACTAGAAAAAGAAGTTAT
>Ga0172364_10005379_pt1 | contig 10194 bp, 9 predicted proteins | sample LakKivSesite10cm_FD_114545 | JGI IMG/M metagenome (GOLD analysis project Ga0172364, IMG submission 114545) | Sediment microbial communities from Lake Kivu, Rwanda - Sediment site 10cm | ecosystem: Environmental > Aquatic > Freshwater > Lake > Sediment | place: Rwanda: Western Province, Lake Kivu... | reverse complement strand
TAAGTAAACTTTCTAAAGTAAAGTTATGATTTGATATTACAATATAACCACTGTCTTTTGGTATATTTTCTAATCCAATTATATTTATTCTTTTTGAATAATAATATTCTATTAATTTAAATAATGGACATAAATATATTTATTGAAAAAATTATATTTAAAATATGTTAATGGTTTCATTTGCGATAAAAAATATAAATTTATTAATTATTAACATATTATTAAGTTAATATTTATTATAATTTAATTACTTAAGCTCAAAATATATTTTATATGTATTATTTTATATTAAATGAAATTTAAAATATATTGTATTAACTTATATGAGCGAGAAGATAGATATAATATTGTAAAAGAACAATTTAATAAATATAAACTTGATGTACATTTTATAAGAAATTATAAACATAAATTAGGAGGAAGATATGGTTGTTTTGATTCACATATTCAATGTTTAAAAGATGCAAAAAAAATAAAATAGATGTTTGTTTAATCTTTGAAGATGATATTGTATTAGATAAAAATTGTAATAAATATATAAATGAATGTTTAAATTTTATAAAACATAATAAAAATGTTGAATATGTTAATACTATTAATAAAATTATTTATTTACAAGAAAAATATGATAATAATTTTTATATTGGAAAAGCATGGGGTACATATACACTTTTTTTAACTAAAAATGCTATTATTAAAATATTAAAAAATTATAAAAAATATATAGGAACTAATTTACATTATGACCATTTTTTATATTTTTTATTTGGACACATGTACATATATGAAAAAAAAATATCACATTTAATTCCTATGGGAAGTGATAATTCAAATTGGGGAAATGATATAATTACAATTTTTAGTCAAAAAATGACAAATTATACATTGATACTAGACGAAACAAAGGAATTATGTTTAAAAAATTATTTTAAATTTATTATATTAAATAATTTTTTAATAAATTACAATACTAAATTACTTAATTTAATAAATTTTTCTATTTATAATAAAGGTAATAAAGACATTGGAATTGAAAAATTATATTTTAAATATAAAGAGATAAAATTATAATTTTAATAGGTAATTGTATATTCAATATATTAAAATGTTTTTTTATTTAAAATATACTGTATAAACTTGTATGAGTGATAAGATAGATAGATATAATGCGATAAAAGAACAATTTGAAAAATATAAACCTTGATGTACATTTTATAAAAAATTATAAACATAAATTAGGTATTAAAAAAATACTACGAAATTACAAAAAAATATTTTTAAAAATATTCATAATGATGCTTTTTTGTATTTAATTTTTAAAAAATCATTTGTATATATTAATAATATATCAACACTAATAGTTTCTTCTAGTGATAAATATTACTCAAAATGTAATTTTTATATTACAAAATTTACAAGATTTACAATCGTATACAGTATATCATTTGATTTTATTTTATTTTTTGTAATTGTTTTTAACTTTAATCAAAACAAATAATAATATATATTTAAAAAAATTACAAAAAAAACAATTAAAACTTTGCTAATAAACAAAAAATAAAAATACATTAATTTAAAATATTCTTTTTATTATAATTTAATATAATTGATAAATTTATCATATTAAATATAATAAAACAAAAAATAATTTATTATCCATATTTATAAATATAATGATAAAAATTATACTTGTATTATTAATTGTTATTGTAATATTCAAAATATATAGTTCCTATTATGATAAATCAGATCAATTTATTAATATAACAAATCCTTTTGTTGATGGATTATCACAATATCAATTAGGTGCTGATATACCTGATTCAAGTGCTATATTAGATGGTTCTGATCTTCCACCACAAAAACCATATAATCCATTTAATCCAGCCAATAATCTAATTCCTCAAACTGCAAATCCCGATTTTACATATTATCCTGACGCTAATCTTGCCCAATCTAAATCATCTAAAACACTAAATAAAATTAATAAAATGTCTAATAGTATTGCTTTACCAAATGTTCCCAAATCCAAATTTGACCAAGATGTAAATACCATAAACCAAATGAGATCCAAATCAAAAAACACCAAACCACAAAATAAAATCCCATGTAAAAAACTAAATAAATTTTTTGTTCAAACACAATTTTCAGATTCATATCGTGATGTTCTTACTGTATTTAATAATATTTGTCCAGACCAAAAAATACTTTTTAATCTTCAATCATTACCTGTTGTTACAACAAAATATCAATTAAACCGTGATACTCCTTTTGTTTTTATTAAATTAGTAACCCAATTCATAAACCAAGTTAATAAGGAAATATCAAAATTACCAGAATCATATGAAATTGTCAATAATTATAATAATTATATGCCTTTAACTTCTCAATTAAAAAAATATACTGAAAATAAGGGTATAAATAAATTCTATAAAGATATTGGTGTTGATTATAATCTTTATGCTGATACTCCACCCAATGCTCCAGTCGAATTAATTAAAATTATTACTGCTACTAGAGAATATACTGATGCTGAAACTAAATACATTATTACATTAGTTGTAAAAAAAATATTAAAATCAGTTTCAGATCAATTGCAAATAACTGTTCATTTTGTAACTAAAAATAATCCTCTTGAGGGATATGATTTATTTGATGGTAAACCACCAGTTGAAACTATAAATTCAACTCAACAAGTAGCAATAGAATTTATTTTTGTTGATGGATATCTTACTGACGATTTTAATGTTGATTATGATTGTGTTGGAGGAGATAATGCATGTAAAAAATATTCTAATATCGATTGGGATAATAAATATTATTCTTTTGATGCTTTGGGAACCGATTTTATGATGTCTGATTATGAAATTATTAAACAATTTAACAAAAAGAATAGAGAACATGAAATTGAAATGAATAATTTTAATATAAATGTACCATATCCAATTTATGAAAATCCATCTGATGCTAAATATCCATCATTTCCAAAAGGAAATATGTAAAAAAAATTGAATATTTTTTTATTTAATATTAATATAAATACACATATAATAATTAATATTAATAATACTAATAATAATATTATTAATTTTTAGTAAAAATGCAGTATATAAATTCGATATATAACAGTATAAGTAATACTTTTAATAATTTTTTAAAATTATCATTCCATGATATTTTTTACTTGATTATAAACAAATTATACGTATTTTTTAATTTAAAATCTTTTTCAAAACAAACTTTAATAAAAAATGCCATAGACGAAAGTAAAAAAAAAAATATAAATAAATATAATCAATATGATAAATATATTAGCTCATCTAGTAAAAAGTTTAGATATAATAATTTTAATAATAATTCTAATAATAAATGTAATTGTGTAAATAATTGTAATTTAAAATGTAATTGTGATTGGGGATGGTTTATAATGATTGATGTATAATATATAAACAATAAAAATAATATTATGAATATTTTGTTCAATTAAATTGTAATTAATCAATAAATATTATAATATTATTTTTAAAAAATAAAAAAATATTCATAATAAAAAAATAATATATAAAATATTATTTTTATTTTTCTAAATATAATAATATAGTTAATGAACAATAATACTACAGAATATTTATCTTATCAAACTGATTGTGTAGATTGTGGAAATAAGCCTTGTAATTCACAATATAATAATAGTGGATTACCAACATTTAGAACAAATGTTTGCACTAATTCAGGATTTAATTATGGTTATTCTGGAAATTTAGCTTATGACCCAGAATTTATCCGTGATGATATTGAACAAAGTACAGCACCTTTAATGTCTGTTTTAGATCCTAATAGAGTTAAAAATTGTTCTCAATGTCTAAGTCTTAATGGACCAAGAGCTAGTCATAATGGTTGGGGAAATTCAATCCCAATTGCTAATCCATCTATTACTCCTGCTCAAGATTTAATTGATATTGATTCTATCATGTCAAATAGAAATGTTAAACAAGATAGATCTAAAAAAGGACATGTAAATATGGTTGATGTTTTTAAATTTCAAAATTATGATGCAAAATTATGTGATAGAGGATTAGACCCTTTAAATTCTACTTTAACTTATCCCAAACAACTTTATAGAGAAATGTCTATTAATAGATTTTATGATTTAAATATTAATCCCCAAGTTAACATTTTTTATCCTTGGGCAGTTAATTCACAATTAGAAGCTAAAGATAATTATGATTACCCATATCCATATTTTACTGGTATGGACGATTCACTTCCCAAACCAATTAACGGTCAACCAAGACCTTGCAAAACAACTTGTAAATCAAATTGTGATACTAAAGTTTATGAAGGTAGAGAATGGGAAAGAATGCAAGAACAACAAGCACAACAATATGAATCAGATTCAGATGCAGAATCAGAAACTAGATCTGTAAGATCTGAATCATCTGATTATGGATATTAAACTTGAAAAATATTTCAGTAATTTATTTTTAGAATTTAATAAATTATTTGATGTTATACAAACATTAATTAATTATATTGATTTTGTATAATATTATAATTATTTTTTATTCCACATATAAAATATGACAAGTAATAACACAACATTTAATTTTTGTATCAAAACAAACTGAATAAAATTTTATTTGTTTATTATCAATATCATTATTGTAATCATAATCAATAAAAAATGTATTTGAATTTGCTGGACTTAATCTTTTATTGTGAATATTAATTTTTCTTTTGGTAAATTTATTTAATATTATTTCATCTGAAATAATATTATTTGATTGCGAAACAATACAAGTATTAACAGGTATATTAAATTCAACTTTGGTCATATCATTATTTTTTGATATTTTTGAAAAATACCAAGAATGAAATGACAAATTTATTTTATTTTTTTCAGATTTATTTAATAATATTTTTTGTTCAATTACAAAATAATCTTTTTTAAATTTTTTTATTTTATCAACATCTTGAACATCTTCTATATTATCAATTATTTTATTGATATTTTCATTTATATCCAAATCTATTGGTAATTCCATAACATTAATTATTGGATGAATATATTGATTTTCATAATTCCAAATAAAAGGACATTTAGGAAGTTCAATGTTATCAAATAATATTGTATTTTGTTCACTCATTTGGAATAATATATTTAAACAAATTACTGATAATTTATATATTAATATATATTTTTTTTTCAATTTTTTTAATTGGTTAATTATAATTATAAGAGAATTTTTATGGAATTATTAATTGGTTCAGGATTATTTTTAACTGGAATACTCTTAAATAAAAATCAAGAAGAACAAAATAAAATAAATTTAAATGATCCATCAAAAATAACAAATAATAATAATAATCAATTATATCAAAAATATGTTAAACCTTATCCAAAAAATTATTTAAATAACTTTAAAAGTAATATTTATACAGATTCAAAACAATTTTTATATAATTCTATAAGTAATAATTATCTGGATTCTATTGAACCCAATCAAAATATTGTTAATAATATATATAGAATACTTAATGATCCAGATGAAAAAAATAAAAAAATTAAAATAAATAATTTATTAAATAAAGATATAAATATGATAAAAAAAACCTCTAATAATAATATAGAAACAATGAATAATATTAATTTTCAAAATAATTATGATTATGATGATAATGTGTCAGACGATAGTGTATTTTCAGATAACTATTCAATTAAATCAAATAATAAAAATTTTAAAAAAAATATAGATACAAATTCACAAGTATCTGATAATTATTCTGACAATTATTCCGACAATGACACAAATATTAATATTAAAGTACTTAATCAACAAGATAAATTTTTATCAGATGTTATTACAAATTTATCAGGAAGTGATTATGATTCAGATGATGATAATTTTAAACAAAGACGCCCGCAAACCCAAACCAAAACCCAATGTCCATCAGATTCATTTGAATCTCAATTTGAAGAATTAAAATTTGACCATAAAGGTATTCCATCCACATTACCCAATGGTAAACAAATATTAAATATTTTTAATGATAAAATTGGTTGGACCCCACAATCAAATTTTAATCCTAAATCAGATGGTAGATATGGTGTAACTGGTGATATGACACATAATAATATGGTTCCATTTTTTTCGTCAAAAACATATGGATATAATCCGATGTATGATAAAGAGCGAGAAAATTATTCAGTAAGACAAATAGAATTATTTACAGGTTCTGACCAAAATCCACAATTTAAACATAAAAAAGAAGTTACTAATTTATTTAGTCCAGAAACTAACAAAATAGAATCAGTTACTGGTATTCCAAACTTTGTTGATTATATGGAATCAAGATATATTCCATCCCAAACTAGAAATGGTGAACTTTTAATGCAACCAATAAGAACTACACCTGGTTTAAATCTTGGTTATACTGAAATTGGAAATACAGGTAGAAATGATTTATATCGAGTTTTACCTAAAACTGTTGATCAATTAAGAACTGTTAATAATCCAAAAGTATCTTATACACCTTTAATAAATCCTGGTCAAAAGGGTGAAAGAAGAGGTATTATTGGTGATTTTATACAAAAAGGTCCAGATAGATTTTATTATAATGCTCCAGATTCATTATTGCCTCAAGTTGGTGATCATGTTGCTCCAGCAATTTATGGTAAATGGATAGTAGATCAAACTAATCGTTCTCTTAACCCAAATACTCCAGCTTTAAATCCATTGGGAGGAATTGAAAAATCGACTCCCGAATATTTACAAGGACAATTTAAACGTTCATTTAAAAGAGAATATAATGCTTTAAATCCAGCTAATGTAGGGCGTGATACTCGTGGACAAATTATTAATCAAGATACTTGGATTCCTAATGAAACAAATCGTCAAAATACAAATTATGGAAATAACTATAATGGAAATTTAGTTGGAAACAAATCACAATCATATTTAGAAAATTTTGATAATGCTACACCAGATACAACCCAAAGAGAAACTATGCCTGAACTACCAAATGCAAATATTAATGGAAATTACAAATCTGTACCTTTAATTAACTTTTTAAATTTAATTCCTGATACCACAAAAAGACAAATATTAATTGAAGATAATGGTAGAAAAAATTTAACTAATATATCAAATAGTATTAAGGGTTATTTATTTAATTCTATAAATGCTATTCAAGATCCTACATTAAGAGATTTAATTTCACAAAAAATAATATTAGCAAATCAAAAAGGTCCTGAACAACAAAATTATTTATTTAATATGACTAATGCTATTCAAGATCCCAATATGAGAAATTTATCAGAAGATAATTTAATTTTAACCACATTATCTAACAAAGAACAAGGTTATTTATTTAATAATATTAATGCTATTCCAGATACAACTTTAAGAGAAATATTAAATACTCTATATGGAAGTGGTGGATTGAATTTTAAAGGTTCTCATTCTCAAGATCAAATGTTTAATTATGCTAATGCTATACCTGATACAACTTTAAGAGAATTAACAGAAAATATTGTTCAATTAACCAATATCACAGGACCAGTAGGTTCAGTTAAACAATATTTATTCAATTATATTGATGGAATTCCTGATACTACTTTAAGAGAATTAACTCAAGATAAAATTGTTTTAACTGGATTAAAACCTATTCAAGTTAAAGAATATTTATATAACTATATTAATGCAATACCTGACACTACATTAAAAGAACTTACTGAAAATCAAAAATATATTATTGGACAAAAAGGTAATCATAATCAAGATTATATGTTTAATTATTCAAATGGTATCCCTGACACTACAATGCGTGAATTAATTGAAGAATTAAGACAAATTACAAATTTAACGGGTGATCATAAAGCACAATATATGATTAATTATATTAATGCGATACCTGACACAACTTTAAGAGAATTAACTGAAAATAAAGAAATATTAACAAATCTTAAACCTATACAAATAAAAGACTATTTAATCAATTATATAAATGCTACACCGGATACAACTTTAAGGGAACTAACACAAAACCAACAATATTTAATTGGGCAAAAGGGTTCACATATTAACGGGGAATTATATAATTATGCTAATGGTATTCCAGATACAACTTTAAGAGACCAAACACAAAACCAAAAATATTTAATTGGACAAAAAGGTTCTCATTCTAATGAATATATGTTTAATTATGTAAATGGTACACCTAATAATACAAATAGAAATATGACTGAAAATACTAAAAATATTATTGGTCAAAAAGGTTCTCATTCTCAAGATTATATGTTTAATTATACTAATGGAGTTCCTAATAATACAAATAGAAATATGACTGAGGATAATAAAAATATAATAGGTCAAAAAGGTTCACATACTCAAAATTATATGTTTAATTATGCTAATGGGGTTCCTGATAATACAAATAGAAATATGTCAGAAGATACTAAAAATATTACTGGACAAAAAGGCAATCGTGATGGTATGGTAGCATTCAATTATGATGATAGACCAGATTTAACTATGAGAAATTTGTCAGAAGATACTAAAAATATTACTGGACAAGGTTCCCAATATACTCATAAAGAATATATTTTTAATTATGATAATGGGGTTCCTGACCAAACACAAAGAAGTATGAGTGAAACAAATAAAAATATTACTGGTCAAAAAGGTGATGGAACACAAAGTAGATCTAGATTAGATTATTCTAATGCACTATTAAATACTGTTAAGGAAAATATTGCCAAAGGTAGAGCACCAACTATAGTAAAAGATAATAAAGGACCAACTTGTGCTTTTACTGAATATACTTTTAATGATGATAGACCATTAACCCAAAAACCAATATATGGAGGAACAAAACCATTGGGTAATATTTCTAATCCACTTTATACTTTTGCTTAATTTTTAACTAAATAATTTTATAAAATTATTTTAATGTATAATAATTTTATATAATGGAAAATAACATTTATACAAATAAAGAATTATATTCTTATCATTTTGATTTGGCTAATACAAAAAGAAGATTAGATGATTTTGAAAAAATTTATAATATTTTAAAATCTCATTTGGAACCAAAAAGTAAAGCAAGAATTGAAGAAAATAAAATAAAGGAATATGTTGATTTATATAAAGAAGAAAATAAAAATTTTATTAAAAATGTTTTACATTCAATTAATCATATTGATTTTGATAAATTTTGTTCAGATACTTGGGAACAATTGGATAAATTTAATAATAATGTTAAGGATAAAAAATATATTTATATTTTAGGTGTTAATGATCAAAATGGTTCGTCAAATGTTGATTATAATATTTATAAATCTAATTTATGGATGTTTATGTTAATATGGGATAAGTTAAAAACGAAACCAATTGATATATTGTTAAATATGAAAATAGCTATTCAATTATATGGGGATAATGTTGAATATTTAATTGTGGATGATTGTTCATATTCTGGAACACAAATTGTTGAGCAAGTATTATATACAGATGCTTCTGAATCTATGTATAAATATCCAAATAGTTATTTAATTAAAAATGATGTATATAAAAAAACAATGTTTAAACCAGTTCAAAATCATAACATTAAAGTTCATTTATTTATTCCATATTTAAGTTATATTGCTTGGAGCAAATTAAATGAATTAAATTTAGTGACTTGTTTTGACATTGTGAGATATGAAAAATATATTTTAAATGAATTTGGAGCAATTTTATCTCGTCAAGATAGTGCAAAATTATATGAATTGTATTCAAATTTTTATAAAAATTATAATCCATTAAATTTAATTCCAATATTTTTTGATCATAAAATTGCTGATGGACTAAGTACTGTTGAATTAATTCTAACTAAAGGTCAAGTATTAGATAACCCTGATTTAAGATTTATTTTTGTTGAACCTTGTGATAAATTATATTCTAATTTAACTAAGGATGAATTATATGCACAATTATATTGTCCAATTCCACCATATCATTCATTTAAAAAAATACTTGAAGAAAATTTATAATTAGAAACTAAAATTATATAATTATTATTGTTCAAACATGATATCTCTTATTAAAATTAAAAATTCTTTCCAATTATTACACCTTTTTCGGTGAAATTCGGGACATTTTTATAAAAATATAATTAAATTAATTTAAAGAAATAAAACCATGATAAATTATG
>Ga0172364_10005376_pt1 | contig 10197 bp, 9 predicted proteins | sample LakKivSesite10cm_FD_114545 | JGI IMG/M metagenome (GOLD analysis project Ga0172364, IMG submission 114545) | Sediment microbial communities from Lake Kivu, Rwanda - Sediment site 10cm | ecosystem: Environmental > Aquatic > Freshwater > Lake > Sediment | place: Rwanda: Western Province, Lake Kivu... | reverse complement strand
GCTCCCTGCCGTGTTCTGCTCATCCAACCTCTCGATCATATCGAGCGGTAATTCCAAAAAGATGATTTTCTTTTCTTCCATACAACAACGACATCAGGTCAACGCTATATTAATGTTGAGTCATCAAATTTAATAATTTCAGAAGTTGCTGTGAGAAATTTCCGCTAGCTATCACCTCTGATAAAAGAAATGTTAACAGGAAATTGCCTTCAACCCTGGAACTCTCGAGGTGTACCTCGAGATTTCCAGTCAACAAATCCAAACAATGTTCCTCACAAGCGAACCGCTTGTATACATCCAATTTCCTGTTCTATTGATTTTATTTATTTACGATACGACAAGATCTTTTTATTCCTTTTGCATGACTACACAAATCCGGACAGTTGACGGAACAAAAAGACCACCTACTTCCCAACAAGAAACGGAAATCCGGTTCTCCTATTGATCACGACTCTTTTATCGGCTGGTACATCACAAGGCGTACCAACTTTTGGGACTCTCCGCGAAAAGAAATAAACTGTCAGAGTTTCCCTGTCCCTCAATTTCACATCTCTTTTATACAATACCCAATTATCATCATTTTCGTATTCCATTTTTTTACCTCCTTTGTGGTGATTATTTTTAATATATGTTTTATTATAGTTATCATTTTCAAATTTCATATACTATAACAATGTGGGTTAGTTTTTCATGCTCTCACCTCCAATAAACTGAGATTATTTATGTGTTTGTACTACGTTCTGGTTTATAGAAAAATTTAATAATGATAATTATATATTATTTAGGCGTGCACAAACATCAGTTCAGGAAAATGGACTCAAATTGTGCTTCAGTGGTTCGCTGAGGCGAGCAAACACTACCAATCGACATCTAAGCATTTTCCTGAACAAATAATTTTATAATGTTCAATACAAATCGATGAAAATTGTTATGATTTTTTTATTTTTCTTTCATAGAAATTCACTACAAAATATTCCTCCATTACAAACTATTAATAGAATCATTCTTGCTCGATTACTCTGATGACAAAAAAGATGATTATTTCTGATGAAACGATAAAGAGAATTCGAATGGAAGTAAAAAATGGCAAATCCAAATTAGACATTGCAGATGAACTTGGATTAAGCTATGGTGTAGTAAAATATTATTCCAAGGACATCACTACGATTAGATCATCAATATCTCCTGAAGTAATTGAGATAATACGATCTGACGTGCGGAGTGGAAAAGGGAAATCTCGAATTGCAATAGAACGTAGAATCCCGTATGAAGTTGTAAGATACTATACAAAGGATATTCCTGTAATTAAACCGAACAAAATAACAACAGAATTGATAAACAAAATGCACTCAGGACTTGATGCGGGGAAGACAAAATATCAGATTGCGAATGAGCTTGGAGTATCCTATGATGTTGTCAAATATTATACGAGAGACATACGAACGAATAAAGTCCAGCTAATTTCTCCTGAAATGACAGAAAAAATACGATCAGAGGTAACTGCAGGAAAATCAAAGATACAAGTATCAAGAGAACTTGGAATACCCTATGAATCTGTACGACACCGAACAAGAGATATTCATTCACAAAATAAAACGAAAATAACAGAGGAACAAATAACTCAAATACGGCAGTATGTTCTCAAATATAATAGTAAGGATTTAGCAGCAGAAAAATTAGGTTACTCCCCTTGGAAAATATATCGATCTACGAGAGATATACATCTTAGGAATAAAATATCACCTGAGATGAAAAAGAAAATCAGGAATGAAGTAAAAAGTGGTAAACCTAAAATTCAGGTTGCAAGAGAGCTTAATATCTCTCCTATGACAATTTATAGTTATACGCATGATATAATCACCGGTAATCATCGCAATCTTGGAATAACGGGAAATGCTTTCAAATTACTCCAAGAAATAATGAAAAAAGGATATGCTACCCCATCTAAAAAATATAAACGCTATGCATATCAAAAATTACGAAGAAGATTCACAAACATTAGAAGAGTAAGTATGTATGGAACAGTGATATATTTTACACAGGAGAGATCCAACGATGCAATGAGGGCATTCCTGGAGATTACAAAAAAGAAAATACTGAGTGGTCACGAGTTACAAAAGATAATCAATGTATTTGGAGCTAATATCTCTGAAAAAGATAAAAAGAAAATATATACGAACAGGAGAAAATAAATATCTTATTTTTGAAATATTAATTATAATCACTCCATATGAAATGCTTCTTCTTTCATAGAACTCCTACATTCGCCCAGACTGAAACATTAAAAATATCTAAGCCTCTCTAAGTACATCCGAGATCCAAATGAGTGGAAACGAAAAATCGAAAAAACTCACAGTCGCTTTCATGCCTTATTTTTATGATCTTGGTGAAACATTTCCACTGGTAGAGATTGCAAAAAAATATAAGGAGCTTGGTGGCGAGGCAATATTTGTTGGTTATGGAGACAAATATAAAAAATTAGCCGAGGAAATTGGTTATAAAATAATAGAGATTAAACCAAAAATTTCTGAAGATATCAGTAGAATAATGCGAGAAAAAGAAAAAGAATACAGTTACAAAAAGATAACTGCTGAAAAGTTGCTTTTCACCATTTTTGATAAAAAAATGGAGAAATTATTTATTGAGATGATTGAAGAAGAAATAAAAGTTTTTAAAAATGAAAAAGTTGGCTTGGTGGTTACCAGCTTTAATACCATTTCAAATATTTCTGCACGCGTTGTAGGAATACCTATCATATTTTTAACATCCGGAGTTTCTATCCCACAATACTTTGAATCGAACTTTGCTACTTTTCCAGATAGTTATGAAAATTTTTTTACAAAACTTGTCCCTCAGTCAATAAAAAACCACATTACAAACGTATACATATCAAATTGCAAATGGAATATCAAAGAGTATAACAAACTCGCTAGAAGATACAATGTTACCAAGTTAAAACACTTCCTGGACGTATTTGCCGGCGACTACACTCTTGTAGCGGATGATATAAAATTATTGGGCCTCAAACCAGTTGATGGGGGCCCTCAAGAAAATTTTGTCGGTCCGATACTATTTGATCAGACAAATACTGCAAAAATAGAGTCAGACGTTGAATCACATCTCAAGAGGCCAGGCAAATCTATTCTTTTATCGTTGGGTGGCAACTTGTTTTGGAGAAAGTTTTTTTTAGATATTTTAAAAATATTGAATCAGACCCAATATAATGTAGTCGCAATAAGTTCCGTATTAGATGAAAACGAGATTCCTAAGCTAAACGACAACATACTCTTCAAAAAGTTTGTACCATCCATTAAAAAAATCAACGAAATGGTAGATTTGGCAATTACGCATGGAGGGCGTAGTACGGTTTATACAGCCGCTTATTCTGGAAAGCCCGTTATTGGCATACCAATGATGGCTGAACAACAATTCAACTTAGATAATTTAGTCAAACATGGAATGGCCATCAGACTATCAAAAAAATATTTCACAGAAAAAAAACTGTTAAATGCGATAGATAAAATTTTTAACAATTATGATGAATACTTAAGCTGTGCACAATTGTTAAAAAATAAATTATCAAAACCAAATGGGGCAGAAAATGCAGCCAAGCTGATTTTAGATATTGCAGTATCTGATAGAAATAAATAGTATAGAATTTGACCTTTGCGATAAAGATTGCTAGTACGTAAAAGGAGAGGCAGATTCTTGCTCATCTACGACTTCATTGTCGAGATATATTCTTGTTTTAAACCAGGTTGTTATGCCAGTTGGTATGTCCGCCGTGAGCGTGATTTCTTCTTTCATCATAGGCTCTAACGAAGAAATGGTCTTGGTTTTGGCATTTAATTCCAAGTCGGACTGCGTATAAAAACCGCATTTAACTAATACGTCTTCAGCTGTTGCACTACCTAGATTTTCCACTATTAATTTTACCTTTACAAAATCACCCAGTTCAGTATTAGTAAAAATCGTTATACTATTATTTTTCCAGTCATGAAATAGTAGCGGCCTAGAAGAAATATGATAAACTGTCAAATTACAATGTGATTTGTATTCGCTTGGTATGAATCCAAGAGGCTTGCCCTTTGTAGTTGTCTCTAAGAAATAATAACTATCGGTATAATATTCGTAACCAGACAACTTTTCATTAAGTTTTACACCAATGGCCATGTGATTAGTAAATCTAAACAAGGCAACATCAAAGCCCATTCTATTTAGGATGCTGGCAGTAAGTATGGCCTTATCCTCACAATCCCCGCCACCACCATTGCCGTTAAATAGGGTTTCAACTGGATATCTTGGATACTCAAAGGATTCGTTTGTCTCGCTATCTTTTTTGTATTCGAGATTTTGAACAAAAGATGCTGCAAAATTTATCTTACTTACGTTGCTCTCTTCACTAGAAGAAAACATAAATTGATCGACTAAAAGATCGACATACGAATCATCATATGGATCAAAAACGTAAACACCGTAATCTTCTTTACGAATCCTGTCAAGGTCTTGATGATAGTCAAACAAAAATGCAGGATACGGAATCTTTAACCAAGGATCATGACCATTGTATGTCCATCTGAATTCTTTAACTGGCACATTATGATGAGTATCAACTGAAAACGAATGAGTTACTAGTGTATTGCCAAGCACATCTTTTATAGATATGGCTAAAGTATTGCCTTTTGGCGTATCCTCTTTATAGATGAAGCAATCAACATCTTTACTTTCATTTGGCAGAATGGCAACCGGCAATATAAGATCAGAGTAGGAATTGGAATCAAAAGTTGCTTCTGCTAAATAAGGATACACTGGCACATCACCGTGATTTTGTACATCTATAGTAAAACCTATCAGAGAATAACCGCCTTTCCAGGCATCACGTTTCCACCATTTCTGATCACAAGATAAAATGGAAACATCCGCACCTTTAAAAGAAAACGACTGCTCAGATATTTTTCTATCATTTTTATCATATGCAATTAATCTGTATTGTCCTGACAAGACTGTTTCTTTATACGAAGCAAGATGAAAAACGGCATTCTGTGTTCCGGATAAAAAAAGATCCGAATCAAGCAAAACGCCACCAGGCCCAAAAAGCTTAACGGTTAATGCTCCTGTTGCAGAAAAAATGCAAGATAAACCAGCAAAGCCATCATCATCACACACTGCATATGATTTCAAAGAAAAGCTGGTACCAAACAGTAAATCCTTCACAATGCATCCTGAAAAAGAACTAAGGCAAACTACTAGAATAACAGTATAAACTGTGAATTTTTTAATTGGATTCATGTGAACTATAAAACCACTTTGGTCTCGAGTTTTTTCTTTATAACTTTGCCCAATCTTTTGATGCCCTCTTCAATCTGCTCGTTGGTAGAATATGAAAAGTTTAGTCTCATGGATCTACCGCCACCGCCATCAACATGAAACGCCTTACCATGAACATAAGCAACTTTTTCTTTTATGGCATCCAAAAATAAGGTTTCAGTATCAATTCCTTCTGGAAGGGTCGCCCAGGCAAACATGCCTCCTTTTGGTTTATTGCAGACACATCCTTCAGGGAAGTATTTCTCTATAGAGTTAATCATGATGTCTCTTTTTGGTTTGTACATTTCACAAATCTTCATTATGTGCAAATCCATCGAGCCGCTTTTCATAAAATCACAGGCAATATATTGAGTAAATGTGTTTGTACAAAGATCAAGCGCTTGTTTGCATATGGCTATCTTTCTTATTATATCATCATTTGCAATTATCCAGGCCAATCTAAAACCAGGGGCAAGAATCTTGGAAAAAGTAGACATATATACGACACGACCTTCGTCGTCAAAAGCTTTAATGGGCTTTACTGGAGGAATATCATAACGAAGTTTTCCGTATGGATCATCTTCTATAATTACAAGATTATATTCGCTTGCTAGGTCTAAAAGTTTTTTCCTACGGGATTCCGGCATTACAAATCCAGCAGGATTCTGAAAAGTCGGTACTGTATAGATAAACTTTAAAGATGCTTCTTCTTTTAACAATTTTTTGATTGTTTCTTCCAAAACATCTAGCTTTATGCCATCTTTATCTGTTGGAATTCCGATCAAGTTAGCTTCATAACTTCTAAAAGCATTGATGCCGCCCAAGTAAGATGGAGACTCAACCAGCACCGTATCTCCTGGATTGAGAAAGAGTTTGCCAACTGTATCTAAAGCCTGTTGCGATCCGCTCGTGATGATTGTATTTTCAAGTTCTGCTTTCATTCCTTCTTTGCATGCACGCTCCAAAATCAATTTACGTAATTCATCCACTCCATGGGTTGCACCATACTGAAGAGATGCGGAGGCATTTGTCTTTAAAACATTGTTTACGATTACTTCCAAATCTTTTACAGGAAATGACCTCGGATTTGGCAATCCTCCAGCAAAAGAAATGATTTCAGGGTCCTGAGTAACTTTAAGCAATTCACGTATCTCTGATTTCCTCATTTTTGCTGCTCTATCTGAGTATAGTACGTCCAAATTAACCATTTCCCACCAGACCCAAAATCTGCTATATTCTTATATTCATTTCGTTAAAAAATTGAAATATCCATTAATGATATGGCAATACTATTCTTCTTTTTCAAGAGAAAATAAAGGTTTTATGTGTTCTCCGATGGCAGGCATTGTTTCCATTGTGTCTCTGTCAATATTGAACCGGTGCATAATGTGCAGAGCCAATTGTTCATCTGAAGATGTAGGTCCCTTTTCATCTAAGAAAATTCTGGTAACTTCTTCGCAATATTCTTCTTCAGAATCTAATATATCTTCGCTCATATTATCACAGCGTATATCACTTACATTATTTATAGGTTTTTCTGACGCAAAAACTAATCAGATATTAAATTGCAAGGATAAACGAAAATTTTAGATCATCTTGATATGAAAATCGTTTTTATATAGTGCCGGTTATGTGTATAATCAGCATAAGTATGATAACTATAGAAATATAGCAAATGCTCAATATATCTTCTAACCGCTTTCCTGTTATTTGCATCCCGTCCAAAGGTTAGTATAAAATTCTATGATTTAAATGTTTACACATTTTCAATGGCAATTTGATTTGAATATCAGAAAGATTTATTAGTAATTCGAAGCTCCATAAAATATAAAATTTAGAGAGATGTGATATGGAGGCAATCATTCTTGCAGGAGGATTTGGTACTCGACTGAGACCGCTTACATATACAAGAGCAAAGTCATTGTTGCCCATACTTAACAAACCTATGATCACCTATATCATAGAATCTTTACCAAAAGAAGTAAACAAGGTCATACTAGCAGTAAATTATAAAAAAAATCAGATTGAAAAATATTTTAAGGAAACAGATTTTGGCAAAGATATCATTGTCAATGATGAACCAAAGCCCCTTGGAACCGGAGGTGCAACAAAATTTGCTGAAAAACATATAACTGGACGTTTTTTTGTTTTAAATAGCGATACCATTTGTTCACTAAACCTTGATGAGATGATAAATTTTCATATGAAAAATAACGCTGTTTCTACTATTTCTCTATGGCCTGTAGAAAACGTTTCCGAATTTGGTGTTGCAGATGTAAAAGACAACGGCAACATCATCGGTTTTGTAGAAAAACCAAAACCAGAAGATGCTCCCTCCAATTTTATTAACGCTGGAGCATATCTACTAGAGCCAGAGATTCTAGATTACATAGAGACCAGCCGTTTGGTTTCAATGGAAAAAGAGATATTCCCTCAACTAATCAGAGATACTGGACGTTTTTTTGGTTATAAATTTCAAGGATACTGGATGGACATAGGTCGCATCGGTAGCTATATCAAGATACACGACTTTTTTATGAAGAAGAATAAAATGAAAAATTGCCAAGGAAAAAGTTGCGAAATACATGGAACATTAAAAGAATCGTGCATAGGCAATAATGTTTACATCGGGAATAATTCTAAACTAAAGTCAACTATTGTTTATGACAATGCAAGAATTGGTGATGATGTTGTTTTACGTGACTGCGTGATTGGCGAAAACTGCAAAATCGGTAGTTATTCTAATCTAAAAAATTCAGTTGTTGGAGATAATGAAAAAATTTCAGAAAAAAGTATCATAGATAACAATCTAATATGGACCCAGCCGATACCAAAGGGGTATCCGAATAAACAAATTGGCAATGTAATAAAAAAATAATTTGATAAAACTATTTATCATGAATATGGTATCACATTTATGATTGGAACAAACAGGGGATTGTTATATGAGTAAATTATTTGGCACTAATGGAATAAGAGGCGTTACAAATAAAGATATGAACTGCGAACTAGCGCTAGGCATTGGTATGGCCTGGGGCACGCTCTTAAAAAAGAACGCACAGAAGCCGAAGGTAGCTATCGGAACAGATGCAAGATTGTCTAATTATATGCTCAAAAGTGCGATTACTGCTGGACTGCTTTCCACAGGTTGCAATGTTGTAGATGTCGGACTTGTTCCAACCCCTACATTGCAATACACAGTTAGAGAGAAGAAATTCGATTCTGGCGTTATTATCACAGCATCCCACAATCCTCCTGAATTCAATGGCATTAAAGGTGTTGCCAGTGATGGTACGGAATTTTCAAAAGACGTTGAAGATGAAATAGAGAGAATATATTTTGATAAAGAATATTTGCTGGCAGATTGGAAGAACGTCGGAAAGTTGTTTAGTTGGGATGGTGCAATTGATCTTTATATAAAAGGCATTCTAGCATGCGTAGATGTTAATCTGATTAAGAAAAAACATTTTCATGTTGTCCTTGATTGTGGAAACGGTGCAGGTAGCCTAGTTACACCAACTCTTCTTAAAAAATTGGGATGCAAAATCACAGAATTATACTGCGCACCTGACGGCACATTTCCAGGCCATAACACTGAGCCACTCAAGGAGAATCTCGGCGTTCTGATTAAAACTGTAAGCCAGGTAAAAGCAGATATTGGTGCGGCTCAAGACGGCGATGCAGATCGTGCCATATTCGTAGACGAAAAAGGAACCTATATACAAGGTGATAAGAGCCTTGCTCTGGCTGGAAAGTACATAACAAAACAAAATAAAGGGGGCATAGGAGTAACGCCGGTAACAACATCCAATTGTTTTAAAGACGTCATTGTTGGAAATGGCGGTGAGGTGATAAATACTCAGGTTGGCTCACCAATTGTTGCACGTGTAATGATGGAAAAAAAGGCTGTTTTTGGCGGAGAGGAAAACGGCGGACTAATATTCCCTGAAATGCAGTACTGTCGCGATTCTGCAATGTCAATTGCAAAAATGCTAGAGATTATTGCAAAGGAAAACAGAACGCTATCTCAATTAATTGATGATCTCCCAAAGTACGAGGTATACAAAACCAAAATGTCGTGTCCAAATGATAAAAAAGAAATCGTTATGAAAACACTGGCAGAAAGAACCAAGAACGACAGTAACGTCATAAAAGTAGATGAGACTGACGGCGTCAAGCTATATGTGGAAGACGGGTGGGTGCTAATGAGACCGTCTGGAACCGAGCCGATATTTAGAGTATATTCTGAGTCGAGAGACAAAAACAAAGTCCAGGAAATTGCATTAAAATACAAAAAACTAACAGAAGAAATAATAAATAATGTATAACTTAACTAACTTGTTTCTTCAATTTCTTCAAATAAAGAAGGAGGGCTAACCTCCAAACGTTTGAAATCTGCATGGGCTTTTAACATCGGAGCTATTTCGACTCCATTTTTTGAGGATAGAGTTAGGACAAACTTTGTTCTATCATGGGCGGTTCCTCTCATCTTGATTACTTGCAAAGTTCTCATTAAATCGCCCCTTCGTTCAACATCTTCCAAAAATATTATCCCATCTGCAATAAATTCCTCTATTCCATATTGAGAATACTGCAGAACGCAAGGAGGTATTTCGGAAGTTAAAACAGTTGTACAGTTCGTAGCTGCCAAAGAGGTCCCAAGTCAGAAAATAAAATCCCTGATCTGTTCAGGAGTTTCCAATCTATAGCACAAAGATGTCATCGAATCCACTACCAAACGCTTTGCATCAAGTTCCTTTGTTATGTCTCTAATCACTTCAAACAGAATATTTACATCTTCAAGAGAGTATCGTTCAGGATTCAAACCAAGGCGATCGCTAATATTCCATAGATCAATGATACTAAGTTTTCCCATTTTTATTAATTTTT
>Ga0172364_10005375_pt1 | contig 10198 bp, 7 predicted proteins | sample LakKivSesite10cm_FD_114545 | JGI IMG/M metagenome (GOLD analysis project Ga0172364, IMG submission 114545) | Sediment microbial communities from Lake Kivu, Rwanda - Sediment site 10cm | ecosystem: Environmental > Aquatic > Freshwater > Lake > Sediment | place: Rwanda: Western Province, Lake Kivu... | reverse complement strand
TTCTGGTGGTAAAGGTTCTCATCGAAGGGCTCAGGTGGCTCCACCTTGTGTTTGATGCCATCGAGGCCCGCCTTCAGCATCGCCATCGAGATGAGGTAGGGGTTTGAGGAGGGATCTGGGTGTCTGTACTCTATTCTTGTGACCACCGTCTTGTCCCCTGGGTAAAGTGGTATCCTGACCAGGGCGGAGCGGTTACCGTAACCCCAGCCGATGTATACCGGAGCCTCATAGTGTGGCACCAGCCTCTTGTAACTGTTGACGAGAGGGGCAACAACCATGCTCATCGCCGCTGCGTGTCTCAGGATGCCGCCGACGTAGTAGATTGCCTTCTGGGAGAGGCCTGTCTCCGTTCTTGTTTTGCCAAATAGGTTCTTGCCTGTCTTGAGGTCTACCAGGCTCTGGTGTATATGGCAGCCAGAGCCATTCGTTCCCCAGAAGGGCTTCGGCATGAATGTTGCGATGGCTCCATGCTTCTCTGCTATCGTCTTCACCGCGAGCTTGAAGAGGACGGCGTTGTCAGCTGTCTTCAGGGCATCCGTGTATCGGAAGTTGATCTCCTGCTGACCACTCGCGACCTCGTGATGGATCTTCTCTAATTGGAACCCAGCCGCCTCGAGGTTTATCATGGTATCTAGCTTCATCTCCTCGGTCGGATCCATCGGCGGTATGTAGAAGTAGCCGCCCGAGCCGTAGGGCTCTATGCCGCCGTTGTTGCGTGTGACATAGAAGTATTCGAGCTCGGGGCCTGTGTTGTACCCTAGTCCCTGCCTCTCGAGCTCTTCGATGGTTGCCTTGAGACGGCCCCTTGGATCGCCCATGAAGGGGGTGCCATCGGGGTTGGAGATGTAGCAGAACATCAGGGCGACCCCCGGCGTCTCCCACAGCGGGATGAGGAATGTACCCGGATCGGGATGAGCGGTGAGGTCGCTGTTCTCTATGTTCACGAGCCCCATGGAGGAGCCGTCGAAACCGATGCCCACCTGGAGGGCTGTCCCCAGCTCATACTCCGGGATGAACATCGCCCGGGGCATCCCGTTGAGGTCGATGATTATGAGGCGGATGTACTTTATGTCACGCCCCTTGACGAGCTCCATCATGGGCTCCAGGGACTCGACGTTTGTCAACTTCCTTGCGGTCATTATAATCAGCCGTACTATCATACACTAATATATATCTTTCCCCATTTTTCCTATACAATTGTATAATAATTTTAGATTACAATTAACGTGTATTGATATCCCCTGGGAAAAATAATTCATAGGGATCGTCATTTCTTTGCTAGGGTAGTCAACAGTGCACCGATGATTATCCCCGCGCCTCCGAGGAGAGTCAATTCACCTGGGATAATGTCAAATAGGGCAGCCTCTCCCATGAAAGCGGCGACCGGTTCCAGATACAGCCAGATGGCTGCATTCACGGCTTCAGTCTTGGACAGGGCGTAGTTCCACAGAAAGTAGCCTCCGCCTGAGCAGACGATGGCGAGGTATAGGACGCTCATCCACTGGGTCTGCTGAACTAAGGTCACGAGTCCCCAGTCAGAGGTCAGGCTCATGGGTAGGAGGGCTAGTGTGCCTGCTATGGTGACATAGGCTGTGACCATCAATGGCTTCCCCGTCTTCTTCACGATCCTCCTGCTCAAAGTGGTGTATAGCGACCAGCAGACGGCGTTACCCAGGAGGCAGGCAACGCCGATGTAGAAACCCCAGTCAATGGATACGCCCAATAGCCCCGGGACGGTTATGAGGGAGACTCCGAAGAGGCCGAGGACCGCACCGGTCACCTTCTGAGGACTGAAACTCTCCTTAAGGATGAAGGACGAGGCGAATCCGGTCAGGATCGGTATGAGGCCGACGACGAGGAGGGCGCTGACGCCCGCACCCGCGTACTGGACCCCTGTGTATTGGAGCCAGAAATAGATGCTGATGCTCATGAAGCCGAGGAGCGTCATATCCCTCAGATCAATGATTGTTGGTTTAGAGCCGTTCCTGAGCTCCCAGATTATGACGGGGATGAAGATGAGGGAGGCTATGAGGAACCTGATCGTGGCAAGGAGAACCGGCGTCAGGGTCGTTAGCACAATACTCGCCGCGACGAAGCTCAGGCCCCAGATGACCGCCGTCGCAAAAGCCGCAGCTGTTCCGTAGCCTTTTCCGCTGATCAAGTCAGGTTCCTTTGGGAATGAGGGAAGCTCGATGCCACAAATATATATATCTTATGGGAAATTTCATATACATCTGTATAGTATAATATATCATTCCTCAACATGTATGAGGGGTGTGAGCGATGTTTGCCCTAGATGAGATTGACAGGAAGCTCCTGAGGGAGCTGCTCAAGAACTCGAACAGGAGCCAGAGGGAGCTGGCGAAGGCGATAGGGGTATCGACGGCGACCGTCATCAACCACGTCCAGCGCCTCGAGTCCGCCGGCATCCTGAAGGATTACACGGTGATGCTCGACTATGAGCGCCTGGGCTATGAGCTCACCGTGCTAGTTGAAATCACCGTGGCCAGGGGGAAGCTCCTCGAGGTGCAGAGGGCGATAGCGAAGCTACCGTATGTCTGCGCCGTCTACGACATCACAGGCGAGATCGACAGCATGGTCGTGGCGAAGTTCAAGAACAGGCAGGAGCTCTCGGAGTTCCCGAAGGCGCTCCTCAGCATGGAGAACATAGAGAGGACAAACACCCACGTCGTCCTGAACACCATGAAGGAGGACTTCAGGATGATGGACAACCTGAAGTAGCACTCGTCTGCTCGTATATCCTGCCACTCTCATTTTTTCCCTCATCGAGGCGAGCCCTCATCTCGAGTGAGAGGTCCATGGCCTTGGGTGTGGGATACTCGCCCGTAACGCACCCTAGGCAGAGCTCGTCTCTACGCAATCCCGTGGCTTCAACATAGTCTTCGATGGAGAGATAGTTGACGCTGTCAGCATCCAGCTCCTCTGCGATCTCCTCCGGGTCGAGACCTGCGCCTATGAGCTCCTTGTACGTGGACATGTCGATGCCGTAGAAGCAGGGGCCGATTATCCTGGGGAAGGTGATGAAGAGGTGGACCTCCCTTGCGCCAGCCGCGCGAAATCGCCTGACATTGATCCTGGTCGTGTCACCCCGTACGATGCTGTCATCCACGACGGCTATCCTTTTCCCGTTAATCCTATCCGATAAGATGTTCATCTTCCTGGCCAGCAATTCCTCCCTGCTTCCAGAGTCGATGATGAAAGCCCTCTGGGAGACGTAGCGGTGGCGTCGGGTCGCCATGTCCCATTTGAGACCTGACTCCTCATGAAACCCGTACGCTGCGTCATTTGCTGTCTCTGGTAGAGACACGACTACGTCGCATTTTGATGCTCTCTCGTGGAATGTTCGGGCCAGGGTTGCACCAAAATCCCTCCTCGCCAAGTACACGTACTTTCCGTTGAACTTGGAGTCGGGACGGGCGAAGTAGGCGAACTCAAAGGCACAGAAGGCCTTTCTCTTGGGTCTCACCACCTGCTCACTGCAGAACTCGCCATCGCTGATGGTGATGAGCTCCCCAGGCCTCAACTCATGCTTGAGATCCAGCCCGTTTATGTCGAGGCCCACACTCTCGGAGCTGAAGGCGTGAACATCTTCATCACACCCATAACAGAGGGGTTTTATCCCGAAGGAGTCCTTGAACGCGAATAACGTTCCCGTATCGGTGAAGCCGGTGACTGAGAAGGAGCCGTCGATTTCCCTCATGCAGGTCCTGGCGGCTTCTGTGATGGAGTCCGTCTCCCCAAGCCTTTTCAATATGAGAAGGGAGATGGCGTAGGAATCGGAGTAGTTGCTTGGGGCACCGATCCTTCGCTGGAGGCTTCGGATATTAACGATATTGCCATTGAAGCTGACAGCGATGGACCTGACGCCGTCGGACGACACGATGGGCATGGCGTCCCTCTGCAGGGCATCTGCGTCCGAAGGCCCTGAGGTCGCATATCGGACGTTTGCGATCCCTATCCTGCCTATGAGCCCGTTTGCACATTTGCCCTCCTCTGAGGTTGGTATGAGCCCCAGCCCGGTGTGACAGGAAATCTTGCCATCTAAGGTAGCGAATCCATAGCTCTGATGGCCCCTGTGGTTCTGGGCCAACATCCCCCAGTACAGGTATGGAAATACGTCGCATCTCTCTGAGTAAGCGCCGAAGACACCGCAGCTCTCTCTCAGGCTCAGAACCATGCCTCCTTTATTCTGGTTGATGTGGCACACAACATGAATGGCTCGACCTAATCCGCTATTTATTTAGCTTTTCATTTAATATGAACTGGTATATCAATTTTGTTTTAACAGGTATGTGCAATATTGACCCTTGTGAGCAATATTTAACGAAAAAGTATACAAAAGCTTATACGTCGCCTTTGTGCGGACCTTAAATATTATTGGCAGGCTTCTCCCTTGACGAAGTACATTTTTATTACGGGCGGGGTGCTTAGCGGCCTCGGCAAAGGACTAGTCACAGGCTCCGTTGGAAAGGGCCTCCAGGTTCGAGGGTTCAAGGTAAGCGCGGTCAAGTGCGATCCATACCTCAACGTTGACGCCGGCACCATGAATCCTTACATCCACGGGGAGGTCTTCGTCCTCGACGATGGATACGAGGCCGACATGGACCTCGGCACATATGAGAGGTTCCTGGGCATAGAGCTCACCCACCTAAACAACATCACCTCGGGCCAGATCTATCAGCATGTCATCAAGAAGGAGCGGGAAGGGGGGTATCTTGGCAAATGCGTTCAGATCATCCCGCATGTCACAGACGAGATAAAGCGCTGCCTCCGCCTCGTCGCAGAGAAGACCAAGGCGGACGTACTGCTGATTGAGTGCGGGGGGACCGTCGGCGACATCGAGAGCCTCCCCTTCCTAGAGGCTTTCAGGCAGATGAGGCTGGAGGAGCTCAGAGGGAACACCCTCCTGTTGCACGTCACACTGGTCCCAATCCTGAGCGCCGTCGGGGAGCAGAAGACGAAGCCGACGCAGCACAGCGTCAAGGAGCTCAGGACAATCGGCCTTCAACCCGATATAATCGTTGCCAGGATCGAGGAGGGGGCACTTCAAGACGAGACCAAGCAGAAGATCGCCCTCCACTGTAGCGTGGAGGAGAGAGCCGTGTTCTCCTCAATTGACGTTGACACCCTCTACGAGTTGCCCCTGATATTGGAAGAGCAGGGCATGGGCGAGGTTGTCTGCGAGTACCTCGGTCTGACAGGAGGGAAACCTGACTGGTCCGAGTGGCGACAGATGGTCAAAGGCTACAAGAAGGCCGAGGAGACGGTCAGGATAGCCATGTGCGGCAAGTATGCCGAGTTGGCCGACTGTTATGTCAGCGTCAACGAAGCCCTGAGGCACGCCGGGGCGAAGGCCGGTTGCCACATGAATATCAAGTGGATCGAGACCGAACTTTTCGAGGAGGACCCCTCGAAGATTAATCTTATCTCGGAATTTGATGGGGTCCTCGTGCCGGGTGGTTTTGGCCAACGTGGGGCTGATGGGAAGATACTCGCCATAAAATACTGCCGAGAAAACGATGTTCCCTTCCTAGGAATCTGCTATGGAATGCAGCTCAGCGTAGTCGAAGCGGCCCGTAACCTCCTCGGCCTCAAGGGCGCTCATACGACGGAGTGCGATCCACACACCACGAATCCTGTGATCGACCTGCTGCCGGAGCAAAGGGAGGTGGATGAGCTGGGGGGGACGATGAGGCTCGGCTCCCACACGGCGATCGTGAAGGCAGGCTCCCTCGCCAACATGATATATGGCTCGTTGGAGGTCAAGGAAAGGCACCGCCACAGGTGGGAGGTCAATCCAGACTACTGGGACAGATTGGAGCAGGTAGGCATCGAGTTCACCGGCTGGAGCCCCGACGGCAGGCTGAAGGAGATGATGGAAAGGCCGGAAAACTATTTCTTCTTCGGCACACAGTTCCACCCAGAGTTCAAGAGCCGGCCATGGAGCCCGTCTCCCCCGTACTACGGATTCGTCAAGGCCTGCCTGGAGAGGAAGCTTGGTAAATCAAGGTCCGAATTCCTCGACTCTCTTCGTCGGGGGAGTTTGGGTTGAAGACCGAGCCGCTCAGAGGCGTGGATGAGATTTCTGAAGACGGCAAACCTGATGGCATCGTGATTCTGGACTTCGGCGGGCAGTACTGCCACCTGATCGCCCGTCGGGTGAGGGATATGGGTGTCTACTCTGAGATCCTGCCATGCGACTCCTCGAAGGCCGAGATCAGAGGCCTCGACGAGGCGATGAGGGTGAGGGGCCTCATCCTCTCGGGGAGCCCTGCGAATGTCAGGATGGAGGATGCGCCGAGGCTGGGGGACGGGATCCTAGGAATGGGCCTTCCCGTCCTCGGCCTCTGTTACGGCCACCAACTCTTGGCCCATATGCACGGGGGCGAAGTGAGAAGGGGCGAGAGGAGGGAGTACGGCGTCACCGAGGTGGCTGTCGACCACGCTGTCGGCATCCTCGAGGGCATGAACCCGATCGAGAGGGTCTGGATGAGCCACGGTGACACAGTCTTCAGGGTTCCGGACGATTTTGAGATCCTCGCCCACACCGAGATCTCGCCTGTCGCCGCCTATAGGCATAAGGGGAGGCCCATCTATGGCCTCCAGTGGCATCCTGAAGTCGTTCACACCGAGAGAGGCAGGGAGATTCTGAATAACTTCGTCTTCAAAATTTGTGGATGCGAGCCTAACTGGAGGCCAGCTGACGTAGCTGAGAGGGCCATGGAGGAGATCAGAAGCACCGTAGGCGAATCGAGAGCCATTATCGCTCTAAGCGGCGGGGTTGACTCAAGCGTCGCAGCCGCCCTCGCGGCGAGGGCGATAGGGGATAGGCTGGTCGCCGTCCACGTTGACCATGGGTTCATGCGAATGGGCGAGTCGGAGTCGATAGAGGGTACCTTCCGGGGGATGGGCGTCAACGTCGTCGTGGCTCACGTCAAGGATCGCTTCATGAGCAGAATGGGTGGCGTATCCGATCCTGAGGAGAAGAGGAGGATCATCGGCGAGGAGTTCGTGAGGGTCTTCGAGGATGAGGCGAGGAGGACCGGAGCCGAGTACCTCATCCAGGGGACCATCTACCCGGACCGCATCGAGTCAGGCTTCAGGCGTCACTCTGACAGGATCAAGACCCACCACAACGTCGGAGGACTGCCCCTCAACATAGAGTTCAAGGCGGTGGTGGAGCCCCTACGGGAACTCTACAAGGACGAGGTGAGGGCACTCGGCGCGCGCCTCGGCCTCCCGAACGCGATCGTGAGGAGGCAGCCCTTCCCCGGGCCGGGCCTCGCGGTCAGGATCATCGGCGAGGTCACCGACGCGAAGCTCGACACACTGAGGAGGGCAGACGCTATCGTCTGCGAGGAGGTTGAGTCTTCGTCGCTCAGAGACACGGCTTGGCAGTACCTCGCCGTGCTCACCGACACGAAGAGCACGGGTGTGAAGGGGGATGAGAGAGCCTATGGGTTCACCGTCGCCGTTCGGATCGTCGAGAGCGTGGACGGGATGACGGCCGCGTTCGCCAAGGCCCCGTGGGGCGTTCTGGAGCGCATATCTACTAGGATAACCAACGAGGTCCCCGAGGTAATTAGGGTGGTGTATGACATCACCCACAAGCCTCCGGCTACGATCGAGTGGGAATAACCAAGCGTGCCGACGAGAGGGGGACACGAATCAACATCACTAGGCGTACTTTCCTCCCATAGTTCAAAGTAGGGTACAATCGGCGATCAGGGTGTGGGTTCTGTTCGATCTGCATATCTCCGTTTACGGCTTGTCGATGAAATGCGTTCAGCGTCTTCAAAGGCCCTTAAGGTGATGGTCGGCGACGGGGTTGAGCCTGATGCCGTGCTCCAGCCATGCCTTGAGCCCGGCGAGAACCCATGTGAAGCTGCCGGTCGAGTCGAGCGCGGCGTTCACCCTCGCGTCCCCGTCCCCGCCGAAGCCGCTCTCGGTGATGCTGACGAAGGTTGAACCATCCCTGTAGGGGGTGAAGACCCACTCAACGTTGGTCGGGGCGCCGTGGCCCTGCCACTCTATGAGGATCCGCCTGTTCTCCTCGACCTCCCTCACCCTGACCTGGGCGGAGACGCCGTACATCTCCCAGTCCCACCTGACCTGATTGCCGGCCTCCAGCCTGCCGCTGCCCCTGGTGAACCAGAAGTTGCGTGTGACCTCGGGGTCGACGAACGCCTCGAACACCTCCGCGACGGGTCTGCGGATGAGCATCTCTGCCTTGGCGACTGGATCTCTGGTCAGCCGGAGTTTTTCCGTGGTCATCGCTCTACTCTAATGCAAATCTAACACTGAGACAGTTTAAGAAGGCATCACTCCCTTAGAAGAGGAACATACCCAGTGAATCAAGTCTCTTAGTGAAATGTTATCGGGTTACAGGATCTGAATTTTTTTATTTCAGAGGAAAAACATAAACTCATGCCATCCGGGGAAGGCATAGCCGATGCCATCGTTGATCTGGATGAGGAGAAGGCTCTCCGCCTGTCAGATGAGATGATCAAACGGGGCCTCAACCCCCTCCAGATCCTTGAAGAATGCAGGAACGGCATGTCCAGGGTCGGGGAGATGTTCGAAAAAGGGGAACTCTTCCTGTCAGGGATGATCATGGCCGCCGAGATATTCAATCAGGTCCTGGAAAAGATCCGACCAATGCTCAAAAAAACGGCCGAATCGAAGGGAAAGGTGCTCATAGGCACCGTCGAAGGCGACGTCCACGACATCGGCAAGAGCATCATGGTCGCCCTCCTCGTCGCGGACGGGTTCTCGGTCATCGATCTCGGCGTCGATGTACCCGCCGAGCGGTTCGTTGAAAACATCAAGCAGCATGATCCGGACATAGTTGGGATGAGCAGCCTCCTCACGGTTGCATTGGAGTCTACCAAGAAGACCGTAGACGCCATCAGCGAGGCGGGCTTGAGGGATAGGGTCAAGATCATCATTGGAGGCGGAAGGATAGACCGGGAAGCCGCCGACTACATCCAGCCAGATGCCTGGACCGACAACGCCGCCCAGGGCGTCAATCTCTGCAGGAGGCTCATGGAGGGGGTGGAGAAGTGACAGAGGATTATTCGGAGGCTTATAGGCGGAGGAGCGAACGGATTCAAGCGGCAGTCCGGCTCAAGGAGCCTGACAGGGTCCCCGTCCTAGCGTCCTATGACTACTTCACGGCGAGGCATTGCGGCCTCACGGCGCACGAATACCTTTTCGACTACGAGAAGGCGATCGCAGCGGCCGTCAAGACGAGCGTGGACTTCGGCTACGACACGGGGGCAGGCTTGAACTCCCTAGGGGCCCTCCCTCTCACTCTCGCCTTCCTGAACGAGTCCGATGGGCTCGTGTCTGGATGGGTCAATGGACCGGTCCACGACATCCTCGGCGTCAGGTACGCCAGGTTCCCCGGCAGGGAGCTTTCACAGGACTCGCCCTTCCAGTTCATCGGGGAGGAGTACATGAAGAGGGAGGAGTACGACGACCTTATCGCGGACCCGCAGCGCTTCATCGCAGAGAAGCTGCTGCCGCGATCGCTCCGCAGCCTTGAGAAGCCGACCTCCCCCAGGGCCATGGCCGCCCTCATACGTTTAGGCATGGAGTGCAGGCGTCGAGATGAAGCCTCCTCCAGACTCTCCAGCGAGCTGTGCAGCCTCGGGTTCCCCGGCTTCACCAGCGGAATGTCCTACGCCCCCCTTGACTTCATAGGCGACTTCCTGAGGGACATCAAGAACGTGCTGCTCGACTGCTACAGGGTCCCAGATAAGGTCAAGCAGGCTTCGGAGGCCCTGAGGGACCTCATAATCGAGATGGTGAGGATATCCGTGAGGGGCGTACCCGCCGGCTCCGTCCAGTTCATCCCGCTTCACCTCAACGAGTACCTGTCGCCCGAGCAGTACAGGGAGCTCTACTGGCCGACCCTCAAGGATGTGATAGAGGAGATGATCAGACTCGGCATCACCCCCGAGATTTTCTACGAGGGGAAGCATGAGCCTCACCTGGAGACCATACTAGAGCTGCCTAAGGGCAAGACCATATCGAAGTTCGAGAAGACGGACCTGGTCAAGGCGAAGGAGGTCATCGGGGACCACTCATGTGTCATCGGCGGGCCGCCTTCATCCCTCTTCCTGAGTACGCCTCAGAAGATAGACAGCTACGTGATGGAGCTGTTCAACAACGT
>Ga0172364_10005373_pt1 | contig 10200 bp, 6 predicted proteins | sample LakKivSesite10cm_FD_114545 | JGI IMG/M metagenome (GOLD analysis project Ga0172364, IMG submission 114545) | Sediment microbial communities from Lake Kivu, Rwanda - Sediment site 10cm | ecosystem: Environmental > Aquatic > Freshwater > Lake > Sediment | place: Rwanda: Western Province, Lake Kivu... | reverse complement strand
AGAATAAAAAATAAGTTTGTTATTATATTTTTCAATTTGCTGAACCACGTGAGGATGAGTACCAACAATTAAATCCGCGCCAGCATCGATTATTTTATGGGCCAATTCTTGCTGGACCGGCGAGCTTTTTAATTTGTATTCCTCGCCCCAGTGAAGAAGAACTATTAAAAATTTATCCGCATTTAAAGATTTTGTCGAATTCACAATCTCAATAATTTTTTCGTCTTTACAGGTGGGAAACGTTTTGTTGAATGCCAGAAAGAGCAAATCATTTTTGAGCAAAAATTCCGCAGAACAGATTATCGGGTCGCCGATATAACTAATTCCGTCCTGCTGCAGTAAATCCTTTGTCTCTTGCAACGCTTTCTGTCCGATATCCGAAGTATGATTGTTGGCAAGAGAAAGAATTTTTAAGTTAGCCGAAGTAAGAGCTTCAACAACATCCGCCCTAAAGGCGAAGGTTAACGAATCCAGGGGAAATTGGGGAGGATTTTTAAGTATCGGTCCTTCCAGATTCCCCACAGCAACATCGCTGTTATTCAAAAATTGACTCATTTTTTCAAAAGGGTAAAAAACTCCGTTCTTGTCCATTTGAACCTCTACTTTTCTGTCCAGCATAATATCGCCGACAAATAAAATTGTTTTTGGCTTAACTTCCTCGATTTTCGGATTATCTGTCGCAACAATATTCTCAACTTCAAAATTGCGGGTTTTATAACTCCACCAGACACTTAAACCGAGCAGAACAACCACTGGAATAATCAATATTAAGATATATTTTGATTTAAGCATACTTTGTTTTATGCTTTCCTCCCGGCATGCGGTAATGAAAATAAATCAATTTGGCTATCTCACTTAGAACAAAGTAAGCCAAAATCAGAAACAAAACAATCAAAAGAGAATGAATGTCCGGACGAACAAAATGGAATATTTCATCGCCGAAATAAGTGAACGGCAGAACCACGGTAACAAAAATGGTCATCACAGCGGCAATAACGAGAGGAAAACCCGGTCTTCTGGTTTTTGCGAAGAAATGAGCGGTTCGCAAAGAAAATATAAGCATAATCTCGGTCAGAATGCTTTCTACATACCAAAGGGTCTGAAGAAGCGCTGGTTCGACTTTACGAAAAATCGCGAAAAATATAAAATCAAAAATCGTGCTGATTAAACCCAGAGAAACAATCAGTATAATCACTCTGTTTAATTGATAATATTTCGGTTTACTCAATTCTTCGGCATCGACCTTATCCGAAGCCACGGCAATCAAAGGAAAATCCGATAAAAGATTAACCAATAAAATCTGAATCGGCAGCATGGGTAAAAATGGAATCATCAAAGAAATAACGGCAATGGAAATAAAGTTCCCGAAATTACTGGCCAGGGTGGTTTTTATATATTTGTTTATATTGGAAAATACATTTCTCCCTTGATTGATTCCGTTAACAATTACATTAAGGTCTTTTTCAAGCAATATCATATCGGAAACCTCGCGAGAAACATCGGCTGCACTCTCAACGGCAATAGCCAAATTGGAAATCTTCAAAGCCGGAGCATCGTTAACTCCTTCTCCCAAAAATCCGATTTCATATTTTTTGCCCAGACTTTCAACGATTCTGTATTTTATCCGGGGAGAGATTCGGGCAAAAACCGAAAATTTTTCGCAAATTTTCATAAATTCTTCATCGGACAAGTTCTCCATTTCTTCACCCAAAACAACTTCCTGGGGATTTTTTATCAAACCGATTTCTTTGGCGACATAACCGGAAACTTCTTTGCTATCGCCAGTGACAATTTTCACCTCCACGCCCAGTTTTTCCGCCAGCTGAATTGATTTTTTGGCTGTCGGTTTCAATGGGTCACGAAAAGAAAAATAACCCAGGAAAGTCAGATTTTTCTCGTCATCTTTGGCATAATCCTTTTTGTTAAATTCTTTATGGGCAACAGCTAAAATTCTTTTTCCTTTTTTACCTTCCTCTTCTATTTGTTTCTTGATTTGTTCAAGTGTCTGACTATCTTCAAATTTAGAGGATAATTTCAAAATAGTTTCCGGCGCACCTTTTACGATTAAAACGTTTTTCCCTTCCTGACTTTTTATCAGAACACTGTTTCTCGATCTTTCGGGGCTAAAAGGAATTTCGGAAATTATTTTAAATTTATTTAAAGATGCCTTTGCCCCGCCATCGACTTGCTGAAAAACAGCCGAATCAAACGGGTTTAAAGACGATTCAATTTCTTCTTCCATATAAGAAGAGGATAAAAGAGCGTATAACAAACATTTTTCTCTGTTTACGGAAAAAACTTTTTCCAAAATCATCTTACCCTCGGTCAATGTTCCGGTTTTATCGCTGCATAAAACCTCAATATTTCCCAAATCTTCAACTGCCGATAATCTTCGGGCAACCACTTTCTCCTTGGCTAATTTTAAGGCACCATTAGAAAGAGAAATTACCGCCACCAAAGGCAGGGCTTCGGGGATAATACTCACGATCAAGGCAATACAGAAAACAGAAAATTCAAGAATATTTTCTGTCCCCTTTATAATCAAATTAGCCAAAAAAACGAAAACAATTGTTATTACAACCAATCTTAAAATCAAGCGGGAAAATTTAAGCAGATTTTTTTCATAAATACTTTCTCGGCTGATTGTAGAAACCAACCTGGTAACCTCGCCCATCACCGTCTCTTTTCCCGTGGCAATCGCAATCCCCTCTACTTCTCCGGAAATTATTGAAGTTCCGGCAAAAATAATGTTTTTCGCCTCAAAAATTTCTTTGGTTTGTTCTTTAAGAGGTTGGGTAATCTTAGAAACAGGGACCGATTCCCCGGTTAAAACTGATTCATCAACCAATAAATTTTCCGCTCGAAAAACCATTATATCGGCTGGCGCAATATTGCCCTGCTCCAACAATACAATGTCACCGGGAACCAAAAGTTTTTTCTCAATGGTTTTTTCTTCACCGTTTCTTAAAACCCGGGTTCGTGACGGGAAATATTTTTTCAAAATTAAAATCGCCCGCTCAGCCCGGGCTTCTTGAAAAAATCCCAAAAATACATTGATTAAAATAAAACCGGCAATCACCAAAGCATCCAGTTCTTCGCCAACCACAAAAGCAATCAAGGTGGCAATAATAAGCAAATAAACAAAGGGTGATTTAAATTGCCTTAAAAAAACATCAAGAAGAGTTGTTTCTTTTGTCTTTATTTCATTAAATCCGTATTTTATGAGACGTTGCTCTGCTTCTTTGTCTAAAAGACCTTTCTCGCCGGTTTTGAAAATATCAAAAATTTCTTCAATTTTTTTGGTTGTGTATTGGGAAAAATTCATGTTTTGGTATCAAAATTATTATTTACCTTAGCAAGGTGTTTATAAAAATATAAACCGAAAGGCATGGGCAGCCAAAAAGACAAACCCCTGAAAAGCAAGGTAACCACTATCACGAAATGCGGGGGTATGCCGAAAGCGGTATAAAACAAAACCATTGCTCCTTCAAAAAATACCAAAGCCCCCGGAGAAACGGAAACCATGGATATAATCTTGGTCAGGGTCATACCCATCAGTGCAACAAGAAAATTGATTTTTACGTTGAACCCGTTAAAAAGCAGAAAAACGGTACCCGCATCGGCAACAATTATCATCAGCTGCCAGAATAACGGCTGCAACAAACTACGATTTATCCGCCAAACATCCTCCCATCCCTTGGTTAAAATTTCTTTTTCTGGAAATTGTAACTTAACTTTGTTGAATAACCGGTTTAGCCATTTATGCTTTTCTATTTTGCCGCTAAGAGAAATCATTGTCTTTTTTCTGGTCAACATTAAAATCAGATAGTCTGCAAATACAAATAAAATTATCCCAAATAATGCTACCAATAATAAAAGTCCGCTTACTAGTCCTTTAAAAATAATAATTAAATAGAAAAAAGTAAATATTGAAAAAATAAGATGAGCAAAGTGGTAAGTGAATGTTTCCAAAACAGCTACTGAAAAACTGATATGAGCTGAGATTTTTCTTTTTTGCAAAAAATAAACCAAATAGCCCTGACCACTGAATCCTCCGAAGGGTATAATCTGACTTATAAATAAAGTGATAAGAGAAACATCAAATAATTCTCGGGGTGAAATTAATGACTTTTTATGATATAGATTTAATAAATCGTGATAAATATTAGCTACAAAAACATAAGTAAATATTTGGGCTATTATGGCAAAAATAAACCAAACGGGTTTCATCTGCTTAAAAACAATGAGGGTATCTTTCAGTTCGGTAAAGTGAAATAAAACAAAAACCACTAAAATAATTAGTAGAAAATAAAAAATTATATTAGTGATTGATGGTTTTTTAAAATAATATTGGGGCATAGGTTTACCCCGCCGCTGCGGGGCTAATTGGAATACTGAAAATATAAAGGCGTGCCGTTCCAACCATCGCTTGCTGCTCTAAATACACCCACCCCTCCGTGGGGGGTGGGAACAGTGATGTTGGGTAAGGTAACCGACTCATTCTCATTCTCCAAATTGGCGTATAAAGCGCATTGACTTCCGTCACTATTCACAATATAGCGGTATTTCGATTCGGTATCAGAACCGGTTTTGGGGTCGCGGGGTATGGCGGAGATATATTGACTGTATTGAGGATTTTTAGCAATAAGCTCCTGGGCAATGGGCATGACATCATAATCCCCTCCGCCTGCGTCGGGTAAGTAACAGGACAAAACCAAAAACCTGCCGATTTGAGAAAGCTCAGCTTTTCTTTTCACGTCCCGAGCTTTATTTCGAGCTCCTTCAAGAGAAACCAGAATCACTGTGGCTATAATTCCGATAATAGCGATAACAACTAAGGTTTCGATCAAGGTGAATCCTTTTTTATATTTCATAATTTAATTTTAATCCCGAATTAATTATTTTCAAAATTAATGGGGTAAAATCAAAAAAATCAGTCCGATATCTATCGCGACTGATTTTTTATTCTATCTAGGTCTTAAAATCCTTTTTATCAAATTATTTTGGCCAGTAATAGTCCTTGTTTGTTGGATATACTAATCCATCAGAACAAGTCACTTTATAAACTGGTGAATAAGAATTCTGGGAACTTACTGCCCAGTTTTCATTATTTCCAGTATCAGTATATTTATAAACTAATGATTTTAACCATTTAGAATTATAGGTCTTATAGCCATAGGTTCCAGAAGCGCATTTACAGAATTTCTTTGCCTGATTTGCATTTTTATAAAGATACTGATAATTTCCGCTCCAACATTTAGTGGCTTGACAATCAGAATCATTGGAATAATTACATCCCGGACCACAACAGCCATCGCTAATTCCGCAACCTGGCCAGATATTTTCGCATTTATCTAAACTTTCATTACAAGAATCGGCTGTGCAAGTATTACTGTCATCACAAGTGCGAGCCGAGCCACCACTACATACTCCCGTCTGACAGGTCTCGCCAGTATTACAATACAGGCCATCATCACAAGCCGTGCCATCTGGTTTTGGTTGAACAACACATTGATCAAGAGTTTCATCACAAATTCCGCTATTACACTGGTCACCCAAACCAGAACATTCAACTGGAGTTCCTGGTTTACAAACACCAACCTGACAAGTTTCTGTTCCATTACAATATAATCCGTCATCACAATCAGGATCTATGGCACATTGAGGAGTAGCTGACCAATTTAAAACAGCATAAGCATTAACTAAACCCCAACCATAAGTATTATCCCAGCCAAATGGTCCTAAATCATCGGCTGTTTCTTGAAGAGCGGTTCTAATTTGGTCAGAATTTGTAGCATTTCCTTTAGCTAAAAGAAGGGCAGCAATTCCAGAAACATGGGGCGTAGCCATTGAAGTCCCTTGAAAGAAATAATAGGCAAAACTACAAACTTGGCGAGAACTGGCGAAGGTCTGCTGTAAAACTCCGTCACCATAACCATCGCCATTTTGGTCAACGCTGGTATCTCCGCCTGGAGCTACTAAATCCAGAGAAGAGCCATAACTTGAATAAGGGGCTTTTGTCTCATTATATCTGGTTGCTCCAACAGCAATCACATAATCATTATAAGCAGCAGGATAATCACAATTTGAAACATTACTATTACCACAAGCAGCAACAATGGTTACTCCCTTATTATAAGCATAAGCAACAGCGTCTTCTAAGGTCTGAGAAGAAGATGAACCGCCTAAACTTAAATTAATCACTTTTGCTCCATTATCAGCAGCATAGCGAATACCATTAGCTACTTGGGTATAAGTCCCTGAACCAGAGCTACTTAAAACCTTAACTGGCATTAAACAAGTATTAAAAGCAATTCCAGCCACCCCTAAGGAATTATTAGTGCTTTGGGCAATTGTGCCAGCGACATGAGTTCCGTGATTATTATCATCATTGGGATGAGAATCATTATTTATAAAGTCATAACCAGACACAAAACAAGTTTGAGCTAAATCAGGCGCCTGACAATATCTACCATAATTTTCATAGGCAATACCAGTATCAACAATGGCTACTATTACTGAAGAATTTCCAGTAGAAACATCCCAAGCTTTTTCCATTTGAATTCCGCCGTAAACAGAATTATCCAAATGCCACTGATATTTATAATTAGGGTCATTGGGAACCATCAAGGCATAAGCAATATAGTTTGGCTCAGCATATTCTACATCTCTTCTGGCTAAATATTCTTTTATTTTTTCTCCAACCTTTCCTTCAGGAACTTTAATAACTCTAAACGATTCTCTATCTCCTTTAAACCTTACCACAATTTCATCTTCAATATATCTGGCTTTACTAAAATTAAAATCCCTTTCCTTTAAGGAAAGAGGATTGGCTGTTCCAATCTTAGCCAAAAATAAACCAACTAAGGTTATGGAGGTTAATATAACAATTGCTATCTTTATTTTCCCCATAGCTTCCATTTTAATACAGAATTTAATTAAAAGTCAAGATATCACTTCTTTCTGCCGAATTTTAATCTTAAAGTTAAAATTTTATCACTTGAAAAAATCTTGGAAATAAAGATTACCAAAATCAAAAATATTACTAATTGATATAAAATACCCAAAACAATAAACAGATAATCGTGGGTTAATATGTTTTGAGCCGCCAAAAAGGGATGAGCAAAGGGAATAATATAAATCAAATATTTAATCACCGGCGACATGGTATTTATATCCAAAAATAGAACCATTAAATAGGGCAGGAGAACTAGAATCATTAAAGGCGTCATATTGGCCTGAACATTCTTTACATCCTCGGACAACGTTCCTAAAATCATCGCCAGAGACAAGGCAACCAAAATACCCGAGAAAAGCGATAAACCCAACAAAAAATAATCTGTCGGTCCCATTATTACTCCTAGTGATTTCAAACTCTCGGCCAGCGTCCCACTAGTAGTCAAAGATATCTGCCCCCCGCTTATACCCTTCATATAATAACCAAAACCAATCATGTAAAATCCAGCTGATATTATTGCCACAATGCCCGCTCCCATCAACTTGGCAAACACTATTGTTTTCCGCTTTATCGGAGAACTAAGCAAGGTTTCAAATGTCTTATTTTCTTTTTCGCTGGCTATTGTTGTAGCTACCATTTGTGAAGAAATTATAATCACAAAAAATAAAATTATGGGAATAAAAAATGTTTGTCTAGCTATAAATCCCTCTACTAAAGACAGCGATATATTGGCTTTGGCTTTATTGATTACCACAAATTCATTGCTTTTTAGGGGATTTTTTAATGTCTCTGGCGCTACATTTATGTTTTTTCCCTTAATCAATTCATTACTTAAATAATCATTAATAATGGCCACCGCCCTGTCCGCGGCAGCGTATTTTGATTTCGAAATAATCGAAAAGCCACCGATTATTTTATAGATCCCTATTTCTTGCATTTTAAATTCTTTTATTCCTTTTTCAAATCCAGAAGGAATGACCAAAAGACAAGAAATTTTCTCCTCTTTTGCCTGTCCGATTGCTTTGTCTATATCGTCGTAATTTAAAATTTCTACCTTAAAATTTACCTTATTAAGAACATCCTGTATTTTCCCGGAAATCTCTGTTTTGTCTCGATCAATCAATAATATGGGCTGAGGCGCTGATATTTTGGCTGTTTCTTTTGACATAATATTGCCAATAAAAGAAAACATTAAAACCATAATCACTAAAGGCAAAACCATCTGTATGGTAACCAGTTCTTTTATTTCTTTTCTAACTAAAATTAAAAATTTTTTCATATTATAAGGCGATTTTTACAAAAACCTCTTCAAGATTCTTGGCTTGATTTTTTTGTTTTAATTCTTCGGGGGTGCCGGCTGCTTTCATTGCCCCCTTATCAATTAAAGCCACTCTATCGGATAAAAATTCTACTTCCAGCATGTTATGGCTGGAAAGCAAAACAGACATTCCTTCTTTAGCCAGTTGCTTAATTATTTTTCTGATTTCAAATGCGTTAATCACATCTAACCCAGAAGTCGGCTCATCCAAAATTGCTAGTTTGGGACGAGACATTACCGTTCTAGCCAAAAGCAATTTTCTGGTCATACCTTTGCTATAAGTCTTCACTTTGTTTTTTAATCGCTCTTTCAAACCGCAAATCTCTTGAGCGAATTCTAAATATTCTCTTTGTCTTTGCTTGCTATCGGCGTATATAGCTGCCATAAATTTAAGATATCCGTTACCGGTTAAATTCTTGTAAGCCCCGGCCTCTTCGGGTAAATAACTTATTATCTCTCTGATTTTATTCGAATCTTTAAGAATATCTTCTCCGTAAATAAAAACGCTCCCGCTTGTGGGAGTCAAAACAGTGGCTACTATTCTTAAAATCGTTGACTTGCCTGCTCCATTAGGACCAACTAATCCGAATATCTCATTCTCAAAAATCTCAAAACTGACATCTTTAACTGCCTGAATATTGCCGTAATTTTTAACTAAATTTTTAACCTCTAAGGCTTTTTCCATCTTATTTCTCCAAGGCTTTTTTGATTTTTTCTTTTAATCCTTCTGGGTCGAATTCAGCAACTTTGTAGACCTCGGCTGGCGGGCCTGATTTCAGAAATTCCTTTATACCAATCACCCGCTTTTCGTAATCTTTGGGTAAAATAAAGGGATTTAAAAATCCCGGCCAGCCATTGTGCAAAGTAATTACCCTCTGTCTATCTTCATCAGATAAAATTGAACTAGCTTTTTGAGGATTAGTTTGTCTTAGTTCTTCAAATAATTCTGGTGAAGTAACAGCCACAATTTTTACATCATATTCTTTTTCCAATTCTGGTAAAATTTCCAGAACATTAGCCATTATCTGCCCGCCGCAAATTGCTAAAACCACTTTTCTTTTTCCGCTATTGGAAAATTGCTTGAAAACATAAGCACCGTTGACTGCTTCTCTGGCTGGTGGAATTGAAAATCCTGAGCCTGTCGAAGGACCTCGTTTAAAAACAGGTGTATTCGGCCGCATTACTGAAAATGCCACTGGCTCGCCTTTTTCCAAGGCATAAAAAAGCATTTCAATTGTTTCATTGGCATCTAATGGTTTGTAAACCTTAATTCCTGGATAAGCAGTATATAAAGACATCCAGAAAAGTCCGTGATGGGTTGGTCCATCCTCGCCGGTTTCCGGCCCATCGTGGGCAGCCATAACAATAAAGAATCCCTTACAAAGAGAATTAGTGGCATTGGTAATCAAAGCCATACGTACCGCATTACTCATAATAGAAGTAAAAACTCCGTAAGTGGCAAAAACACTCATGGCTTGAAAACCGCCAGGCAGAACATCCTGGGTCAAAGCAGCTGACATCATAGCCATATTTGATTCAGCAATGCCAAAACGAATGCCCCGACCCAAGGGATTTTTCTTATTAATCACTCCATAAACCTGCTCACCGGCGCCAGTTAAAATTGATTTCATTAAATCCCCTGCTCCCAGATAGAAAAATGCAGTTTTACCCATTAACCATTTGAAAAATGCCTCAGTGGCTTTTCTGGTGGCAATTGGTTTGCCCTCTTCAAAAACCAATTCTGGCGGTAAAACATCGGGTCTTTTAATAGATTTATAATCAGCAATTGGTCTGCCTCTGAGGGCTTTTTTCATTTTTTCCAATAATTCTTTTTCTGGTCTAATCTTTTTAGCCCCAATTTCTAATCTCTCAACAAAATAATCTATGTCTTCCTTTTTCAAATGAGAAAGAACTGTCTCAATGT
>Ga0172364_10005371_pt1 | contig 10202 bp, 10 predicted proteins | sample LakKivSesite10cm_FD_114545 | JGI IMG/M metagenome (GOLD analysis project Ga0172364, IMG submission 114545) | Sediment microbial communities from Lake Kivu, Rwanda - Sediment site 10cm | ecosystem: Environmental > Aquatic > Freshwater > Lake > Sediment | place: Rwanda: Western Province, Lake... | reverse complement strand
ATTTTTTCAAATACACACCGCCAGTTGGGAAATATTTTAAAACCAGCTTGCAATTTGGGCTGATTTATAGTATATTATAATACTCGATTAGAAGCACTCGCTGTCTAACCGAGTAAGGTCGATTAAGAAAGGGAAAATATGGAAGAGAACAATAAGGTCTTTGTAGGCAATCTGCCTTATTCGGTAGACGATGCCGGGCTGAATGAAATGTTCGCCGCTGTTGAAGGCGTCGAGATTCAGGAAGCCGTAGTGATCAAGGACAAGTTCAAAGATAACCGCTCACGCGGCTTTGGCTTCGTTACTTTTGCCACAGCTGAACAAGCTGAAAAAGCAATTTCCGAGCTCAACGAGAAGGAAATTGACGGCAGAAAGATCACTGTTTCTATCGCCAGACCATCAAAGAGAGAAGAAAGATAAATTCTCAGGTCAGCGAACAAAAAGGCCCGCTTTATAGCGAGACCTTTTTGTTTTGGCAAGAATCTGCTATTTTATAATCAATGATTTATTTCTCGCTTTTCAGCGCACTTTTGACGACGGGGTATGTGATATTGGTTTCTTTGATTTTTCAAAATGCTGAAAAGATTTTTGGAAAAATGCAGGGGCTTATCGGACCAATCGCGTTTTTAATGTTGTTTGTGCTTTCTGCGACGATTACGGGAGCATTGATTCTTGGTAAACCGCTATTATTATATTTAGATGGCAAGAAAAAGAGGGCAATATTGCTTTTCGGGCAAACTGTTTTATTTCTTGCAATAATCACGATTATTATTTTGGCAATTAATCTCATAATCTAAATTAGATATGGGGGATAGACAACATAAAATAGAGCGTGATGGAAGAGAGGGGGAGAACGGCCGTACGAACGCCTGCGGTTATCTTGACGCCATTTGGTTTATTGAGTTAAATGGAATCAGAAATAAGTATGGGAGGTGCTATGAGTAAGACACTATTGGTCGTCATCGGTGTGGCCATTATTGTCATGGGAATCTGGGCCTTGATTCCGGCTTGGCAGATTTCCGGTGTAACCGACCCGTCTTGGCATGCGATTGTCAAGATTATCGTCGGCTTGATTGCCGTATATGTTGGCGCCACCGACTCTGGCAAGTAAAGTGTAAAACAGCCCGCGTTTTAGTTCGGCGGGCTGTTTTATTTGACAAAAAACCGCGATCTAGTTCAATTGAACTGATATTTTTTAAATTATATGGATGTAGTTCAAGAGATAAAAAAACGGATCGATATTACTGATTTTATCAGAGAATATTTGCAGTTAAAAAAGGTCGGGATAAATTATAGCGCTTTGTGCCCCTTTCACGAAGAGAAGACCCCCTCATTTATGGTATCGCCCGAGCGTCAGAGCTTTAGGTGCTTTGGTTGTGGAGAATCAGGCGATGTCATTAGCTTTTATCAGAAAATTGAGGGGTTAAGCTTTCCCGAAGCGCTTAAGTTGCTGGGAGAGCGAACTGGCGTTGAAGTCAGGTTTAAATCAAAAGAGGCCTCTGATAAAGAACGCACTATAAGGGACAAAATATTCAGGATAAATCTTCTTTCAGCCAAATTTTTTAAATTAAAGCTTAAAAGCTCTAATGGAAAAACCGCTCTTTCGTATCTGCAAAATCGAGGTTTATCAAAAAAAACAATCGAGAAATTCAAAATCGGATTTGCGCCGGCGGGAAATCAGCTTAAGATGATATTTCATAAAATGAAAATCTCACAGGACGATCTGTCAATGGCTGGTCATCCCGAGCGATTTAGGCATAGGATCATATTTCCAATCTTTGACACTCTGGGAAATATTATCGGATTTTCGGGCAGAATTCTAGAAGAAGGATTGCCAAGCGGTCTTCCGCCTCACCCGAAATATTTGAATACTCCCGAAACCCCGGTTTTTTATAAATCAAGAGCGTTATACGGAATCAATTTTGCTAAGGAGGCAATCAGAAAAAAAAAGAGAGTTGTTGTAGTTGAGGGGCAGATGGATGTTATCGCTAGTTCTGATGCAGGCATAGGGGAAGTTGTAGCGAGCTCCGGGACCGCCCTGACGGGTGAACACCTCAAGGTAATACGTCGCTACAGTCAGAATGTGATATTTGCATTTGATGAAGATGAGGCCGGACAGAAGGCGGCTCATTCTTCAGTTATGCTATCGCTTAGGCAATCGCTTGAAGTCAAGCTTACTATCATTAAAAAGTACAAAGATATTGGCGAGTTGGTCCAAAAGGATAGAAAGTTATTGGCGGAGGTTTTAGATAAAGCCCTGCCTCCGGTTGAGTGGCTGGTTAAAAGAACGGGAGGCAGACTCGGCGCCAGTGAGAAAAAGAAGCTTGTCTCTGAAGCTCTGCAATTTATCAATGCAATGCAGGACGAGATTGAAAAGGCACACTACATAAGTTACTTGGCCAAGATCGTATCGGTGCCGGAAGTTATAATCGAAAAAGCGTTGCTGAAGCTGCAAGATAAAATATCTGTTAAAAAAGATGAAACGAAAAAAGAAACCATTGATCTTGAGCTTGATTTTATCAGTTTTCTTATAAATTTCCCGAAAATTGTGAATGGTTTAACTTTAAATGATGATGTTGAATTTGAAAATCAAAGCTATTTGGGAATTTACAAAAAGGTGTTAAAGTGCTATCGTGATTTAAACAGCTCGGAAAAAAATTTATTGAAATTAAAGTCCGGTCTTGAACGTGAAATGCTGGAGACGATTAATTCAAGCGCTCTTGCTTGGGATCGCAAAATTGGCGAAGAAAAAAACGAGACCTTTCAAGAGTTTTTATCAATCAAGGCGCGGTTGACAGCCAAAGGCAAAGAAAAAATCAAGCAGGATTATGCTAAATTAATTGCCGAAGCTGAATCAAACGGAGATTTAAAAAAAGTAAGAGATCTGATGAGCAAACTCCAAAAAGAGCTAAAGTAAGGGAGAAATATGGCCAAACGAGCAATTAAAATGCCGGTTGACAATAGGATCAGGATGTCTCCGGAGCTTGAAGCTCTTATTTCAAAAGGTGTGCTTCAGACATTTGTCACCGAGCAGGAAATATTGCAGGTTATGCCCAACCCGGAAAAAAATATCAAAATCTTAGACGAACTCTACAGTGTGTTTTTTGATAAAGGAATTCAGGTTGTAGAAAAAAGACAAATTCTCGATAAGGACAGGATCCTGCAAGAAGAAGATGAAGAAAGTGCCGGAAAACTAGCCGAGATTTCGGATGATTCGGTCAGGATGTATCTTCGCGAGATTGGTCGGGTACCGCTCCTGCGTGCTGATGAAGAAGTGTCTCTGGCCAAAAGAATTGCCTCGGGTGATAGAGTGGCTAAAAAGAAATTGGCTGAAGCAAACTTGAGATTGGTAGTTTCTATTGCCAAAAAATACATCGGCAGAGGCCTCTCGCTTCTTGATTTAATTCAGGAGGGAAATACGGGGCTTCTTCGGGCGGTGGAAAAGTTTGACTATAAAAGAGGTTATAAATTTTCAACTTATGCGACTTGGTGGATCAGGCAGGCGATTACTCGCGCGATCGCTGATCACGCTAGAACGATTAGAATTCCGGTTCACATGGTGGAAACGATTAATAAAATGATCAGGGTTCAAAGACAGATGGTGCAGGAGCTGGGTAGGGAACCGACTGTCGAAGAAGTTGCAAAAGAGATGAATATTTCCAAAGATAAGGTTGAGCATATTATGAAAATTTCCCAAGAGACGGTTTCACTCGAATCGCCTGTTGGAGAAGAAGAGGATTCAAAGCTTGGCGATTTTATCGAAGACAAAGAGTCGCTTTCATCTCAAGAAATCACAATGCGCTCCCTAATGAAGGGAGATATAGGAATATTCCTAAAGTTTTTAACCCCTCGCGAGCAGAAAATATTGCGAATGAGGTTTGGCTTGGAAAATGGTAGAACTCATACTTTGGAGGAAGTCGGGAAAGAATTTGGAGTTACGAGAGAAAGGATTCGTCAAATTGAAGCTAAAGCCCTTCAAAAACTCAAAAAACACGATCAATCCAAACAACTCAAGGATTATTTACATTAACTATTTTTTCAGCAAAGATCCGATTAGGGGTTCGAGTTTGTGTTCTTCGACGGCTTTTATTTCTTTTTTTCTAATTTTTTCTATCGTGGTATCACCTTTTTTGATTTTTGTCAGCAGAAATGAGAGATAATCGCCCGAGATTAAGGAGGGTACTATTACCAAGGTTGCGCCGGCTTTATATAAATCAAGGGCCTCATCGGCATTATTGGCGGTAACAATGATTTCAATATCTTGGTTTTCTTTTTTGTACTCTTTGATAATAATCATGCTCTCCTCAAATTTAGCAATTGTCGAGATTACGGATTTAGCGTCTTTAACATGCAGATTATCAATTATATCTTGATCTACGGCATCGCCATAGATGCAATACTCCTTTTGTTCAATAAGCGGTCTGATTCGATTAGGATCAAAATCAATCACCATGACATCCTGGTTATTTTCTTTTAATGTCTCTAAGATTATATTTCCGATACGATGGCATCCCACCAAAATCGTATGATTTTTAAGCCCCTCTGACGGCAGGTTTTCCAAACCATGTTTCCCCGAATTTGCTTTGAGAAAAAACAACTTATTACGAATTCCGGTGTAGATCCGACTACTATTTTCTATAAGATACGTTGAGACGAAAATCGAAATTATCGCTACAAGTGAAGCAAGAGTGATGGTTTCTTTAGGCAGAATATTCAGCTTTGTTCCGAGAATAACGATGATAAAAGAGAACTCTGATATTTGGGTCAGAGTAAGGCCGGAGATAAAACTGGTTCTTTTGCGAAATCCCATCAATGATACGGCAAGTGAAACCACGATTGGATTTATAAGCAGGATTGCCAAGGCAAATATCAGGGCCTGAGGCAAAATCCTAATTGCATCACCAAAGATAAGATTTGATCCCATATAGATAAAAAAGATCATAATAAAAAAGTCGCGAAGCGGTTTAGTTTTGGAGGCGATATGATTACTAAAAGGTAGGGTGGCGACGGTGATACCTGCTAAAAATGCACCAATTTCAGCTGAAAACCCAAGGGATAAGCTTGCCACTGCCAAAAGAAAACACCAGGCCAAACTAGAGATAAAAAGCAATTCATGGGAGCGGGCAATTTTATTAAAAATGCGGGGCAGAATAAATCTGTTGACAAGGTATATCAACAAAAATAAAATCCCGGCGCGAAATATTGTTTTATATGCAAACTCGAACAATGGCAGATCAACTTGGGCGGAGTGCATGGCTGACATTATCGTTAATAAAAATAAGGCGGCAAAGTCCTGAACGAGTAGAATTCCAATGATAATTTTGCCGTGAACGCTGTCCAGGTCATTGCGGTTTGATAGAAGAGTGACAATTATCGCTGTTGACGAGAAAGCAAACGCAATTGCCAAGTAAATTGCAGTTGAAGATGAATACCCAAAAATTTGGGCTATAAGATAATAAAAAATACCGGATATGATGACCTGGCAAAATCCGGCAAATAGCGCCGTGTTTCCGATCTCGATTAAGCGCTTAGGGTTAAGTTCTAGCCCGACAAGGAAAAGCAGGAAGACAATACCGATTTCGGCAAATGTTTCAATAATGCGGGGATTGTTTATAAGTCCTAGAGCAACCGGACCGATTAAGATTCCAGCGATAAGATAAGCCAAAATAAGCGGTTGGCGAAATAATCGGGCGATTATACCCAGGACCGTTGCAACCATCAAAATTATACCAAACTCAACAATAAAAGTTTGTTCCAAAACCCTCCTCTTTCATAGTATATCAAAATGGATATTGATTTTATTTTTGTAAATAGTAAGTTAAAATTAAGAAAATAGAAAAGGAGAACTATATGAAAATTTTATCACCGGAATTCGTTCGCAAAGGAATGATACCGTCCAAATATACTTGTGATGAGCTTGGGATAAGTCCTCCCCTTAAGATAGAGAACATTCCCAGCGGAACAAAATCAGTTGCTTTAATTGTTGATGATCCTGATGCCCCGTCGGGTGATTTTGTTCATTGGCTTATTGCTAATATTGACCCGGTAGGTGAGATTGGGGAAAACTCAATTCCGGAGGGATCAGTCCAAGGAAAAAATAGCGCAGGCAAAATTGGTTATATTCCGCCATGTCCTTCTAGTGGGACACATCGCTACTGTTTTAAACTATATGCCCTCTCGAGTAAGTTAAATCTTAATGAAGGATATTCTAAAACTGAGCTTCTAAGCGAGATCAAAAAGACAGTGATCGCCCAAGCGGAATTAATCGGCCTTTATTGTAGAATTAAATAGCTATCGAGCTTGTGATTCTTTGGTCAAACTGTTATAGCATTCTTCCACGCTAGTGCCAGACATATTATATTTATCAAAAACAGAACATTTGATCGTGCTATTTCTACTTGCAATAACAATCTGCTTGCCGTTGCTGATGCAACCGCCGAACGAATCACCCCCTGTTTTATCTTTTCTATTTGCTGGTAACTATTAATGATCCGGTATTATCTGATTCGTTGACTGTGAAAATCAGGTAATACTTATCGTTTTCCATGTTTGATATTTTTGAATCGGTAGTGACGGTTCCGGTCTCATTCCATCCTGCAGATAGTAATGCCTGTCTGTAACTATCATAAGCATCGGCTTGTACCTTGGTAAATGATATTGACCAGCTGCCACCTTCGCCGGCTGTTGACTTTGATGACGCTTCTATAGCACCTGCGGTGAATTGGGGGACGTCTGACGGAATATCCGAAGGCCATTTTCCCCCTGCGCTGATCTCAAACGATCCGTCATCGCTAGAAATTTTAGCTGCATTGCCTTCCGCATCAAGATCAACATCACTACCCGTTATTCCGCCCAAGATTCCTTCAGTAGCTTTTTCAGCAACTTTGCCCATTATATACTTTGAAACTAACCATCCACCAATTGATAATATCAACAGTACTACGATTATGACAATCACGATCGTAGTGGTCTTTGACTTGCCTCCGCTTGGCTTTTGTTGCGGGGCAGGACCGATTGTTTCGTCTGCCATTAAGCCTCCTTATTTATTTACAATCTTATTTTACATCATTTATATCTAGTATCAAAATAATCGGTGCTAGTTGTTTTGTATTTTGAAGGTGGGATAATATAGCCAAACAAGGAGTCAAAATGAACTTATTTATCAAGTTTCGGGGTTGGTTTATAGGTGTTCTGGTTTTGCTGTTCTGTTCTCGCCTTTTGCTTTTGTTGAAAAATCGCTGGCTCTATCGTGGGAGCAGGTGGCTTCGGCCGGTTTGGAGAATGATCCCATAAACCAAACTTTGGTCAGTTTGGTTGAGTTTAATGATTATCTTTATGCCAGTGTCGGCAATATAGCGGAGGGGGCAAAAATATTTAGATCATCAAATGGCACTGCTTGGATGAAGGTCGGCGATGACGGTTTTGGCGACATCGGGTGTTTCGATATCGTTCTATATGTTTTTGATGGGGCTATTTATGCTTTGACATTTGGCGGTGGTCCCTCGACAGCTAAATTGTACAAATCGACCAATGGTACTTCTTGGACGCAAATTGGCACTGATGGTTTTGGAGATATAAATAATACTGGAGCAGTTGGTATCGTTGCCTTTAATGATCATCTCTATTTTGGGACAATAAATGCCGTAACCGGAACGGAAATATTTCGTCTGAATGATGCCGGAACTCTTACCCAAGTGAATTCTGACGGCTTTGATGGAGCTAATAATACGGAAACATGGGCATTAACGGTTTATGATGGCGCCTTGTATGCTGGTTTGGGATAAGAAGCCGGTGGTACCGCCGAGATTTGGAAAACAACAAATGGAACTAACTGGCAAAAAATCATGGATGGCGGCTTCGGCGATATAAATAATATTAGAATTACAGCAATGTTCACTTTTGGAGAAGAGCTCTATGCTGGAACGTTGAATCGGATAACGGGCACCGAAGTCTGGCGCAGGATTACTGATAATAGTTGGGAACAGGTTAATACCGATGGCTTCGGGGATGCAAATAATATCTGGACGGGAGATACGGTTGCAGTTATAAATGGCACAATTTACCTTGGGACTAGAAATGACACTACTGGCGGTGAACTGTTCTTGTCAACCGATGGCGACAAATGGACTAAGGAGGGGAGTGACGGTTTCGGCGATAATGATAATTTTGCTGTTTATGCCATTACTTTTAACGGCCGGGTATATCTTGGCTTTTCAAGTGATGATGGAGCAGAAATCTGGCGGACCGGAGAAATGGGAACGCTCTCGATCGCCGAGACATCGCTTGACGAAGGAACTGTCGGGGATGCTTATGTCGAAACTCTTTCCACCAACAACGGAACATCTCCTTTTAGCTGGAGCGTTACTTCCGGTTCTCTGCCGGATGGGGTGAGCTTGGATACCGAGACGGGAGAGTTATCGGGTACCCCAACTAAAACAGAGTCATTTGTCTTTACTGTCGCGGTTGCCGATGCCGGTATTCCCCAACAGTTAGCAAGTAGTGAATTGACGATTAAGATTAATGAAAAAGTCGAAGAAAAAGCCGAAGTTCTCCCCGAAACCGGTAGTAATTTTATCTATCAGCCGTTTTACAATTTCTTTTAGACCTCATCTCTTGTGATACAATCTGTTTGTGGCTAAAAAATCCGATAAGGTCAGGTTAGTTGTAGTTTTAGCCCTAATATTTTTATCAGGCGTTGCTTTCTATTTTAAGGCAAGTAGTTTTTATAGTGCGATTAAATATAAAATAGGATCTCGTTGTGAAGGGTGTACGCCAGCGGTATCACCTGTATTTAAGTTTGATCCTAGGATTAAAGAATTTGGACTTGAGATTAAAAAAATTAAAGTGTTGGTTCCGGTTGTTAAAGATGTTAACGGTAAAAATAAGGATGAATATAACCGTTTACTTCAAGGAGGGGTGGCTCATTATCAAGGTACGGCTCTGCCCGGCGAGGGTAAAAATATTTTTATCTTTGGGCATTCAAGTTCTGATGTTGTGCCGGGAGAGCTAGGTAAGATATTTGCCAAAATTAATGATTTAGAAAAAGGCGACGAAATCAAAATTTATTTTAAGGATAAAGAATATTTTTATGAAATCGAGGCTAAAGATATTGTGGAAGCAACCGATATGTCGGTTTTGGAGAGTGGTGATCGCGAAATCATCACTCTTATGACTTGCTGGCCTCTTGGGACGAGAGATAAACGGCTCATTGTAAAAGCTGCTCGCCGGATGTAAAAATAACTTTTACTTAGGCGATCTATAGACCTGTCCGGACATCCAGTCCATGAATTTTTTGCGATGTTTATCTATAGACCACTCTGAATTTTTAAACTCGTTTTTATGTTCGTTCCTATATTTGTTGCAAGCAGCATTACTAGCTTTATTGTCTGGAACATTAAAGAGTGAATTATAGTCCTTGATAAATTTTACTTGTTCTTTTTTTGTGCTTGTACTCATAAGGATATTATACCATATTTTTGCTTAAAATTCAAACCGAACAGGTTATTCCCCAGATTAATTTATTGCTGTTAAGTATTGACAAATTACTGGAAAAGTATAGAGTGCAGCTTGAAGAGTCGCACCTTATTATGGTGGTGAGAAGGAGGATGTACAAGATGTCTAGGAAGCACGGCTTTACGCTCATCGAACTGCTGGTCGTGATTGCGATCATCGCCATTCTGGCGGCGATCCTCTTCCCGGTGTTCGCAAGGGCACGGGAGAAGGCGAGGCAGACGAGCTGCCTGAACAACCTCAAGCAGCTCGGCCTGGCGGCCCTGCAGTATGCCCAGGACTATGACGAGAGGATGGTCATCTACCGTTATCCTAATCCCTACTTCTGGCCACACAAGCTCTATGACTACGGCAAGAACTGGCAGGTATACTACTGCCCGAGTCGTACTGAGAGCATCTACAACTATGGCATGAACTACTACCATGGGTGTGGCTGGAAGCTAGCGAGCTTTGACTTCCCAGCCGAGCACCTTCTGATGTGTGACAACCAGAACCAGCTAGCTTCCTGCTCGGCGCCCCACGGCTACGGTGCAACCTATACACCCCGTCTAAACCCACTTGATTTGGTAAAGGGGACGTTTCTCTTTTGAATACGAAATTTGCTAAATATCGAAATCAGATTACGCAAGTGCGCGAGATTAGACTTTAGCAATAGCAAAACCGTGCTCAAAAGAGAAACGTCCCCTAAACTCACT
>Ga0172364_10005369_pt1 | contig 10205 bp, 3 predicted proteins | sample LakKivSesite10cm_FD_114545 | JGI IMG/M metagenome (GOLD analysis project Ga0172364, IMG submission 114545) | Sediment microbial communities from Lake Kivu, Rwanda - Sediment site 10cm | ecosystem: Environmental > Aquatic > Freshwater > Lake > Sediment | place: Rwanda: Western Province, Lake Kivu... | reverse complement strand
GTCCAGATGCCGTTCAGGATATCATCGGTGAACCTGCCCTTGCCCTCGGTACATTCAGCCATCAGCGCCTCCAGCAGCCGGGAGCGGCGGCCAAAATAAATATGCTCATAACGGCTGCGGTTGCCGTCACGCACAAACCCAAGGTACTCACTCAAAGGCAGGAACTCATAAGGTTTTCCCTGCTGGCCCGCAGCCTCCCTGACAATATGGTCCCTTGCATCTGCGGGTAACGCTTCCCAGGCTGCGCGGTCGGCATACACCGGGTAAGGCTGCCAGTGCTGTACCAGGACCTTGTCCAGTGCTGCCTCATCCCATTTTGAGGAGAACATGTTCCGCTGGGGAAAAACCATGCCGCAGCCAAGCAGGCTGTACACCATTATTATTATAGGTTTTTTCATACCGAACTATTTTATTGGATAAAGATATTTAATTCCATGATTTTGACATCTTTTTGGGTGAGTAGGAAGTCCGAAGAAGGGAATGAAAAAAAGATAAAAGATAAAAGTAAAACGATAAAAGTAGGAAGATAAACAGATGCACATTTAAATCGGATGGCGCGCGTCTCCGAACGCGTGACCATTCGGAAGAAAGTGAGTAATGAGTAGTGAGTAGGAAGTCAGAAGTCGGAAGAAGGGAATGAAAAAAAGATAAAAGATAAAAGTAAAACGATAAAAGAATTAAGACATATAATATACATATATGTGCAAGATTGACAAACATTTACCGATAAACTAAAGTACTTTTATCATTATCCTTTTGTCTTTTATCTTAAAACTAAAGGCTAACGGGAAATAGGCTTTTAGGCTGAAGGCTGTTAGACTGGAGAAGAAAGTGAGTAGGGAGTAAAAAGAATTGTTGACGTGTTGCGTGTTGGCGTGTTAAGATGGATAAGCAGATAAGGGACTAAGTGAATAAGCATAGTGCAGGGGTAAACTCAGCTATAATATTTTCCGCTTATACCCTTATCCACTTTTACCCTTTTCCACTTAAACGCATTAACGCTTCAACGCATCAACCCTTTTAACCCGCTTACCCGTACACCCGTCAACACGAAACAATTTTTATTTTTGAACCTTTCACCCTGTGGAATTCCCGCCGGAGGCGGGACTGCGAAGCAGTATTCCACAGGGTAAACTTTGAACCAGGAACTAGGAACCCCGCCCGAACGTACCGTTCGGTACGGGCGGGCGGGAACCTGGAACTCTTTTCTCCTTCCTATCAGTTTGACATAATTTATTGTCTATTTTTTACAAATTGTTAATAAAATTTGCAAAATAGCTTTGAACTATAACCAATAAACAATATATTTACCGGGTTTTAAGTGACGGATATGAAGTGCGGACAAAACAAGTTGTGGCCCGATTTGGAAGTGAATAGGGAAACCTGAACGGGAATGGAATAATGCAGCAATAAAAAACATGCAAAATACCGTTCTCGGCAGGAAGAACAAAAACAGAGAACGGTTTTTTTATGACCTGACAGGAAAAGGGGAGGATGTTCATTTCACCGGTGGGCGGACCATTACTGGGGGTGTGTAAAAACTCCCAGGAGAGAATTGAGCTGGTAAGAAGATTTCTGCAACCCATCGGATGACCCCAAAGCCATCCGATGGGAACTGAGCACAGAGAGTGGAGTGGTGAGAATAACGAGTGTGATTCTACTTATGACCTGATTAGTAAGCAAAAAACGAAGTTACAGGGGCATGTGACACAGTCCTGGTAAGAAATCAGGATCAGGGAATTGTGTAGCAAGAAACCAGGATGCGGGGCTTCCGCGAGCACTGTCCGCGTGTCGCCGAATCCGCCAACCGGCGGAGGAGGCGCAATCCGGCAACTGGCGGAGGAGGCGCCGCCCCGGGGTTCATGCCGATTGATCAGGTTAGTCAGCAACACAGGGGTAAAAGCGCCAGCGGGGTACGAGTTAAGATAAAACAAATCATCTCAGGATGAGAAATAACAGACAACCGGAGGGTTTATATGATCCTGCCTATGAGCACGACAGCTGCGGCATAGGGTTCGTGACGAACATGAAAGGCCGCAAAAGTCATGATATCATCAGCATGGGTATCGAAGTGCTGGAGCATATGGCCCACAGGGGAGCGGAAGGTGCTGATAGCAAAACCGGCGACGGTGCGGGGATAATGATACAGATACCCCGTGATTTCTACCTCATACAAGGTTATAACCTGCCTCCTGAGGGACAGTTTGGCACAGGACTGATTTTCCTCCCCCGGGATGGCCATGAAGCTGATGCATGTCTCAGGATCTTTGAGAAATACCTGGAGCAGGAAGGTGTGACGCTCACCGGCTACCGTGAGGTACCCCGCAACCCACAGGTGTTGGGAGAGATCGCCCATGCAGCCGAACCCGGCATCAGGCAGGTGCTGGTTGAGGCAGAGCTCGATCAGATGGAGCTGGAGCGTAGGCTTTACATTGTCAGGAAGCTGACCGAGATTGAGATCAGGAATTCAGCAATCCCGCAAAAGTTGGTGTTCTACATCCCATCTCTCTCCACCCGTGTACTGGTTTATAAAGGTATGTTTACCTCCGAACAGCTGGGACAATACTATCTCGACCTGAAAGATGAAAAACTGAAGAGCGCCATCGCCCTTGTCCATTCCAGGTTCAGCACGAACACATTCCCTTCGTGGGACCTGGCTCAGCCATTCCGCCTGCTTGCCCATAACGGTGAGATCAATACGATAAGGGGCAACCGCCTGTGGATGGAAGCCAGGGAATCCATCCTGCAGTCACCCCTGCTGGGAGATGACCTGTCTCGCCTGTTCCCTGTCATCGAACCTGGCAAATCAGACTCTGCCAGCCTTGATAATGTCCTTGAGTTCATGACCATGACCGGGAAGTCCCTGCCTCACGCAATATCTGTTCTGGTGCCTGAGTCCTGGAGCCTCAAGAACCCTATCTCCGAAAACCTGCGCGCATTTTATGAGTATCATGCTAATTTCCTCGAGCCATGGGACGGTCCCGCCTCATTCATTTTCTCCGACGGGAGATACATCGGCGGCACCCTCGACAGGAACGGACTCAGGCCTTCCAGGTATGTGATAACAAAAAATGATCTCGTTGTAATGGGATCCGAGGTAGGTGTCAGATATTTTCCTCCGCAGGAGATCGTCGAAAAGGGCAGGCTAAAGCCTGGCAAGATGATGCTGATTGATACCAGGGAGGGAAAGATTCTCTATGATACGGAGCTCAAAGAAAAAATCGCAGGCCAGTATCCATACAGGCAGTGGCTTTCAATGAACCAGGTGAACCTGGAGGATATTGAGGTGGGAAGGGATGTATTGCCTTCCATGGGTGAGGACTATGATTGTTACCTGAAAGTATTCGGGTACAGCCGTGAGGATATTGATATGATCATTTCTCCCATGGCTGAGCACGGACAGGAGCCTGTCGGTTCCATGGGGAATGATGTGCCCATAGCTGTCCTGTCAGACAAACCACAGCGGTTATTCAGTTATTTCAGGCAACAGTTCGCCCAGGTTACCAATCCTGCAATTGATCCTATCAGGGAGGAGCTGATGATGAGCCTCTCAGGATATATAGGGTCACTCCAGCAAAACCTTTTAAAGGAAGGACCCGATCATTGTAAAATGATAAGGCTGGAAACGCCTATTGTCAACAATACCTATTTCCAGGTCATTAAAAACCTGAAATACAAAGGTTTTGCAAATGTCGTCCTGCCCCTCCATTTCCCGGCAGCAGGAGGGGAGACAGCACTGGAAGCTGCTGTTGACAAACTCTGCCTTGAGGCTGAGAAAGCGGTGGACGAGGGCAAGAATTATATCATTCTCAGTGACAGGGGTATCAGCAGGGATATGGCACCTATACCTGTCCTGCTGGCAGTCAGTGCCGTTCATCATCACCTGGTCAACAGGCGAAAACGGATGCAGATTGATCTTGTCATTGAGACAGCAGATGTCAGGGAAGTGCATCATTTTGCGCTCCTGTTCGGCTATGGGGCCAGTGTTATCAATCCCTATATGGTATTTGCCATCATCGGTCAGCTGGTGTCTGAAAAGGTCATCCAGCTCGACTATCACAGGGCGGAGGAAAACTACCTTAAATCTGTCAATAAGGGATTGAAAAAGATACTGTCGAAGATGGGCATTTCGACGCTCCGGTCTTACCGTTCCTCGCAAATCTTTGAAGCACTGGGGATATCGGAAAGGGTGACCGGTAAATATTTCAGGGGCACGTCTTCAAGGATCGGTGGCCTGGGTATGGAAGAGATTGCCAGGGAGGTCCTTATGCAACACTGGGATGCCTTTGAAAGGACGTGCCGGCAGCCACTCGTCCCCAGTAAAGGGACATACAATTATCGTGTCAGAGGTGAGCATCATGCATGGAATCCTGAAACAATAACCCTGTTGCAGCGGTCCGTCAGGGATAATGATTACAATAAATATAAGGCATTCAGCCGGCTGGTGCAGACGCAGAACGAGCGACCATCGTTTATACGCGGATTTTTCCGCCTGAAGAGGAATCCGATGCCCGTTGAAGAGGTTGAACCTGCGGAAAATATATGCAGGCGGTTTGTTACCGGGGCCATGTCTTATGGGTCTATCAGCAGGGAAGCTCATGAAACGCTGGCAATAGCGATGAACAGGATAGGAGGAAGGAGCAATACAGGCGAAGGAGGAGAGGATCCTGAACGCTTCCTTCCCCGCCCCGACGGCACCAGCACCCGCAGTGCCATCAAGCAGGTGGCATCAGGACGGTTTGGTGTGACAAACTACTACCTCGTCAATGCCGATGAGCTGCAGATAAAGATCGCACAGGGAGCCAAGCCGGGAGAAGGGGGACAGCTTCCCGGTCATAAGGTGGATGCGATCATTGCCCGTACCCGTTACTCTATTCCCGGTATTACCCTCATCTCACCTCCACCTCATCATGATATCTATTCCATTGAGGACCTGGCACAGCTTATCTATGACCTGAAGAATGTCAATCCTGCAGCCAGGGTCAGTGTCAAGCTGGTATCGGCCACCGGTGTGGGCACTATTGCTGCCGGTGTGGCAAAAGCAGGAGCAGATATTATCACGATCAGCGGAGGAGAGGGAGGCACCGGTGCAAGCCCGATGAGTTCGATCAAACATGCGGGTATACCCTTTGAGATCGGCTTGGCAGAGACACAGCAGGTGCTGGTGATGAACAACCTGCGAAGAAAGGTGATCCTCCAGACCGACGGACAGATCAAAACAGGCATGGATGTGATCATAGCGGGGCTGCTGGGTGCCGAAGAATTCGGGATGGCGACCAGTGCACTGATTACCCTCGGATGCATTATGATGCGTAAGTGCCATCTCAACACCTGCCCGGTGGGTGTTGCCACCCAGGACCCGGAGCTCAGAAAAAGATTTGCAGGTAAAGCAGAATACTTAGTGAATTATCTGACTTTCATTGCCTGCGAAGTCAGGGAGCTGCTGGCAGAGCTTGGCTGCAGGACCTTTGACGAGATAGTGGGACATCCTGAATTGATCAGCCTTGCAGATAAGCCTCTTCACTGGAAAGCTGCGACACTTGATGTTTCAGACTTATTGCATATCCCCGAAGAAGCTTCCCGGTTCGAGAGGAAATATGTGACCGGACAGGCATCGAAAATCATGAATACACTTGACCAGCAGATCCTCAGCCAGATAGATAGTGCCCTGCAGCAAAAAGAAAAGATCGACCTGTTGCTCAGTATAAAAAATACCGATCGTGCCACCGGCGCAATGATCTCAGGGGTGATATCCAGGATGCACGGACCCGACGGCCTTCCTGAGGATACTGTGAACCTGCGGTTTAAAGGGTCTGCCGGGCAGAGCTTTGGGGCATTCCTGGTAAAAGGTGTCAGGCTCACCCTGGAGGGGGATGCCAATGATTACCTGGGTAAGGGTCTGTCAGGCGGTAAAATAATCGTGATCCCTCCTGATGGCTCCACCTTCAGGCCGGAGATGAACATTATCGTGGGCAACACGTTGATGTATGGTGCCACAAGCGGTGAGGTATATATAAACGGCATAGCCGGAGGACGGTTCTGTGTCAGGAATAGCGGAGCTGTTGCAGTAGTGGAAGGAACGGGTGACCATTGTTGCGAATACATGACCGGGGGCCGCACCGTGGTCCTGGGGAAAACCGGCCGTAATTTTGCTGCCGGCATGAGCGGCGGTATTGCCTATGTGCTTAATGAGGATGGCGATTTCGACTATTTTTGTAATATGGGCATGGTCGAACTTTCCCTGGTCGAGGAATTACCCGATATCAGGGAGCTGGAGAACATGATCAGGAACCATTATAATTATACCGGCAGTCCTCTGGCCGGCAAAATACTGGATCAATGGGATGATTACCTGCCAAAATTTCTAAAGGTCATTCCCTATGAATACAAAAAAGTGATCGAAGAGGAAAAAATAAAAATCCTGCAGAAGAAAATTGCCGAGATGGAAACAGATGTGGAGATAAGAAGCCCGGATTATCATGGCTGACAGTCAGAAAAATAATTTGAAATGGGTGATCCTAAAGGTTTTTTAAGAATACAGAGAAAAGAAGCCGGAAACCGGCCGGTCAGCGAAAGAATTTATGATTTTGCTGAGGTCGAGCAGACTCTTAATACGGAAGACAGGAAGCTGCAGGCTTCGCGTTGTATGGATTGCGGGATCCCTTATTGCCACTGGGCATGTCCGGTAATTAACCTTATTCCTGAATGGCAGGACCTGCTCTATAAGGGAGAATGGAAGAAAGCTGTTGAGCTGCTTCAATCAACCAATAATTTCCCGGAGTTCACAGGGAGGATATGTCCTGCGCCCTGTGAGGATGCCTGTGTGCTCACCCTTCATGAGGCACCGGTGACAGTACGGGAGAACGAGTGTGCAATAACTGAAATGGCTTTCAGCGAAGGTTATATAAGACCCCGGCCACCATCCTCCAGGACAGGCAAAAAGGTTGCTGTCATAGGTTCCGGTCCGGCCGGTCTGGCCTGTGCTGACCTCCTGAACCAGGAAGGACATACAGTGGTGGTCTTCGAGAAAGAAGATGCTGCCGGCGGACTGCTGCGTTTTGGCATACCGGACTTTAAACTGAACAAAAAGGTGATAGACAGAAGGCTTGAGGTGTTGCAAAAAGAGGGGCTCGTGATCCGGACAGGCACAGAAGTGGGTAGAGATGTCCTCCCCGATCATCTTGTCAGTGAGTTTGATGCCATATGTATATGTATCGGTGCCGAACGACCAAGAGACCTGGCAGTTGAAGGAAGAGACCTCGAGGGGATACACTTTGCGATGGATTTCCTGAAGCAGCAGAACAAGATCAACAGGGGACTGGAGATACCTTATGATTACATCATCAACGCGAGGGATAAGCAGGTGGTGGTTCTTGGTGGAGGTGATACTGGCTCAGATTGTGTCGGTACGGCTATAAGGCAGGGAGCTGCCAGAGTCACCCAGCTGGAAATACTTCCCATGCCACAGCAAATCAATGGAAGGAAGAATCCCAACTGGCCCGGTAAGCCAGGCGTGCTGAAAACAACCTCCAGCCATGAAGAGGGGTGTGACAGGCGCTGGGCGGTGGCAACAGTACGGTTCCTTGGGGAACAGCGGGTAGTAAAAGGTTTGGAGATCTGCCAGGTGACATGGGCAAAAGATGAGCATGGTGTATATTCCATGAGCACGGTGCCCGGAACACAGGAGATCATAAGAGCCGACCTGGTTCTGCTTGCTATGGGCTTCCTGCATCCGGCCCATACGGGATTGGTGTCAAAGCTTGACCTGCAGCTTGACCAGCGTGGAAATATAGAAACCGATGCCCATTACCGGACCAGCAATCCCAAAATATTTGCCGCCGGTGATGCACGTGCCGGGGCAAGCCTGGTGGTGCATGCAATATATTCCGGCCGCATGGCCGCCGCAAATATTTTAAAGTTTCTTTCGGATGCTCTATAAAACTGCATTTAAGATTTTATATATTGATCAGATAAGCGCCAATTTTTTTTCTTCTTAATTCTTCCCCTCATGATATTGATCAAATAAGGTGCCTATATTCAGGCTTTTAGGTTGTAGGCTGTTAGGCTTTTAGCATAACCTTACACTCAAACCAATGCATCGGGTACTTACTTCGGCAAGTTCAAATGCCTCTAGTCCGGTATGATCCCTCATATACCTAATAGTCTTTCAACCTTCAGCCTATTTATCTGTTCAGCGCCGTTTTTCTTCTTCCTTTCTTATTCTTCCCTCTCCTATATTGATCAAATAAGCCGCCTATATTTATTGCGTAGCAAGAAATTCAGCGGCGTTTTGATCAATATAAAAACTCTTCAGCACCGATCCGATCAATATAAAAAAATATAACAATTTTGTTGTTTTTATTAATTATTTAGTATTTTAGCGTCAGTTATAGTAACAGTTTATGATTGGTTCTTCACATATTGCTCTGTGGTGCTGGTGGTGGTGGCATAGCCTTACCACTTAGCTGTAAGCAATATGTGAATACTGATTAATACATATATTAAGATATTCAGGGCATGTTGATTACAGCATGCCCTTTTTTTATGAATTTTTTTAACCCTTAAATGTAATATGTCATGAGTAAAAAATTTAAAGTGTTCCTCACAGAGGAAGAGATGCCCAGGCAATGGTATAACCTGGCAGCAGATCTGCCGAGTCCGTTGCAGCCACCGCTGGGGCCCGATGGCAATCCGATCTCGCCGGATATGCTGGCTCCTGTGTTCCCCATGAACCTGATCGAGCAGGAAGTAAGTGCCGATCGCTGGATCGATATTCCTGAAGGTGTTCTTGAAATGTTGTACCTGTGGCGGCCGACTCCCCTGCATCGTGCTTATAATCTCGAAAAAGCACTTGGCACGCCGGCAAAAATCTATTATAAGAACGAAAGTATTTCACCTGCCGGCAGTCATAAACCAAATACAGCGGTTGCCCAGGCATGGTACAACAAGGAATTCGGCATTAAAAGGATGACCACTGAAACCGGTGCCGGGCAATGGGGCAGTGCCCTGGCATTTGCCTGTTCGTTGCTTGGGCTGGAATGTAAGGTCTTTATGGTCAGGGTAAGCTTTGACCAGAAACCTTTCAGGAAGATGCTCATGAACACCTGGGGTGCCACCTGTGTGGCCAGTCCAAGCACGGAAACCCAGGCAGGCAGGGATGTGCTTAAAAAATTCCCTGATACACCGGGAAGTCTCGGGATAGCTATCAGTGAGGCCATTGAGGAGGCAGTATCGGATAAGTCAGGAAAGACCAGGTATTCACTTGGGAGCGTACTGAATCATGTACTCCTGCACCAGACCATTATCGGCCAGGAGGTTAAGAAACAGCTTGCGAAAATTGGAGAGAAGCTGCCTGATGTTATTATAGGTTGTGCGGGAGGCGGAAGTAATTTTGCAGGACTGGCATTCCCCTTTGTTTATGATAAGATGCACGGGGCGGAGATAGATATAATACCCGTCGAGCCGGCATCATGTCCTACGATGACCCGTGGACCTTTCTTATATGACCATGGGGATGTAGCCCGCATGACACCCTTACTGCCTATGTTCACCCTTGGTCATGAGTTTGTTCCTCCTCCAATCCATGCCGGCGGACTCAGATACCATGGTATTGCCCCGTTGATAAGCCAGGCAATTGTTTGCGGTCTGCTGAACCCGAGGGCTATCCACCAGCTGGAATGCTATGAATCAGCTATCCTGTTTGCCCAGACAGAAGGCATAATTGTAGCCCCTGAAACGAGCCATGCGATCGCAGCAACTATACAGGAGGCAAAAAAAGCTAAGGAGGAAGGAAAGGAAAAAGTGATTGTTTTTAACCTCAGTGGCCATGGCATGCTTGACCTGACAGGATACGAGAAATACCTGACAGGACAGCTGACAGACTATTCCCTGCCACAGGAAACAATCGATAGATATATCTCATCCCTGGCAGGATATCCAAAGCCGAAAGTTCCTGTAAATGTTTAAAGAAAACACGAGTGGTTTCATAAGCGGTTGTTTTAGATTACTGAGGGGGGGCTGTCCGTCAGCTAGCGGATAGCCCTCTTTTTTTTAATAACCTATATTCATTTCTTTTGCTCCTCCAAAAGTGTTAACCGACTGAGCCGGTAAAAATGGGATGAAACAATTAATTTTACGGCAATTCTTTGCAGTCAAGACCCGTTCGTTTCTTGGTGCTCTTAAGCCCCATCCAAAAGTCTGGTATT
>Ga0172364_10005368_pt1 | contig 10206 bp, 10 predicted proteins | sample LakKivSesite10cm_FD_114545 | JGI IMG/M metagenome (GOLD analysis project Ga0172364, IMG submission 114545) | Sediment microbial communities from Lake Kivu, Rwanda - Sediment site 10cm | ecosystem: Environmental > Aquatic > Freshwater > Lake > Sediment | place: Rwanda: Western Province, Lake... | reverse complement strand
GCGGAAAGCCTGTGGTCGCATTTAAGCTGTGCTCGCATCCCGAGGTAATCGATAAAAAGGGCATTCTTGTTGAGCCGAAAAACACAAAGGCATTTGCAGACGCTGTGATGAAGATATTGAAGAGAGAAAAAAACATAAAAAATGAAAAGGAAATAGAATAAAAGAAAGCTCTTATTTCTTTCTTTTCTTTATCTTCCAAACATCACCAAAAGCATTTATGTCCTTTGCTTCAGTGTCGTCAGGATCATAAGTTATGTCCATAACATGCACAATTATAGCTTCTTTATCTATGGCCATATATCCATGCCAAAACCCAGGAGGCACTTTAATCAGGATTAAGTTTTTTTCTCCCATAACAAATGTTTTTGTTTTTTTGCCATCGCCTATTCCATAAAGGATGTTTCCTTTTATGCACATGGTGTAATCTGTCTGCCTTTTATGTTTGTGCCAACCTTTGACAACACCCGGATAAACAACAGAAATAAGTGTTTGGCCGTACTTCCCTCCAAAAATAGCATCATCTTTTCTAAGCCCCTCAAAAAGATAGCCGCGTTGGTCTGCATGTATTTTCAATTTTTTTACCTTAATTTTTTTGAACTCAGCAGCAATGTTCATTTTCATAATATCCTCGCATAAGGTATATGTACAATAAATTTGATATTGTACTGTTTTTCTTTTTTTTTAATCTCATCAGCATAGTTCCAAGCCAATAGAAGCGCATAATCTGGAAGGTTTTCGTGGAACTTGTCTGGAGAAACTATTGGAATATGCTTACCTGGACTGAAAAGCCCTTGCTTTGTTGGTGTGTTGTCTGAAATATACTCCAAAATTTCAGTTCCTATATTGCAGTAATTTAGTACAACTGTTCCTTTTGATGAAGCAGCATAACCACAAATTCTTTTGCCTTGTGCCTTCAGTTCCCTTAGTTTTTGAACAAGCATCTTTTTTGATTTTTCTACATTGCTTGCAAAATTGTTATAGATTTCAAGCTTTAGAAGTCCTTTCTTCTCTTCTTCCTCAAGTGCTAACTTCACATTTTTGTTTATCTCATAATCACCTTTTTTACACACATAATATCTCATTGAGCCGCCGTGAGTAGGTTGTCTCTGAACATCAAATATTGTCATGCCATGCTGCTGGAAGAAGTTTTTTAATGAGGAAACGCAGAAGAACCATACATGTTCGTCATAAATCTGGTCATAAGCATTTTTTTCCATTATATCAATAACATACGGTTCCTCAAAAACAAAAACTCCTTTTTTACTTAATAAAATTTTAACTCCTTCTGCAACTTCGTGCAGGGCGTCTATATGACATATAACATTTGCCCCATAAATTATCTTTGCCGTTCCTTTTTCATTAAGAATTTTTTTTGCAAGTTTTGTGTCGAAGAACTCCGTTATGACTTCAAATCCTCTTTGTCGTGCAACTTCTGCGACATTTGAAGAAGGCTCAACGCCTAACAGCCTAACCTTGTTTTTATCAAAATCCTTTAGCATTATTCCGTCATTGCATCCAATTTCAATCGCAAGTTCTCCTTGTTCTTTCAGGAACCTCTTTGTAAGCTCGTCAGCATATTCTCTAAAATGCTCTTCCATGGTTCGCGATACAGAAGAGAAATATGCATAATGTTCATTAAAAAGTTTCTCTTTATCCACTGTATTGACTAGCTGCATCATCTTGCAAGAATCACAGAATCCAGCTGCTAACTCAAATTTATACTCTGGTTTTTTCAAATCTTCTTTTCTTAAGAAGGCATTTGCAATCGGCTGCTTGCCTAAAGAAAGGAATTGCGTTAGTTCTCCACCGCAAATTCGACACTTTTTTTTGATATCAGTTTTCATAATCATGCACAAAAAGCAGAATATTAAAGAATTATTTAAATAGTTTTCGTGTTTGCAAAACTAACTAACGAAAGTTTTATTAATTTAGATAATGTTTTCAGATTTTGAAACTATGGCGTCTTTCAAAATAGATAAACTGGATGGCAAAAGAGTTCTTATAACTGGCGGGCTTGGATTTGTCGGAAGCAATCTTGCTATAAGATGTGCTGAACTAGGAGCAGATATAACCTTATTTACAAATACCTTGGAAAATATGCAAAATATTGTGGAGATAAAAGATAAAGTAAAGATAATAATGGGTGATATAACAAAATATTCCGATGTCGAAAAAGCAATAGAGAATAAAGAAATAGTATTTCATCTTGCTGCTCAGACTAGTAATATAACTTCAATGGAAAAACCTATGCTTGACATTGATGTTAATCTTGTTGGAACAATGAATGTTCTAGAATGCTGTAGGAAAAAAAATGCTTCTGCAAAAATAATTTTCTCAGGAACATGCACTCAGCTTGGTAAGACAAAGACATTGCCTATTCACGAAAACATGAAAGACAAGCCATTAAGCGTCTATGAAGCTAATAAACTGGTGTGTGAAAACTATCTCAAGATATATCATAAGGCATACGGACTTTATACCACAACATTAAGATTTGCAACACTCTTCGGAGAAAGGCAGCAGTTGAACAGTCCAAGATTTGGAATAACTAATTATTTTATTGGCAGGATAATGAAAGGTGAAAAAATAAAGGTTTACGGCGATGGGAAGTTTGCAAGGGATTATAATTATATAGGAAATATTGTAGATGCTTTATTGCTTTCAGCGCAGAATCCAAACGCAAATGGAGAGGTATTTTTAGTCGGTTCTAATAGGAAAATGTACTTTGTTGACATGGTCAAAGAAGTAATAAAGGCGATGGAAGAGATTATGCATAAGAAGGGCAGCTTTAAATTTGTGGAGTTTCCAAAAGAGCAAAGCAAAATTGATGTTGGAGACACTCTTGTTGATTACAGCAAGATAAAAGAAAAACTCGGCTGGGAACCGAGAATAAGTTTTGAGGAAGGGATAAGAAGAACCATCTTGTTTTATAAAGAGAGATTTAAAGACTACCCTTGTTAAAAAAACTAAAATGAAAGAATATCAAATAAAAAGAATGGATGATGAAGATGTACTGATACTTGGAGGAATGGGAGCAATAGGCAGCAATATTGCTCATAGCATGGTAAGACTTGGCGCAAAAGTAACAATTTTTGACAATATGATGGAAGGCACAGGAGCGAATCCTGCAAACATAAAAGAGATAAAGGATAAAATAAAATTTGTCAAAGGTGACATAAGGGATTTTGAAGAATTAAAAAAAGTGATTAAAAACAAGCGCATTATCTACAATTGCGCAGCACAAGTTAGCCATGTGCTTTCGATGGAAAATCCTTTTTTGGACATTGATATAAACTGCAGGGGCCAAATAAATGTGCTGGAGTGCTGCAGGAGATGTAATGATTCTGCAAAAATAGTTTACACAGGAACAAGAAGCCAGTTCGGAATTCCCCAGATGAATCCTTTGACAGAAGAGTGCATTGATAGTCCTGTTGATGTCTACAGTGCCAACAAACTAGCTTCAGAACTCTATCATTTGATATACTACAATGCATATGGGATTAAGGCAACTTCTTTAAGAATGACAAACACATACGGTCCAAGGGCGCAGATGAGAAACCCAACTTACAACTTTGTAAATTGGCTGATTGCCAAAGCCATAATGAATGAGGAGTTGACTGTTTTTGAGCCAGGAACTCAAGTAAGAGATTTGAATTATGTTGATAATGCCATTGATGCAATTATTTTAGCTTCTCAAAATGAAAGAACATCTGGTGAAGTTTATCTTGTCGGCTCTGGAAATGGCATCAGCATAATAGAGTTAGCAAAGATTATAGTGGAAATCGCAAAATCAGGCAAGGTAAAGATAGTGCCTTATCCGAAAAACAGGAAGAGCGCAGAAGTCGGAGATGTAGTGATAGACTATTCAAAAATAAAAAAGGCAACAGGGTGGTTCCCAAAGACTTCAATCAGAGAAGGGATTAAAAAAACCATAAATTTTTATAGAAAAAGATTTAATGAGTACTTTTAGCAAAATAAAAAAACATCCCTTAAAAAGAGGTAGTGAAATGAATTTTCTAGTAACTGGTGCCTTGGGTCATATCGGCTCAAAACTTATAAGAGATTATGCAAAAAGAGATGATGTGGAACTGATAAGAATTTTGGACAATCTTTCTACTCAGAGATACTGCTCTCTCTTTAATCTACCTATGGATAAGAGATACCAGTTTATTGAAGGAGATATAAACAACAAAAAGGATTTGAGAAGAGCTTTGAAAGATATTGACATCGTTTTACACTTGGCTGCAATAACCGACGCTCCAACTACGATAAAAAAGCCAAAACTGACAAACAAGGTGAACTTTGTAGGAACGCAAAATGTGCTTAAAGAGTCTATGAAAGCAGATGTGAAAAGATTCATATTCCCTTCAACAACGAGTGTTTATGGAGAAGCAGAAGATTTAGTTGATGAAGATTATAAGGATTACAAGCCGTCAAGCCCTTATGCGGAATCAAAACTAAGATCAGAAGAAATAGTTAAAAATGCATTCAAGGAAAATGGTTTTAATACAACTGTTTTGAGACTTGGAACAATATTTGGAACAAGCATAGGCATGAGATTCCACACTGCAGTCAACAAGTTTGTCTATCTTGCGTGTATGAACAAACCTCTGACTGTTTGGGAAAATGCACTTAATCAGAAAAGGCCCTATCTTGGATTAAATGACTGCATACGCGCTTTTGAATTTATAGAAAACAAAGGAAAGGCAGAGGAACTCTATAATACTTTAACAGGAAATTATACTGTAAGAGAGATTGTGGATACAATAAGAAAATTTATTCCAAATTTGAAAATCGAGATGACAAAATCTCCGATTCTTAATCAAAAATCATATTTTGTTTCTGATAAGAAAATAAAGAGCTTAGGTTTTGTGTCAAAAGATAATCTGTCTGAAAACATAAAGCAGACAATAGAACTATTTAAAGGAATAAAAAATGAATGATAACAAACAGCTAGATAAAAAGGCAAACATCTATACATCAAAAGTTTTTGTAAATGAAGAGATGAGGAGAGCTGTAAATGAAGTGTTTGATTCAGGAATGTTTGTTATGGGAAAGAAAAAAGAGGAATTTGAAAAAAAGTTTGCAGAATTCATTGGAAGCAAGTATGCAATAGCAATCAGCAATGGCACGACGGCACTAGAAGTCACTTTACAATCACTTGGAATAGGAAAAGGAGATGAAGTGATAGTTCCTTCACACACAGCATTTCCAACGATAGAGCCGATACTACAATTAAGTGCAACACCTGTTTTTGTTGACATAGATCCAAAAATATATACAATAGATCCAAAAGCAGTAGAAAGAGCAGTTACTAAAAAAACTAAGGTAATAATGCCTGTTCATCTATATGGACATCCTGCTGATCTTGACCCAATAATTGAAATTTGCAAAGAAAAGAATATCTTCCTTGTAGAGGACGCTTGCCAAGCCCATAATGCTAAATACAAAGGCAAAATTGTTGGAAGTTTCGGAATTGCAGGATGCTTCAGCTTCTATCCTTCAAAGAACGTAACTGTTTGTGGAGACGGGGGCATGATAGTAACAAATGATGAAGAAATAAACAAAAAAGCTAGAATGCTGCTGAATCACGGACAGGATGGAAATTATAACCATGTGATTTTGGGGCATAATTATAGATTAAGCGAAATTCAATGTGCAATAGGAATAAAGCAGCTTGAGATGATTGAACATTTCACAAAAAGAAGAAGGGAAATTGCAGAACTATATCAGGAAAACCTAAAAGATACAAAGCTTATCTTACCGTTTGAGGCAGAATATGCGCGACATGTGTATCATCTTTATGTTATAAGAACAGAAGCCGATAAGAGAGATAAAATTATTGAAGGCTTGAAAAAAGAGGGAATTCATTGTGGAATTCATTATCCGATACCTTGTCATCAGCAAGAGGCAGTGAAACATAAAGAAATAAAAGTACCCTTTCTACCGATAACTGAAAAAATCGTTAAAGAGATAATAACCTTGCCAATATATCCGTTGTTAAAAGATGAAGAAGTAAAAATGATTTCAGAAAAAATAAAAAAATTAATCTAATTCTTTTTTTCTGCCTTTTCTCTAATGAATAATGATGCCTTAAATAGGGACTCAAATGTGCCTGCATCAGACCAAAAACCTTTAATCATGTTGTAGTAGAGCTGATCCTTTTTAAGGTAGGCGTCTATGGCATCAGTTATCTCAAGCTCGCCCCTGCCAGACGGCTTAAGTTTTTTTATTATGTCAAAGACCTGAGAATCAAACATATAAAGTCCGGTCATGGCAAGATTTGATTTTGGCTTTGGGGGCTTTTCCTCAACATATGTTACTTTGTCACCTTTAACAGTCGCAATCCCGAATCTTTTAGCAGATTCAATATCAACTTCCTTTAGAAATATTCTTGCGCCTACTTTCTGCTTTTTAAAAGCGTTTACATACTCAGTAATGTTGTCTTCAAAGATGTTATCTCCTAAAATTACGACAACTTGGTCATTGTCTGCAAAGTCTTCTGCAAGCCCTAATGCTTGTGCAATTCCTCCTGCTTTCTCCTGAATGTCATAGGTTATCTTTACTCCGAACTGACTTCCTGAACCCAACAGATTGAGGAAATGGCCTGCATGGCCTGCCCCGGACACTAGAAATATTTCCTTTATTCCAGCATTTATTAACGTGAAAAGCGGATAGTATATCATCGGCTTGTTATAGACTGGAAGTAAATGCTTGTTGGTCACTTTTGTGCAGGGCATCATCCTGCTGCCTGTGCCTCCTGCCAAGATTACTCCTTTCATAAAAATCACCTCTTCGATAAGCGATTCACTTTTTTTTCTTGAATTTGCTCTTTTCAAATTTCTTAAATGACAATCTTTCCTTTAAAGGTCTCCACCACCACTCATTTTTCTTATACCAAGCTATGGTCTCTTTTAGCACTTGATTGAAATCATGCTTTGGTTTCCATCCTAATTCTGACATAATCTTGAAAGGGTCAATCGCATATCTCAAGTCATGGCCTTTCCTGTCCTCAACATATTCCGTCATTGAATCGTCAGCATTGAAACATTTGAGAATCATCTTCGTTATTTCTATGTTAGATTTTTCACAGTTGCCACCTATACAATAAGTCTCTCCAATCTTGCCTTTTTGGAGTATTAAGTCTATTGCCTCGCAGTGATCTTCTACATAGAGCCAATCCCTTACGTTAAGCCCTTTCCCATAGAGAGGAACCTTTTTTCCTTCAATAAGGTTTGTAACAAAGAGGGGAATTAGCTTTTCAGGATACTGATACGGTCCAAAATTATTTGAACAATTTGAAATTGTTATCGGTAGATTGTAAGTGTGATGATAAGCTCTTACAAGATAATCTGCTGCTGCTTTTGTGGCAGCATAAGGATTTTTAGGATTATATGGAGTTTCCTCATTGAATTTTCTCTTTTCATTCACTTCTAAAGAGCCAAACACTTCATCTGTTGAGATGTGATGAAACCTCTTGTTGCCATTTCTGACAGCAGCGTCTAAAAGCGTGTGAGTCCCTAAAACATTTGTTTTCACAAAAACACTGCTTTCTTTGATAGATCTATCAACGTGGCTTTCTGCTGCAAAATGAACTATAACATCAGATTCTTTCACAAGCTTGTCTACAAGAACTGCATTGCAGATATCACCCTTAACAAACTTATATCTTGGGTCTGACTGAATGTCTCTCAGATTGTCAGGATTTCCTGCATACGTGACTTTATCAATATTTATTACACTATAATCTGAATGCTTTTTTAGAATATATCTTATGAAATTAGAGCCTATAAATCCCAACCCACCGGTAACTAAAAGCTTCATCTATCCCCCGACTGAGATTTGAAATAGTCAGTATTTATAAAGTTTGTGATAGTGTGAATTGGTAGGATGATATTGTTAAAACATCTGGATCTATTCTTAGAACAAGAAAAAAATAATCACTTTCAAATTTTTCTTAGAATATAAGTTTTTATTGCAGGCCTAAAAAAGAGAAAGTTTGGAATTATTCTAAAAAGATTAGCAAACACCAGCAAAGTAAATAATTTCAAACTGTTTTTTCGCGAAGATCTTCTGCGCATACCTTTTTTGGATTTTTTATTTTTTTTGAGCATCAGATTAAGACCTATAAGCCAGCCGGCAATTTCGTGTAAAGAAAAAGGGATTGAGTATTCATCAATAATTTTAAAACCATTACTTTCAATCAATCTCTTGAAAGAGATTCTTCTAAAATGTAGTAAATGCCTAGGAACATCTAAATGAAACCAGTTTTGCTTAAAGACAGAACTTTGCAAACTGTCTAAGTCTGGAACTTCAATAAGGAGTATGCCCTTTTTTTTAAGCCAGTCTCTCGTTTTCTTCAAAACATTGTTTGGATTACTTGTGTGTTCTAATACATTGAAAAAAGTTATTGCATCAAATTGCTCTTTTGACAGTTTCACATTTTCAACAGGTTTTTTTATTACTTTGAGTCCATACCTTTCTGCGAATTTTGATGCATAAGATGAAAATTCGATTCCAAGTGTTTTCCAACCTTTCTTTTTTGCAAAGTTAAGGAAATACCCATTTCCACACCCCACATCTAACAATGTCCCTTTTTTCACATAGTTTTCTATACGATTAAAATGCTTTGCAAAAACAGCGTTTTTCAAATTTTCCTCTAAAAAGCCAACGATTCCTTTTTCAGGAAGCTGATAATAGTCATCGTCATAATACCTGCTAAGCTTCTCCTTGCTTGGTAGAGGATACAGAAAAACCAAACCGCATTTCTGGCATTCATACAAATTGAAAGAATTTCTTTTTTTATGATCGATTACGTTTAAAAAGAGATTATTATTTTCACTATAGCATGCAGGACATCTTTTTGTCATTTCAAAACATATTATTTACAAAAATTTAAATATGTTTCTATAATTTAAGTTTATGGATATAACAAATTAAAAAAATGAAAAATGCCAAAAATAAAAGTTTCTGTAGTCGGACTTTCGTATAACGGAAGAGACATAGTTCCTGTGTTCATAGAATCTATTTACAACTCTTCTTTGGAAAGAAAGGAAATTGAAATAATTATCGTAGACAATGCTTCAACTGACGGCACTGTAGGCCTGATTAGGAAAAGATATCCTGATGTAAAAGTCATTGCAAGAAAAGAGAATATAGGCTCTGGCGCGCACAACGACGCTCTGAAAATAGCAAAAGGAGAATATCTATTCTTTACTGATTCTGATATGAAGTTTGAAAAGCACTGCCTTGAAAATTTTTATAATACTGCAAAAAGAATGGGAAAAAATGTTATTCTCAGCCCGACATTATACGATTATGATAAAAAGAATAAACTGATGCCCAGCTACTCTACATTTTCAAGAAGTTTTTATCCTGTATTTGTTAGGCCAGAAGACAATGACCTCAAGTTTAAAGAAGTTTTTATGGCTGGATTTATCTTTATGCACAGGGACACTGCAAAAAATCTTAGGTATATTTTTGATAATGATTACTTCCTATACGCAGAGGACTTCGACTTATGCTTAAGGATGAGATTGCAGGGAATAAAATTATACATCTGCCCAGACGCCGTAATGTACAATAAGCCACCAGCACAAACCACAAGAAAATACATCGCACAGGCAAGATTGACTTACTACATGGAAAGAAACCTTGTATTCACTTTCTTTAAAATATGCTCTTTGAAAACCATAATATTTTATTTGCCTTATTTCTCATTTATGAGAATTTTGGCGCTTTTGAGAGAATTAGTAAAACTGAACATAAGAATGTTTCTCACGAGATTAAGAGCTTATTTCTGGATTTTTGGACATTTAAATCTTGTAATGAGAAAAAGGAAGGAAACTCAAAGGTTAAGGAAAAAAAGTGATAAGTATGTCTTCGCAATGGCAGATGAGAAATATTTCATAAAAACAAAGCTTGGTTTATTCTGGAATTAGAAATGAAAATCGATGAATGTTATTTATGAAAAAAATTAAATTTTTTAATTTTGATGCAATATATTTTATTTAACTGATGTTTCTATTAGTCTAGCTATTCTTTCAGATGCCTTTCCATCTATCTTGTAGGCATATCTTTCTATTGCCTTTTTCCTGTGAACTGCAAGTTTCCTCAAAGTTTTCTTATCATAAAATACCCTTTTTAATGCTGATATAAGCTGCCTTTTTCTATAAACGCCCAATGCAGCACCATCTTTAACACAGG
>Ga0172364_10005367_pt1 | contig 10206 bp, 12 predicted proteins | sample LakKivSesite10cm_FD_114545 | JGI IMG/M metagenome (GOLD analysis project Ga0172364, IMG submission 114545) | Sediment microbial communities from Lake Kivu, Rwanda - Sediment site 10cm | ecosystem: Environmental > Aquatic > Freshwater > Lake > Sediment | place: Rwanda: Western Province, Lake... | reverse complement strand
TATCCTGTTCCGTTGCCATAGCTCAATCCCTCCCTGCGCAACCAGATGTTAAAATCAGGAACTCACTTTAATTTACCTGACGGCGCTTTAAAAGCATATGACATTTATCACAGACAGCTGCCTGTTCAATGTTTATGATATAATAAATGCGTTGAAAAATATATATGTTTATTGAGGAAAATACCAGACGCAGCGAAGGAGCTTGTGATATGGTGGCAAAAAAAATAACCGTGTACTCTACGCCTACCTGCCCGTACTGCAAACGGGTTAAGGATTATCTGACACAGAAGGGGATTGCTTTCACCGACTATAACGTGGCCCAGGACGGGGAAAAGGCCAAGGAAATGATTAGCAAGTCAAAGCAGATGGGCGTGCCGGTAATCGTCGTCGGCAATGACGTAATCGTCGGGTTCAACCAGGCAAAGCTGGACACCCTGTTATCGTAGACATCGTCCATAGCAATCTGGTCAGCGTTACGGTGAGATGGCGATGTATGACCTGATGATTGTTGGCGGTGGCCCCGCTGGTCTTGCTGCCGGAGTCTATGCCGCACGGAAACAGCTCAAAACGCTGCTTATCAGCGGTGATATCGGCGGACAGATAAATACCACCTGGGGAATTGAAAACTATCTGGGCTATCAGTTCATTGAAGGGCCGGAGCTGATAAGTAAGTTTCAGACGCAGGTCAGCCAGTTTCCCATTGACCAGAAGATAGGTGATAAGGTCAGGCAACTGAAGAAGGTGAGGGGCGGATTCAGCGCTATCACCGAGGCCGGTAAAAAATACCAGAGCCAGGCCGTTGTCTTCGCCACCGGGAAGAGGCCGAGGAAGCTGAATGTTCCCGGGGAAGCGGGACTGACCGGCAGGGGTGTTTCCTACTGTGCCATATGTGACGGGCCGGTATTCGCCGGGCAGAAGGTGGCTGTGGTGGGGGGCGGCAACTCAGCGCTTGAGGCGGTTCTCGACCTACTGAAAATCGCGGAACACGTGAACCTTATTTCGCTCGCTCCTCTCACCGGCGATGAAATTCTCTCAAGTCAGCTCAAAGGCGCCAAGAATCTGTCCCTTTTCCTGGAGCATGAGACCATAGCGATAAAAGGCAAGGAGCTCGTTGAAGGCATCCGGATAAAAGCTCTGAAGACGGGAAAAGAGCAAGAGCTGGAAGTTAGCGGGGTTTTCATAGAAATCGGGCTGGTGCCCAATTCCGACGCCGTGAAAAGACTGGCCAAACTCAATAAATGGGGCGAAGTCATTGTTACCCAGCGCAACGAGACCTCGGTGCCCGGACTATTTGCCGCCGGTGATGCCACCGATGTGCCGGAAAAACAAATTCTGGTGGCCGCTGGCGAAGGCGCCAAGGCAGCCCTTCAGGCACACCGTTATCTGCAAAGGCTGGCTAAATAGTTAGGTTTTCTTTCTGAAGCGGAATCCCAGCCAGACGAGGTGCAGAATGCCGAAGACGGTGCAGATTGACGCCGGTATCGCCGCCCGTTCCCCGAAAAGCGTGAGCAGGATGCCGCTGGCCAGTCCGTAGTTCTTCAGGCTGCCCATGAGTACCAGGCTGATGCTCATCTCCCGGTTCACATTCAAGGCTCTGGTAACCAGCGTTATGATGTAGCCCAGCACAAAAGAAACGGCAACCGCGATGACGCCAATCCTGATAAGGGTGGCGAAATCGCCGAAGAACGCCTGACGGTTTAAACCCACGATTGTGAACAGGGTAACGAAGAAGCTCCAGTTCACGATGGTGCCGCGCCAGGGGGCGATGCGCTTCATCAGTCCGGTGACAAGCAGAACTCTGGATAAGACGATAGGGATAAATATCAGTTCGCCGAGAATGGTCAGCAGCTTCACCGGGTCGAAAAAGCCCGTACCGAGAAATAAGGCCATCACTGCTGGCATGATGATGAGCGCCGCCAGATAGGCGCTGGTCAGACCAATCAGGGAAAATAGCGTATTACCGCCCAGCATGTGGCTGAATGGCAGGACAGCCACTGCCGGCGGTACGGTGGCCAGAACCACGAACCCGACCCAGAGGTCTTTATCGCTGATGAGCCACCAGGCCAGCAGCAGAGTTATGCCACCCATGACAGCGTAATTAAGCAGCAGAGAAAGGGAAATTGCCCTGGGCATTTCCTTTAGTGAGGTAAATTCTCGCGATGTGACATTGGCGGCAGAGAGCGTCATCACCAGCGCCAGAAACGGCAGCACCAGAGGTTCTGTCCTGGTCGCCACCGGCTCGCCGATAACCAGACCAAGCACAATGGCCAGAACCAGGATGAAATTGCGGTTTCTGAGCAGCCTAACAATGAGCTTCATCAAAATATAAGGAATTATAACTTAACCCGGCGGCGATGTCAGCCGGTCTATTTTTTCGCTCCGGCCAGATATCTTTTCGGGTCCTGGTCAAATGCCTTCTTGCAGGCGACATTGCAGAAGTAATATTTCTTGCCTTTGTATTCTGACGTTGCCGCGGCTTCGCTTTCCTTTACTTCCATTTTACAGACGGGGTCGATAGCCATCTGAGTACCTCCTTCCGCTATCGCGGTTACTTTGGTCGGGCGGAAACGTCTTAGGCGCAGCGAGTTAGAGACCACGGTCAGCGAGCTGGCCGCCATGGCCGCTGCCGCCAGTATCGGGTTTAAAAAGCCGTAATCACCCAGAATGAAATGCAGCCCCGATGGCACACCGGCATGACCGAACGCCAAAAAGAGCACGCCGGCAGCCACCGGAATGAGCGCTGTATTGTAGGCGAAAGCCCAGAACAGGTTCTGCTTTATTGTCCTGAGGGTGCGTTTGCTCAGTGAAATCGCGTTCACGATGCCCGAAAGGTCGCCGCTTATCAGGGTGATATCGCCGGTCTCAATGGCGACATCAGTGCCCGTGCCGATGGCGATGCCGATATCGGCCTGGGCCAGCGCCGGGGCGTCGTTGATGCCGTCACCGACCATGGCCACCATCCTGCCGGCCTCCTGCAGTTTTTTCACTTCCTGAGCTTTGTGCTCCGGCATTACTTCAGCAATAACGCGGTCAATGCCTGCTTCCCTGGCGATGGCCTCGGCGGTGCGGCGGTTGTCACCGGTGAGCATGACCACCTCAATACCCAGATGGTGCAGGGCGGCAACAGCCTCCCGGGCACCGGGTTTGAGCATATCGGCCAGCGCCATCATGCCGATTACCTCGCGCTCTATGCCCAGAAACATGACCGTCTTGCCCGCTTCCCAGAGCTGGCTGGCCTCTTTATCAAGTCCATTTAAATTAAGCTTCCTGGCCTTCATCAGTGTCAGATTGCCCAAAGTGAGTCTTTTATCGCCGACCGAAGCTTCCACACCTTTGCCGGGAATGGCCTTAAAACCGGTGACCGGCTGCAGCTTTATTTTCCCGCTTGAGGCTGCCTGAACAATGGCCTCGGCAAGCGGGTGCTCTGACTTGCGCTCGGCTGAGGCGGCAAGCTGCAATACGTCTTTTTCGGAAAAAGAGCGGGCAGCAATGATATCGGTGACCATCGGTTTGCCCTGCGTCAGCGTGCCGGTCTTGTCCAGCAGGACGGTATTTATCCTGTGTGCCCTCTCCAGGGCTTCGGCGCTGCGGATAAGGATGCCGTTCTCCGCCCCCTTGCCGGTGCCGACCATTATGGCCGTTGGCGTGGCCAGCCCCAGGGCACAGGGGCAGGCGATAATCAGCACGGCAATGAAGTTGAGCAGGGCGAAGGTGAAGGCCGGGGCCGGCCCCATAAAATACCAGATGAGAAATGTCACCAGGGCAATGCCAATCACGGCGGGCACGAAGTAGCTGGCAATGATATCGGCCAGGCGCTGTATCGGCGCTTTGCTGCCCTGCGCTTCCTCAACCATGCGGATAATCTGCGCCAGCACGGTGTCCTTGCCCACCTTGGTGGCTTTAAACTGGAAGCTGCCAGTTTTGTTGATGGTCGCCCCGATAACCTCGTTGCCTTTTTTCTTCTCCACCGGGATGCTCTCGCCGGTAATCATGGACTCGTCAACGCTGGAATAACCCTGCTGCACCACGCCGTCCACCGGTATCCGTTCCCCGGGCCTGACCGTTATCAGGTCGCCAACCTGGACTTCCTCAACAGGTATCTCCTTTTCCTCGCCATCGCGAATAACCAAAGCCCTCCGCGGCTGAAGCCCGATGAGTTTCTTTATCGCCTCGGATGTCTGCCCTTTAGCTCTGGCCTCCAGGAAACGGCCGAGCAGAATCAGGGCGATAATCATCGCCGAGGTGTCAAAGTAAAGGTGCGGCTCCAGCCCGCCGGCAGCGAAAAACGCGGGAAAGAGCACCGCCAGGACGCTGTAAAGGTAAGCCGCCGACGTGCCAACGGCGATGAGGGTATTCATGTCCGCGGTGCGGTGCTTCAATGCCCCCCACATCCCGCGGTAAAAACGCCCGCCCGCCCAGAACTGCACCGGCGTGGCCAGCGCCCAGAGCAGGTAAGGTCTGCCGGGGAAAGCCGGGCCAAACCCCATTCCCAGAACCAATAGGCCAATAACGGCGGCGAAAAGAAATCGGTTGCGCAACGATTTGATTTCTCGCCGTGCTGCCATAGCCACATCGGCCAGCGTTTCCGTTTCCTCGCCCAGTTCATAGCCAGCATCGGCCACTGCCCGCTTCAGGTCTGATACCTGGACTCCCTCCAGATATTCTACGGTGGCTTTCTCCGAAGCCAGGTTGACGCTGGCGGAGACGACGCCGGGCACGCTGGACAGTGCCTGTTCCACACGCGCCACGCAGGAGGCACAGGTCATGCCGCGCACCGGAAAAACTGATTTACGGGTCGCGGCATTGTAGCCGATGTCAGTTATGGTTTCCTTGAGCTTGCCCAGCGTCACGCGCTTCGGGTCATATTCTATGGCTGCCTGCTCGGAAGCAAAATTTACCTCTGCCTTTGCCACACCGGCAGTCTTGGCGAGACCTTTGGCAATGGTCGCCGAGCAGGTGGTGCAGGTCATGCCGGTAACGTGAATCCGTACCTTTTCTTTTTTACGGCCTGTTTTCTGAGCCATCTTCTACCTTCGCCAACCTATCCTCAAATTCATATTATCATAACCTATCTATGGCCAACCAGTATGTGACTTATGTCATATGCAGATGTGAGTTCGTTTCTTACAATAGGATGAAAAAGGAGGTAAAATGGTGCGTATTCTGTCCTTGGTCGTAATACTAATGGGAGTGGTGGCAGTAATAATGGGCGCGGTGTTCATCGGGCTGGGCACAACGAGAGACCTGCAACTCAAAGCAGCCATGCGCAATGAGCAGGTAACGCTGGGCATAGAATCGGAACTGGGCAATCAGGTTATCGATTCCCTGCCGGAAGCAATGAAAGCCGGTGATACCATACGAGAGCACCGTCACGGCATTGCTCCCACCTATCAAGACCTTCTGGGCGAAGGGCGTTTTGACCCCACCAATCCACAGCACCTGCTTTTCGCTCAGGCAATGAACCTGGAGAACTATCTGTACCTGGCAGTGGTCGCCTTCGGTCTAACTCAGGCGGTTATGGGCAGCGGTGTCTTCATGGTCATCACCGGGATTGCTCTGGGCAGCGCTGGTTTGGTTTTGTTAAAACTGCAGAAAACCCGTTGATATCCCACAGCGAGCCTAGTCCTGCAGTGAGCTATATGTTATACTTATTTTGCTCACGGATAGGTAGGTTTGTGCCTGTTACGACAAGGAGGGCTACTCATGGAGGATGACCTGGCGATTATCGAAAGAGTTATCGCCGAGCATAAAACAATCAGGCAGCGTTTCCAGAGGCTGGAAAAGGTGGCCAATGATGCGGAGGCAATGGCCGGCTTTGAGGAGGCCAAGGAAGCCTTCATGCCGGGTCGGTTAGGGCAGAAAAAGGGCCTGCTTTCGCTGGAAAATACCCTGAATACGATTGACGATGGACTGCAGCACCACTTTCATTTTGAGGAAATATCACTGCCAGGGGTGGTTGACCATTGTGGTGATGAAGAAGACAGGGCCTCCCTGCGCTCCATACTCCTTGAGCATGCCGACCTGAGGAATCGGGTGGCCCGTTCCAAAAAACATGTTGCCGAGCTGACCAATGCTGACATGGCGCGCCATCGCTGGGAAGCCAGCGCTCATGATATGCGGGCCTATATCAGCCATACGCGCAAGCTGCTGGAGGCGCATGCCGAAATAGAACAGGAACTGCTGCGTGAACTGAGAGACCGGCTACAGAAATGAGAAAGGTATATCTGGACCATGTGGCCACGACCCCCCTTCTCCCCGAAGTAAGGGAAGCCATGCTGCCTTATCTCGGGGAATTATTCGGCAACCCGTCATGCCTGCACGACTGGGGTGATGCCGCCAGGGAAGCTCTGGAAAAAGCGCGGGAGCAGGTAGCACAGTTGCTTGGCGCCAGTGCTGACGAGATAATCTTTACCGGCAGCGGCACTGAGAGCAATAACTTTGCCGTGAAAGGGCTGGCGCTGGCGCAGCAAGATAAAGGGAAACATATAATCGTTTCTGCAATCGAGCATTTCTCGGTGCTTCACTCGGCGAAAACGCTTCAGAAAATGGGGTTTGAGCTTGACGAAGTACCGGTTGACAAGTTCGGGGTTGTTGACCCCAGAGAAGTGCAGAAGCGCATTAGAAAAGATACGGTGCTTGTTGCCATCATGCATGCCAATGGAGAGGTGGGCACCATCGAGCCGATTCCGGAAATCGCCCGCATAACCAGGGAACATAAGATACCGTTCCACACCGATGCCGTCGCCAGCGCCGGGGCAATCCCGGTGAACGTGAAGGAACTCGGTGTTGATGCCCTGAGCCTGGCCGGGAACCAGTTCTATGGACCCAAAGGTGTTGGCGCGCTTTATGTGCGCCAGGGTGTGCGCATAATGCCCCTCCTTGATGGCGGAGTTCAGGAAGGGGGGCGCCGCGCCGGCACCGAAAACGTGCCCGCAATCGTCGGGCTGGGCAAAGCGGCGGAGATAGCGAAAAAGGCTATGGCATCCCGCGTAAATAAACTGAGCCACCTGCGCGACCGCCTGCTCGGCGAGCTGCCGCAAAAAATTGACCACGTGGTGATAACCGGTCATCCGGAAAACAGGTTGCCGGGGAGTGCCAGCTTCTGCGTGGAGTTCATTGAGGGTGAGTCAATGCTCATGCTCCTGAACAGCCAGGGAGTGGCCGTCACCAGCGGCTCGGCCTGCACCTCAAGGGCGCTCAAGGCCTCACACGTGCTCATCGCCATGGGGCTGTCACATGAAATAGCCCAGGGTTCTGTGCTTTTCACCTTCGGCATTGACAACAGTGAAGAAGACGTTGATTATGTGCTTGAGGTGATGCCGCCGATTGTGGAAAGGCTGCGGCAGATGTCGCCACTTTATGCCAAATTCGCCAAAGCGAGCAAAAGGAGATAGTTGATATGCCGATATATAGCGAGAAGGTTATGGAACACTTCATGAATCCCCGCAACGTCGGTGAGATAGAAAACCCGGACGGCGTTGGTGAGGTGGGCAACCCGGTGTGCGGGGACATGATGACATTTTACATAAAGGTAAAGGACAATCGACTTGCCGACGTGAAGTTCAAGACCTTCGGCTGCGGGGCAGCCATCGCCGTTTCCAGCATGGTCAGCGAGATGGCGATGGGCAAGACGCTTGATGAGGCCAGGAAGATAACCCCGAAATTAGTTGCCGAGGAACTGGAAGGGCTGCCCAAGAATAAATTTCACTGCTCAAATCTGGGGGCGCAGGCACTGAACAAGGCGATTGATAATTACCTGAAAAAAACAGGAAAAAGGGGGAAGAAGTGATGGCAAAGCCGCCAGAGAAAAAGAGAATGTTCTGTCCCTACTGTGATGAGGAGATGATGGCGCCTGATGGCGCCTATTGCCAGACATGTGGCATCGTCGTATTCTACTGTCCTCAATGCCGTAAGCCAGTTCCCCGCGACAAGAAGAAGTGTCCCTACTGCGGTGCTGAAATGAAAGGCGAAGATACCAAGGTATAAATTGAAATGGCTGAGGAAAAAGAAAAGCTGACCATAGTCATGTTCAGTGGCAACCTGGACCACGCTCTGGCGGGATTCACCCTGGCGACCACGGCTGCCAGCATGGGCATGGCAGTGAGCATGTTCTTCACCTACTGGGGCCTTAATATCATCAAGAAAAACGAAGGTAAAATCAGAAGCCAGGGCCTGATGCGAAAGATGCTGAACTTTATGAACCGGGGCGGTAGCCAGAGGCTGAAACTCTCCCGATTTAACATGTTTGGCCTGGGCACCTGGATGATGAAGAAATTGATGAGGGAAATCAATTCTCCGTCCCTTGACGAGTTGATAACCATGGCGCAGGAGATGGGCGTCAAGCTGGTGCCGTGCACCACCACCTGCAGCGTGATGGGGCTTTCCGAAGAAGACGCTTTCCGCGAGAATATCGCCAGCCTGGCCGGCGCTGCCTTTTTCCTGAATGAGGCGCGGGAGTCAAAAATCACCCTGTTTATCTAGCTCAGGAGGCGACAATGAAGGCAGATAAAACGCTCGACTGCGTGGGCCTGTACTGTCCGATGCCCATTGTCAAAACATCAGAGAAATTAAGGGAACTGAAGCCGGGGGAGGTCCTTGAGGTTATCGCTGACGACAAAGGCATCAAGCAGGACATGCCAGCCTGGTGCCGGGCCACCGGCCACGAATTCCTGGGTATGGAGGAGGCGGGGAGCGAAATCAAAGTCTACGTAAAGAAGACTCACCCGTAAGCTATCTCACGCCTTTCTGGTCAGAAGCAGTGCCAGCACCGAAAACACCGTACTGACTATGGCGATAACCGTAAAAACACCGGCGATGCCATAAATATCCATGAAGTGTCCGGCCACGGGCTGTAAAAGGCTCTGCCCCTCCAGTGACATGCCAAAATAGATGCCGAACGCAGTGGCTCTCAGATATGGCGGCACGCTGTCCATGAGGTATGGCTGCACCGTTGCCTGAGTCATATAACGACACAGGCCGAAGGTTATCAACACGACGATAAACCCGGCGCTGAACGGTAAAATAGTTAATAAGTACAGTACGGGGCCGGTGGCAATGAGGGATAAAAAAATAGCCGGCTTCCGGCCCCATCGGTCAGACATCCAGCCACCAAAAAGGCTGCCAGATATGCCGCCAAGCCTTAAAACACCTACCAGCATGGCGGCATAAGCCGGGGCGATACCGTGCTTGTCCACCAGATAAAGCGGAATAAAAGACATGGCGGCGCCGGCCGCAAGGTGCATGGACACGCTTAAACAGAAGATAACCGCGATTGGTTTCATGGCCTGGATTAGGCCAATCGCCTTGGCGTCTGGCTTAATTGGCCCTTTGGCGGCTCGCTGCGGCGATGTGGTACTGGCAGCTATTTTGCCCAGGTGGAACTTTTTTATTATCAGCGGGACGGCCGCTATGGCCGGCATGGCCAGTATGCTAAACGCCCAGCGCCAGCCAAACGTATCCGCAATCAGCCCTCCCAGGAGAGGTCCGGTGGAGAAACCGAGGCTGCCCCCCACCATGTGCATGGCAATGACCTTGCCCCGCCTGGCCTCCTCATAATAACCGGATAACGTGGACACCGCCGAGGGATGATAGCCACCGGTCAGGATGCCCATAATCACCAGAATGACTATCATCGGGTAGTAGGACGGGCTCAGGCCAACGGCCAGTGTGGCAAGGCCGACACCACCCAGCGCCACCGCAATCACCGTGCTTCTCCGCAACCGGTCACCAAGCCACCCTCCAGGAATCTGGGAAAGGCCGGAAGTGATGGTATAGGCGGAGAGCAATACGCCAGACTGCAGATAGGTCAACCCCAGCCCCTCTTTAATCAGCGGCAGCAGTGCCGTCAGCAACCCAGAACACAGGTCGTGGCAGAAGTGGGTATAGGTGAATAACGAGGCTGTTCCCCCACCCCAGCGGCGAAAAATGGCGCTCAATTTACTGTCCTTCAACAAAACTTTAACCTCTATATCAGATGGGCAACCTCTGTCTCTTGAAACGGCCCCGGCTAGAAAGTATCTTAATAGAAGTAGACAAGCGGTTTCAAATGAGCGGCACCATTTTGACGAGCAGGGTAAATTATGGTATCTTTCAGAAGAAGTCAAAGGCACGAATTGGGCTCAATTTTATAGGCAAAGGAGACAATATGCCACTGACCAAAGAAGCGCTGTTGAACATGTATCGGCGTATGCTGACCATTCGCCATTT
>Ga0172364_10005365_pt1 | contig 10209 bp, 11 predicted proteins | sample LakKivSesite10cm_FD_114545 | JGI IMG/M metagenome (GOLD analysis project Ga0172364, IMG submission 114545) | Sediment microbial communities from Lake Kivu, Rwanda - Sediment site 10cm | ecosystem: Environmental > Aquatic > Freshwater > Lake > Sediment | place: Rwanda: Western Province, Lake... | reverse complement strand
TTTCCATTTCTTCAGGCGACGTTTTCTCCACAGTTTTCACTAAACCCTCCAGGAAACTCAGGAAATCAGGTCTCCACCACCAATTATCTTCAACAACAGTTGATATTGACAAGTTTATCATCCAATCTTGTCAGTGAGTTGACAAGATATAAGCCTTTTCCAACAATAACCATTATAAGAAGAAAAAGGATAAATCAATCAGAAAAAAGGGGATTTGCGGGGAACGCTTATTCTGAGTGAAAATAGGCTACCCCGGCTTAACACCTTTAATCTGCCTAGTTTTAGAATACTCTTGCATATAAGAGTTAAAAATCAAGTTTTACTGATCGAATGCTTTTTAACCAATTTCTCCACACCGGAACTACCGCCGATGTAGGCAATGTTCGCCATTTTAATGAAGAGTCCGGTCTCAACAACGCCTTGAAGCATCTTCAAATCGTGTTCAAGTTCTGCCGGATTGCGGATCAGTCCAAAGTCTGCATCTATTATCATGTTGCCATTATCAGTTACAACCGGCCCAACTTTTCCCTTCCCTTCCCTTAAGACCGGCTTTCCGCCCATTTTTTCAATCTTGCGCATCACAAGCGTTGCCGCAAACGGCAAAGCTTCTATTGGCACAGGATGATTATTCTCTCCCAGAAACTTCACTCTTTTGCTTTCATCCGCGATGACGACGAATTTTTTGGAGGCAGATGCAACGACCTTTTCACGCACAAGGGCTCCGCCCATACCCTTTATCAAGTTCAGTTCGCTGTCTATTTGGTCGGCTCCATCAATTGCCAGATCCAGCGCAGGGTGCTCTTCTAGAGTTGTTATCGGAATTCCATTTTTGACGGCAAGCATGAAAGCTTGGTACGAAGTTGGAACGCCTAGAACGTGCAGTTTTTCCTTTTTCACTCTGTTTCCGAGTTCTTCAATGGCATAGGCGGCTGTGCTTCCGCTTCCCAGGCCGACGATGAAACCATCTTTAACGTTTTTAGCAGCTTCTAGAGCGGCGTTCTTCTTTGCTCTTTCCATCCAATCTTGTTTAGGATTCAATTTCCATCTGCCCCAGTTTATCTAAGACCTTCTCTACTTCGGCTCGGATTTCCTCTATTCTTCTTTCTGCTTCTGTTCTTGGGCTGGCTTTGGCTGCTGGTTTCTTTTTCTTTTTCGCTTTCTCTTCCGCTTCGGTTTTTTCTTCTGAACTTGGAGCCTCAGTTGTCAATTTCTTGGGAGCAATGGTCATCTCTTTTATGCGTTTGGTTTCTGCTTTTGAGCGGAGTTCTTCGATTTTTGAGCTTAATTCGTCGAATCGTTCACTGAAAAGTTTCATTAGATCTTCTTGCATTGTTTCAAGCTCATGTAAAGCCACGACGGATTCGTTTCTTGAAATAGCATCCTTCACCGTCATCATTCTAGACTTGTAAGTTTGAGCGAGTCTTTCCCTTTCTTGTTCCGTGATTTTTCCTTCAGCATGTGCTTCATAAAGCCGCCGAATCGCGTCGCTTAGAATTTCCCTTTCTAGATCCAATATTCGAAGTTCTTCTTTAGCGTGCGAGGCATCTTCTTGAGGGACACTCTTGACGATTTTGAACGGGTAACCCTTAATGTCAGTCTGCAATTCCTCTTTTTCCGAGGCTTTTTCTTCTTTTTTTCCGCGTTTCCGCATGGCATAGATAACAATTGAACAAGCGATAATCACCCCTACTATGATTATTGCATTAGTCAGGGGATCACCAAAGGGCACTAGCCGCTTCCCTCTCTATCTTCATTGTCAACCGTGCATATATAAATTATATTTGGCATGGTCTAACAGGTCTAGTGGTATAGTCACGACTTTCGCCGGCGCAATAGTCGCGACTATTGGTGTCAGCTACACGTGTATTAGCTTACAAACTACGTGTTTAGTTATGAAGAGTTTTGCAGGAGGGCGAAGAAGATTTCGGCTGAACGTCCTGAGCTTTTGCAGCAGATTCCCGGCATTTTATCAACTCTGACGGTTGAGAAATTTTTTAGGGCCATTTCACGGATGCTTTCAGGCTTAAAGCCCAGATGCACATCGCCCATTTCGTTTTTGAATTCTTCAAAGCCATGTTCGCAAAGGTCGACAATCATGGCTTTTCCGTTCTTTTTTAAGGCTGTTTTGAGGCTTTCGAAGACTCTTTCCGGTTGCGCGCTATGATGAAGCATTAAAGTGGAGAAGATCGCATCAAACTTGTAGGGAATCTTGCGGAAGCTTCTGGCTTTTTCAACGCTGCTTCGGATGTTTTCGGCTATGCCTATGAAAGGTGCTATTTTCATCTTTTTCTTTGCCAATGAAAGCAGCATAGCAGGGGTCAAGTCCATGGCGTAGAAACTAGTTTTCGGAAGCGTAGCATGTATTTTCTTGGCGATTCTAACCGTGAAAAATCCTGAGCCCGCGCCGACATCGAGCAATTTCGCGTTGGCTGGCAGCCTCGGTTTTCCAAGCAAGAATTTTGTTATTGTGTCGACAATTTGGTTTATGCCGCACTCTCCGAAATAGCTCATGACAATTTGGTCTCTCTTTTCAGCCTCTTTTGTAGTGAAATGTCGTACTGTTTTGGCGAGGATTTTCGGGTTGGAGGCGCCTAGGTCGTTGAAAAGCTGTTCAAGCTGCAATTGTTCAAGGTAGTTTTCAAAACTTAGCGATATATTGACCAATCTCCTTTAATGTCTTTGGGCACATTAGACTTTCAGTCTTGGTTGATTTGAATCTTTTGCAGTTTTCCAAGATGATCAGTATAAGCTGCGTTAGCCTCGGAAAACTCGTGTTCATGACTTGATATTGACATTTTTCAGCTCATGAAACGAGTACGCCAATGGGTTTGAACAGATTGTTTGAAATTCATGGAAATAATTGAGACGATATTTGGTAAAAAATCTGTGCTGACAAACGATTGCCGAACGCTTCTTTCTGTTCTAAACTCTAGTTTTATAAAACTGCAGGTTTTCAATTTGGGTTGGGACTCAAAGGTGCTTTCGAAAAGCTCAGCTATAGTTCTAGTTGTCATTGTGGTTGCCGCTACAGTGTTAGGCTATTTCTATTTTTCTCGTATACAGCAAGATAATTTGATTGAAATCTCCAAGCAGAGCCAAGAAGTTCAAAGCTATTTGAATCAACATCCTAATGCCACATATAACATTGGAAAATCATATTTGACGGCAGATGGCATGGCCTACACCGTTTATGACAATTGGCAGCTAAAGGAACTCTCGGGAAGTTTAGGTTCGTCACCAAAAGACGGTAGCAACCATTATTGCTGGGTTGTCCATTGGTATGACCCAACAAGCATTATTGAACATATAGTGAACGTTTTCATAGACAGAGACAATTTGCAAATCGTTCTCGTTGAGGAAGCACAGTAGAACTCATTTTGTACGCACAAGCTATTTGGAGTTGCGTTGTTTTTTGAAATATGACCGCGAGCAGTCTCAGATTTATGAAGCCGTTTTGTTAGTGTTTTTGGTTCTTCATCTTGAAAATCAGGAATGAGTACGAGATCTATCAACAAGTCAAGGATCGTCATGATGCGGTAACCATAAAGGCCAGGTCCAATCTTTGACATCATACGCAAAGTAAGAATATGATGTGCTCTCTGTCCAGTTTTTAACGAAAAAGGGTGTGTAGCCTTTTTGATCTTTGACCTGAATAGTTATCGTGTAATCAATCTTGTAATGATCTGTCGTATTCTCTACCCTTGGAGCTTCGATCCGTATTTCATATCGTCCTCTTGACGGTAGTGTCACTAAATACGTGGTGCTATTGGTCACTTTCATCTCCCAAATGAGCTGGTATGCCGCCGTAATTTTACAAGTACCAAAGGCAACATCCCCCGTCCAATTGCCCCACGGTTCTGTATAGTTCAAAACGGTCAGAGTACTCGGCAGAGTGCACTCGCTAGCTGGAGCATCATATCCGCTGGTTTCCATTATGTCTTTCCATATTGCCGCAGAAAGATAAGGTTGAGGTTGATCAGGATTTAAAAAGGAAATTTCCATTTCCAGCGTAGAGTTATTCGCTAGACTATATATCGAATAGATGGCGATATTGGGCCCCCAAGGAGATGTAACGTTAATATAGGTCATGCTTAAATTCCACAAAGTCCAATACGTGACAAGCACAGGATCATCGAAAGTTCCATTTGTGAAAAGTGAACTTGCAATTGTATCATCCATCTTGTATTTATGTGTCACAGAAGCGTTTCCAAGATGTAGGGCCTCTCTTAAGACTTCTTGCAATAGTTCATGCTCTTTTACAAGTCTTGAATATTGAGTCGACAGCTGACTCAGGCCTTCATATTCAAAATAGAATGAGGCGGACAATAAGATAAACCCAACAAGCAAGGCTGCCACTAGGAACTTCCACCTCTTAGATGGAAATGGCAAACGCAAAGGATGCTTTGGCGGTTCTTCCACATGGTACATCATGGAAACAGCTGCTTCACCGAGTGACGACAAAGCATATTTCCCGTCCTCAGTCTTCAAAAGAAGATTGCCCAAACCTTCAAGATGATAAGTCAAATGAGAGCTTTCTATCCCGGAGGTTTTCTGCATGTCAGAAAAGCTCTGAGGCCCTGCAGAAAGAGTCCTTAGAATCTTGCGGCGGATAGGATGCCTTAAAGACGAAAAAACCGTTGAATAAGTCTCTTCTTCAGGACCTGACATTATTCTTCAACAGATACATGTCCAATCGATTGAAATAAGAGTTTTCGTAAAGAAATCTTTACAAAGACAAGCGCGCTGGTGAGCTACCCGGAAATCCGCACGCTAGAAACTTGTATTCTTTCCGAACTATGTGCCGAAAAAAATGTTAAGTTGGGTTTACCTGAAACCCTCAAAATAATTCAGATGGAGAAGAGAACAAAGACGATAACTGCAAGGGTAGAACCTTCCCTTGCGCTATATCTCAAAAAGCATGGCAGATCCACATTCATACACACGTTGATCCTTCAATCTCTAGCAGTCGCTGTCCCCGACTGTCTTGGCACAATCTCTTTTCGAGACAATGAAGCCTCGGGCGGGATTCGAACCCGCGACCCCCGCCTTACCAAGGCGGAGCCCCACCGGGCTAGGCTACCGAGGCACGATTTTTCTCTCTGAAGAGAAAATTCATTAAGAGATAAAGAGCTTTCGGAGTTGTTTTCTCGAGGAAAATATTCTGGAATCAAGCCTAGAACTTGTTCGGTTATTCGGTTTATGTTCAGGTTGCGTTTTGTTCCTTCAGCTAATAGAGTGGGTGATATGGTTATTCCACTGTTTTCTTGACTTGTTTTTCTTTGGATGACTTGAGTGATTTATTCTTTTTTATTCGAGTGATTTTTCTATGGGTTAGTTCGCTTGTCAATCATGGCTTATCTTCTTTTTTCTTTCATTTCCTTGTAGAATTCAATGTAGTCATAGTCTCTGCAATAATATGGAATGATTCTGTCGCCTGATGTCGCCTCTCTTTGCCAATGTGACATTGGCTAGTAGGCGAGTAGCTGCAACCAACCTGTCTGATTTAGCCATTTCTCCGCCGCATTTAGGGCATCTTTCAACTTCATTCATGGCTTGACATGCTCCGGCTGTTTTGTCTCACAGTGTGGGCACTCTTCTGAAGCGATTGGAATCTCTTTGCCACAGTTAACGCATTTTTTCAGAAACGTCTTCGGCGTTACCCCGACCGGCCTGAAATCCAGAATTGCTATTCCACATTTTTCACATCTCAGGCCGGGGAGATTCTCTAACGTAAAGAAACTACTAACCCTAGGCATCATATAGTCTGCGACGGCAACGCCTAATCCATGCTTTTCAGCGCCCCAGTAAACGCCTCTAGACGCAGCCAAATACCCTTTTTCAAGTTCTCCACCGCAGATTGGGCACTCCTTAATAGAACCTAACTTGGAGAACACTACACTTTCACTCATGGCTCATTCCTATTTCCTTATCATATTTTCGCTCAGATAAGAATTCCTCGTTGTCACGATTTTCAGGCTTTATCCTGTAATATATTCCGTTTGGATTACGACTGTTATCCCTATACTTTCCAATTTCATCATTCATTATCAGTGCCTTTGGCACTTTAAATCAAGGTCTGTACAAGCTATTCCTGTTTGTGATACATTGCGTTCATAGAAACACGTCTTTTTAGACTTTGACAGCCACTAGATTAAGGATAATCATGGAACTGTTCAATAGAAAAGCTAAGGCCAAGAAGGAGTGGCGCTCAAAGGCATGGTTGGTGAATCTAAACAAAACAAAGTTGACTCTTGACTCAAGAGCCTGCCCAAAACATGTATGGCCGTGGATCTGCGAAGACCTAGATCCATCAATTAAAGATATGTTTGTGTGGAGGCAAATAATGAGTAGTCTGTGGCGAGAAACACTCATTTACATTTTAACCCGTTGGAAACGGTAAGAAATTATTGACCTGCTATATGGAAAGAATGTTAAGTGGAGTTTCCTGACGTGGATTGTAATTTATGATTGGTCAGTAAAGGGTGGCAGTTTATTGAGTGCAGTTAGCAATTTGAAGCGGGACTCATTCTTAATTTGTATCCACTTTCTTGAGTATTTTCTTTCCCTTTCCTTTGATTTTCTGACCGTTCTCTTAGAATATTCGCTTAATTTCTAGCAATTCCAAAACATTTCTCGGAAGATATGCTCTGGCAGAATGGAGTGTAGAATCTGAGTCTCTATCATAAAGGAGATATCTGCCGAATTCCGTCTTCACATGACCGTTTTCTTCTAATGAAAAGATGGGTCAAACTAGGTTAAAAAGACTGATGGAGAATACTTCTAGTGATTTGGCGGTTCTTGCACGACTATTTTCGACTTTCCATAGTTATCTCAGCTATCCTTTGAGCAACAGTAATGTATTTTGCCCCTTGCTCCAATTCATCGATTAGTTTTTCAAGATTCAAGCATACGTTAAACATCTTTTGAAAGTCATCCAAAAACTCGGGATTGGCTATCTCAAATATACCTTGTCTGACGAAATCTTTCAGACTCTTTACCTGACCTTCTCTTATTGATTTGATTGTTTTGTCAAACTTCGTGGCGATTGGCTCGAATTCTGCTTTGTATCTTTGAAGGTTGAGTTTTTCTTCTGCAAAACTCTCATTCGGTAGAATCTGTTCCAGTATTCCTATCTGACGGCTTGCAAGTCTGGCTTCTTCGTTGAACCACTCTCTCGCTTTTTTAACGATACTCTCTAACGCATCTGCAAACGAGCTCAGAAATGGATGTCGTTTGCTTTGCCGTTCTCTAATGAGAGATTGAAGATTCTGAATCTCGGCTAACAACCTTTTGTAGTCTTGTAAATCCATTGTGATTTACCCATTCAGAATATTATCTTCCAGACGTTATTAGTTTATTCATAGAATTGAAAATCGCTAAACCATTCCAAACATCTTCAACAAAGTAACAATGAGGGCAACTACTGTGCAAGAAGCCATTATTATGTAGTACCAATTCCTCTTGATTCTGTTTACAGTTGTGTCGTTTTTCTGACGCTCTATTGAGATTCCCTCTTTTCTTCTCACGAAACGCCAGCAGGATTTGCTATCTATCTCTTTTTCGTCAATAGGAAAACCCCTTAAACTGCAACTATATGACTTCAAAGTATCAAAGAAGGTGAAATCACAGTATAGACACTTGTGACAACATCTAGGATTCCGACTCAGCCTATTAAGAACGTAATTCAAGGGGTCGACCATTGCGATTCTCCTTGCTCCAATTCTTTGGATTCAGCTATAACTTTTCCGCAATTCTCTTCTTAAGGGAATTTTATTAGGTAGTTTACAATAGCTGAAACAACAACTGAAATTATGATTATCAAGGCATCATCCACTAGTCTTCGCATTCTTTGCCTACGTAGCAATTCTCTTCTACCCAGTAGCTTGTAATACTCTTCAACGTCATTTTTTGCTTTCTCAAATATGCTCTTGCAATTTCTGCAAGAAGAAACGACTGAGTTCCAATAATCAAAGAACCTTGAAAGCATGATTAGATTAATCGGATGCTTATGCGAGAATGGTGAAAATGCCTTTGTGTGTGCGAAAAGGGTATCTCCTAAGTATTGCAGAAATTCGTCAAGAGCATAAATGTCAAACCAGTCGATTTCTCCAATCTCTTCTTTTTGCATCTCTTCGAATTGTTCAGCTAGTTCTTCCTCTGTCGGATGTTCAACACTTTGGTAATAGTCCAAGGTTTCTTGTTGCTCCATTCTTTGTGCTCGTGAAAACACATGTCGTATTGGAAACAATACTTCGCTTATTGAATTGAAGAAGACATCTATTCCTTTCTGAAGCCTATCGAGTTCATAGTTGTATATCGGCGGCGTAAGTATCTCCGAGAAATCTATGAAGTTCTTCAAATCTATACGCACTTTGTTGACCTTAACTTGAAGTGGACGGAAATCTTCTTCTTGCCTCTGTTTTCTTCGTTCTCGCAGTTTCTTAATCTCCTTTCGGGCACCGTGAATTGACGAGTTCAAAGACAACTCATAGAGAATTTGACTGTAACTTCTATATCCATACGAAAAAACCAGATACAATGGAAAGAGAAAATAGAGAAGCAAGAAAATCTGAAGAACCCAATTTGTGGTTAGATTTAGAACATAAGAAAGAAGAAAAAGCAAAGCAACCGCACTAAGTATTACGAAAACCAGAAAAAGTAATCTGTAACGCACGTTCGATAATACGTTCTTTAAGTTTTGCCAATACCATGTCCATAAAGGATTTTTCAATTTCTTCGTTTTCTTGTTCATTTCAAAGTTTACTTCATATTGTCTGTCTTCTTAAACATTATGATTTCCACAATTTGGACACGTTTTCACTCCATTAAGTCTAGTTCCGCATTCTGGACAGCATAGTTTCAAGCCTCTTTCTTCCTCATAGTCCTCTAGGGTCTTGCGTCTTTGTCTGCTCCAGAAGGAATTTTCTTCTTGACTAGGCAAAAGTTTCTGTTTATACTGTTCAAGCCATAGCCTACACTCATCACACGCTAGACTGTGGTCTTCGACAAATAGACGTTCTTTAGCATAGACTCCAAGAATCCCTTTATCATACTTTGTTTAGGTTGTTTGGCTTAAATATCTTCCGCAAAATGGAAAAAAAGGTTCTGATTTGTCGTTTTCTGCAAACTTCCAGCAAAATAGGCTTTTTCGATTTAGCTATAACTTTTCTGCATTATTTATCGAGTTGAGTTTTTCAACAATCCACTTGTGAAGCTAACGATGGAATCATTCGGAGTTTGTCGCTAGTCCCCGTGTGCGTAGTGTGAAGCTGGTTGATGGATGTTTAGGATTCCGCTTTCTTCTTATACCAGTCAATAAAATGAGAGTCTTTTTGCCGAGAATGCAAGAAAAGCCGAAGGACGATAGGAAAACCAGAGGAATTGCAGTGGTTGTGCAGAAGTGATAACAAACTTAAAAAGAAGGCAAGAAAATATAGTTGTTGACCAAAGAGGCTTCTCTTTTTATTTTGTTAGTATAAACTGAGAGAGTTTTCTTCTGGGTCCGAAAAAGCCAGACAAACAAGAAAGGATTTTGCGAGGACAAGAAAATGGGAATAGTGCAAACTCTAAATGACTTGCTAGAAACCATTGCTGTCTTTACCGCCACGGCTTTGATTTCCTTCTTTGGCACTTTCTATGCAGTCATCTATCAGAAGCTACCGCTGTTAATAGTATCGACCGTGGTCACTTTCGACCAGCTTTTCTCAGCTTTAGTGTATGCGTTGCTGATAGGTGCAGTAGTTACAGCCGTCTATCGCTGGAGGAGACACTAGAATCGGAAAAAAGGGGAAGCAATTCCCTTAACTCCCTTTTTTTGTCAATTTTCGCTTAGCAGATTTACAATGTATACAGAAGGATAGAATCTGCTATATTTTTGCTTCAATATTCTTTCGGTCTTATCATCTATCACAAAGAAATACTTGTATCTTTCAACAGTGTTTTCTAACCGCTCCAAATCTTTCTTTATGTTTTCCCTCTGGTTTGCTCCGAAATCGTTTTCATGATACGGGATTGTTGTTTTTATCTCAGCGACTATTTCCTCTAGCTCTATGTCTAGCCCCCGAACTCCTACTGCTTTAGTCAAGTCAATCGTCACACCATGTTTCTTCTTCAAGAAGGAATTAGCTAGACACGAAGCCAAGAAATGAATATCGTTGTCAATATTCCCGATAATCTTTTTCAATGCTAGGAATTTCATTAGGGCATCTC
>Ga0172364_10005364_pt1 | contig 10210 bp, 5 predicted proteins | sample LakKivSesite10cm_FD_114545 | JGI IMG/M metagenome (GOLD analysis project Ga0172364, IMG submission 114545) | Sediment microbial communities from Lake Kivu, Rwanda - Sediment site 10cm | ecosystem: Environmental > Aquatic > Freshwater > Lake > Sediment | place: Rwanda: Western Province, Lake Kivu... | reverse complement strand
TCTGGAGGCGGCGGAGGCGGCGGAGGTGGCGGAACAAGGACTATTTATGTAAATGATTCAAATGAAACTCCAACAATCATCCAAAACTATTATACAGTTTATACAAATGGAACCCAAGGATTAGGGAATACTAGCAGTCCAACAATAAGTATTAGTGAGGATGAATTAAAGGGCAAAGTAAATCTGCCTATTGGAAGTGCAATTGCCCAGCAAACATCTGAAAACACAGTCAAGGCAAGGGGAGACTTAAGCAACAAATTGCTTTTGCAGGTATTCATAATTAGCATTACAGGAATAACTCTTTATTTAATTAAGGTTAATTTCTTAAAGCGAAGACGGAGATAAGAATCAAAGAAATAAATTAAGTAATTTTTCTTCCCCATTTTTTTGGATAAGGTTTTCTTCCGCTTAAGCAGTGTATGCAAAGATTGTCTTTTGGGAGGCCGATTGCATTAACTAAGTCATCAATTGTATTATATTTTACAGATGTTGCATTAATTGTTTTTGCGATTTCCTCATATGTCTTGCCCCTTGCTAAGAACTGGTCATGTGTTTTCATATCAATTGCCCAGTGGCACTGATCAATGATTGGAGGCGTGCCTATTCTTACGTGAACAGCTGAAGCCCCGTCATCGTCTCCAGATCCCCAGAAAGAATTAATTAACCGTTTCATTGTTCCTCCTCTGACAATTGAATCGTCAATCAAGGCTATTTTTCTTCCATCAATTATTTCCATTATTGGGTGCTGCTTTAGGAACAAGGCAAGGTCCCTTGTTTGGGCATCATCAATAAATGTCCTCAAGATATATTCATTCTTAAACAAGGCAGGCATAAAGTCTACCTGCTCCTTGTGGTTTGCATTATAGCCTTTAGTGTAGCCTATTGCATTCCACATTCCGCTGTTAAGTACTGGAACAACAATGTCGATTTTCTCTGTTTCATTTTTTCCAAGATTATAACCAAGATTGTGCCTTGCTTTCCAAACAGGTATGCCTGAAATTTTTGAATCTGGCCTTGCAAAATAAGCCCACTCAAACATGCAATACTGCGGAGTTGTTTCAACTAATCTTTTTTCATGATATCCGTCTTTGTCAACTATAATGCAAGTTCCTCCTGGAACATCTCTTTCTAATTTATATCCGAGAGTGTCCAGAGCGCAAGTCTCTGATGCAAACATGTAAGAAATATCATTTCCTACTTTCTTTTTTCCAAGAACTAATGGCCTCATTCTTTTTGGGTCAGTTATGCCGATCATTTTTACGTCGCTGCTTTGCCCATTTCCCTGAGCAAGCATTTCAACTAAAGAGTAAGCAGCAGGAACACTTTCCATCAAATAGCTTGCTGCTCCAAAAATATCCTTATTGGTAATTTTTTTCTTTTCCCTCAAGAAGTGCGTCTGATACCTCATATAGATCTGAGCATCAGAGCCAGACTCAATTATGTCTCCCCAGCTCTGTATTTCTGATTTTCTTGAGCGGTAAATATATGGCTCCATATCAGCATTATGCACAACAGAAAGATAAAATGGCCAGGTTATTGAGACAGGAGCACCGTGCTCAACAACTATTTCCCGCCTCTTTTTCTCATTCTTGGATTTGCTTACTTTAACAGTAGGATATCTAAGATGCATTAATCCATATTTTCCCCTTAGCCTGTCAAGAGTGTCCTTGGACAATGCTTCTCCGACTAAGCCAGGCCGTACTTCTGCTGGTCTTGGCCTGTTCTTGTCATAAACAGCAATTCCAACTCCAGACTGGCCCCTGTGATTCAAACTTATGCCCGCAGTATAGAGCCCATAAGAAACATTTTCAAGATTGTAAATTCCAATTACTCCGCAAGGCATATTTTTCCCTCAAATCTCTTTCCTTGCTGATTAATTTAAATCTTTGTTTATTAGAAGACAATTATCAATTATTCTTTTCCAGGCAAAAGAGGAACAAACATAACTGCCTCAAGATTAAATTCAATTACTTCATTGTCCTTCTTTTCAATTAAAGTTAGCTTGCTATAGTTTGGTTCGCCAAGAGGAATTATTATTCTTCCGCCTTCTTTTAATTGATCAAAAAGTTTTTTAGGAACATCTTTTGAAGCAGCAGCAACAAGTATTTTATCATAAGGCGCTTCTGCTTCATAGCTATCAAATCCATCACCATAAACTACTTGGACATTTTTATAATCCTTTAAATTGTTTGATGCAAATTCGTAAAGTTCTTTTATTCTTTCAACTGTGATTACTTTTCCATTTTCTCCAACTAATTTGCTGAGAATTGCAGCCTGATATCCAGAACCAGCACCAATGTCTAATATTCTTTGTCCTGGCTCAACTTTAAGATAGTGAGTCATTTCAGCCACAACTTCTGGCTGAGATATTGTCTGATTAGCAAGGGTCGGCATGGCTTTGTTTTTATAAGCAAAATCCTTGTATTCTTCAACAAAGAAATTTTTTCTGTCAACAGCTCTAAATGCAGCTTCAATATTTTTGTCTTTTATTGCTTTGATATATACTAAATAATTAACTATGTCCTCATTTGTTTTCATGGCCGCCTTAATGCGCTTTTATATGTACTTATTAAGCACAAACAGCTGTATAAAGATTGCGGTTGCGCAAATCGCAGCCAATAAAGCCAATTTTCCGTATATTTTAAGGTTTATTTGCTCAGAAGGCGTCCTCGCCCAGAAATACTTATTCAAAATATTGACAAAAACAGACACTGAAATCATTAGTCCAGCAGTAGGCAAGTCAAGCTGTCCAAGAGCAAAAATAGAAGAAACTCCAGCAATTACGCCTGTTGCAGATACCATACTGCCCAAGGCAACTATTATTAATGAGCCAGCTACTCCGAACTTATTTTGAGCAAGAGTAACAAAGACCATTGCTACTAAGTAAATGCAGGCAAACTCTACAGCAGGCCGCAATGCAAATGGAGAGCCAAGGTTTAACTTATGTTTGCTAGTGCCACATTTGCTTGCAAGTAATGCTGCAATTGAAGTTACAATCATTACAAAAGATACAGTCTTTAAGAGAGCAAAGCTTTTTGTTATTAAAAACATAATAACAGTGTAAGAAATCATTCCGCCGACTATTGAAAGCAAAACTGCTGATGGCAAAATATTTGCAAGCCTCTTGTTTTCTCTCCAGCTCTTGATAAGAACAAATGAAGTTGCTGTTGATGAAATAATTCCGCTTAAGAAGCTTGAAAATACAACACCTTTTTCAGAATAAAGTCGCATTGCAATATATGTGATAAATGAAATTGCAGAAATTAATATAACATAAGTCCAAAACTGGAATGGATTAAAAACATTCCAAGGATCAATTGTTTTGTTTGGCAAAAGCGGTAGAATGACAAAAGCAATTATCGCGAATTTAATGGCTGACTCAAGCTCTTTTTTAGTCAAGGCTTTTACTGCCTTGTGCATTTCTCTCCTGTAAGCTAAGAAAGCAGCAGTAAGTATTGCAACAATTACTGCAAGTATTAATTTATCAAAACTTATGAGCAAGCCAATCATAAAAATAATTATTGCAGAAGTAAAGGTAGTCATTCCAATTAATTTGTAAACTTTTAGCCTTGCAAAATATCCTGCAAGTCCGATTGCAACTGCCACTGAGATTCCAAAGATAAGAATTAGTATATTATCAACAATTTGATTTAGAACTCCAAATAAAAATCCAAGCATACAAAGTAAGATTGATGTTCTCAAGCCGATAGAAAGAACTTGTTTTCCAACTGATTTTCCAAACTCCCGTTCAATTCCAATCAGAGCGCCAAGAGCGCAGGATAAGACTAATTTGAGTATTAAGCCAGTGTCAATGTCCATTAATTAAAGAGATTAAATCTGCAATTATATAGTCTAGTTAGCACTTTAGTTTGATGAAAATAGATATGTTTAAAAGCTCGTTTTGTTGATTAATTATTAATGGCCAGAGTAGCATTTAACAGAGGTAAAATCATACTTATCATAATATTTTTGCTAGCAGGTTTGCTAGCAATAATTGGACCAGACAGTACTGGATTTTCAATCGCAGGCAAGGATATTCTTCCCCCAGCAGAAGACAGTCAATACAATTACACAGATAATACAACATTTGAGAATGAAACTAATTTTATTGAAAACAATGATTCAGAACAAGTTTTAGATGATTCTTTTCAAGGTGTTCAAGATGATTTTTTAGATGAGCAGATTACTGATGAAGTAGTTGAAACAGTTGAGCCAATGCTGACCAAGGAGTTCCTCAGCCAATCTCCATCTTATATTACAGCAACCTGCGGACAAACTATTACTTCGAGCGTTACTATTGATAATGACTTGACTTGTACAACCAGCCAGATTCTAATCATTGGAGCAGATAATATTGTGATAGACTGCACTAATCATAAATTAACAGGTAATACTGCTAATGTTGGCATAGACTTAAGCAGCAGAACAAATGTCACGATCAAGAACTGCATCATTAATAACACAAATTATGGAATCTATCTTTGGTCTAGCTCGAACAACAACCTAACGAACAACACTGCCTACAACAATAGTAATGGAATCCGCCTTGAATCTAACTCAAACTACAACAATCTTACAAACAACACAGCATACAACAACTCCAATGCTGGAATCCGTATTGAATACAGCAACACCACCACCATCATAAACAACAGTTTCTACAACAACAAATATGATGGAATATTCCTTGTATATGCTAACAACAACACCTTAAATAACAACACAGCTTACAACAATAGCGAAGGCATATACCTTTTTGAAAGCTCAAATAATACACTAACAAACAACACAGCATATAATAGCACTTACGGTATATTGATTCAGCAATCTAGTAACAACAACACTCTAACAAACAACACAGCCTACAACAACAGTGATTCAGGAATCCGTATTGAATCCAGCTCAAACAACAATACCTTAACCAATAACACGGCTTATAAAAACAGCTATGGAATCTATCTTTACAATAATGCAAACAATAACACTCTAACCAACAATACAGCCTATAACAACACTGAGGGATTGTATTTAAGCGGCTCAAGATATAATTTAATAACAGGCAACAATGCAAGCGAAAATGGCAATGCAATATTGTTATTTCATTCTGATTATAACGTCGTAACTAAGAATACTGCCAACCACAATAGGTACTCCGGCATAGGCGGTATGGGATTTGCTGTTATGGCAAGCAGCTACAATGTTTTTGACAATAATACTGCATCTAACCTCAATGATGAAGGCTTTAATGTTCAGCCTTACTCTTATTACAACAACATAACCAACAATATTTTAGATGGGAATAGTCTTTCTAATATTTATGTTTATGATTCTGATAATAACAATTTTATCAATAATACAATTAAAAATGGCCGTGGATTAAGAATTGATTTAAGCTATAATAATAGTATAACAGGGAATAATATTACAGGATTAGAATTTGCTATAAGACTATCACAAAATTCTTCTTATAATAACATTACTAGTAACTATATTTTAGGAAGTAATTCTGGAGTATATATCATAGAAAGTTCATCGAATAATTTAATATTTAATAACTTTTTCAACAGTAGTCTTAATGCTTATGCTAATACTTCAAATTTTTGGAATACAACAAAGACTGCTGGAACAAACATAATTGGCGGGCCTTACATTGGCGGAAACTACTGGAGCAATTATGCTGGCTCAGATACTGACAGCGATGGTCTTGGCAATACACTATTGCCCTACAATAATGGCGGACAAATATCAACTGGTGGAGATTATCTGCCTCTTGTCTTATCTTCAATACCAACTAATTGCGGAAATGGAGTAGTCGACTCTGGAGAACAGTGCGATCCTGGAGCAAATAATCCAAATGATTGCTGTTCAGCAACTTGTCAAAATGAATCTTCATCGTATGTTTGTAAAGTAAGTTCTGACTTATGTGATGTTGCAGAACAATGTACTGGTTCAAGTGCATCATGTCCAGCAGATGTTTATGCTACTGCAGGCACATTATGTAATTCTAATTACTTGTGCTCTGGATGGGCAGGTGGCAATAACAAGTACAATGTTGCAGACTTCACACTTCCAAGCCAAGGCTATTGTGATGGTCTTGGAAAATTAGCCTCAAACTGCAACAGAGCAACAACTAGTGGAACAAGATGCAGTCTTGCAGAAGGAACATTACAAGAAGGAACAGGCTTAACTATTTGCGTTGATGGAAACTCAGCTTGTGTAAATACCTGCTTAGATGGAATAAGTAATGATGGCGACAGTTGTATTGACAGTGTAGACTCAAACTGCGGTGGAACAGAAACAAACTGCGCAGATAGTATTGATAATGACTGCGATGGTTTGACGGACAGCAGTGATACATTAGATTGCATTTCAACTTGCGGAAATGGCGTTGTTAATTCTGGAGAACAATGCGATCTTGGATCAAATAATGGTCAGTCAGGTTATTGCTGTAGTTCAAGTTGTACATTTTTATCATCTTCAACTGTTTGTAGATCAGTAGCAGGAGTATGTGATGTTGCTGAAAATTGTACTGGCTCAAGTGCAGCTTGTCCAACAGATGGTTATCAGCCAAGTTCAATGATATGCAGGCCAAGTACAGGACAATGTGATTTAGATGATTATTGTTCTGGTTCAAGTGTATCTTGTCCTACAGATGTTTTCAAGGCAAGCGGTACACCTTGCGATGATGGCTTGTTTTGCTTTGTAAATGAGCAGTGTAATGGCGCTGGATCTTGTGTGACTGGAAGTGCAAGAGATTGCTCAGATGCAGTTGCTTGCACTGATGATACTTGTAATGACGGATCAGATTCTTGTGTACATACAGCAGATAATTCAAAATGTTCTGCAGGAACATGCGACGATTCAACAGGATACATATTCACCGGCATTTGCAATGCTTTGTCTGGGTGCGAAAGAACAACAGCACCTACTGAAACAACTGAGGCAGAATGCTCAGATCACATTGACAATGATTGTAACGGATTAACTGATTGTTCAGAAACAATTTGTGACCTTTTTGAATACTGTCAGATTTACTGTGGAAATGGAAGAGTAGATCTTGGGGAAGATTGTGATGGAAGGAACTTGTCAGGCAAAACATGTTCTAGTTTAGGATTCCAAAGCGGATTCTTAAAGTGCTTTAATAATTGCAAATTCAATAGGTACTTCTGTTACACTTGTGGAAATGGTGACAGAGAGGCATTTGAAGAATGTGACGATGGAAATACTGTTTCAGGAGACGGATGCTCAGCAACTTGCACAATTGAAATTCCACAACCAGCAAATTGTGGAAATGGAATAACTCAGCCAGAGTTTGGAGAAGAATGTGATCCTGGTGTAAATGATCTAACAGATTGCTGCACTTCAGACTGCAAGTTTGAGATTAATGGGACAATTTGTGATGATCATTTGAATTGTACATTTTCAATTTGCAATACTACTGGTGTCTGCGAGATAAATGAGACAGAGCAATGCACTATTTGCAATACTGGCCCGTGCTGCGGAGACTTGAATTTAGAGATTTGCGAAGAATGTGACGATGGAAATAATCTAAACGGCGATGGCTGTAATGAAACTTGCTATATTGAAACAAAATCTTCTTCTGGCAGCAGTGGAGGCGGCGGAGGTGGCGGCGGATCAAAGACAGCAGTAATTCAGCAAAATACAACTCAAAGCACTCCTGTGCTTTTGGCAGCTAATAATTCTGAATCTAGAAGTAGAAAACCAAATTATAATTCAAATTCTTCAAGCAGTGAACAAAGCTCAAATGACACTCGTACAGTAAAATATTCTGGCTCAGTTATAAAAGAAACTACTTACAGCTACGGCAGCTATTCAAAATACTTGCCAGCAGTAGATTGGCTTTATGTATTGGCAATCTTAATAATTGCAACAGTGTTTGCTGCAATTGGATTAGACTACTTTAAAAATAAATCAAGAAAAACAATCAGCAAGAGAGTCCGCAAACATACAAAAAATTAAATATCAGCTTTTTTAATTGTTAAGCTCAGATGAAAGACATTTTGTTTCCACATGAGAGCATTAGGCCTATTCAGGACAAGCTTGTCGAGGATATTGCACTTGCTGTTGAAAGCAAGAAGAGCTTGATTGCACACGCCCCAACTGGCCTTGGAAAGACAGCTGCAGCTCTTGCTCCTGCTGTAACTTATGCAATTATGAATGGCTATACTGTTTTCTTTCTCACTCCAAAACACACTCAGCACAGGATTGCTGTTGAAACTCTAAAGCAAATAGGAGAAAAGCACAATATGGATATTAGGGTTGCAGATCTTATTGGAAAAAGATGGATGTGCGTCATTGATATTGCTGAAAATTTAACATCAAGGGAATTTAATGAATATTGCAAGGACTTGAGGGATGAGGAGCGCTGTCCTTTCTTTAATGCAGTAATGAATAATGAGTTTAAGCTAAACAAAAGCGCTGAGAAATATATTAATGAGCTAAAGGCAAAGCCGCCAATGCATTCTGAAGAAGTTGTGAGCTACTGCAAGAAAGAAGGAATTTGCTCATATGAGATTGCCTGCCAATTAGCAAAAGATGCTAATGTAATTATTGCAGATTACTTTCATATATTTAGCCCGCACGTAAGGGCAGCTTTTCTTAATCACTTGAAAAAAGATTTGTCAAAGTCAATTATAATTATTGATGAAGCGCATAACTTGCCAGATCGGATAAGGAGCATCTTGACAAATCGGTTGACAAATATAATTGCAAGACGCGCTGAAAAAGAAGCAAGGGCATTTGGATATATTGAAGAGGCAATTACTCTTGGATATATTGCAGATGCTTTGGAAAATTTATCCAAGGCAAAGCTTGGCAAAGAAAAAGAAATTTTAATTAAAAAAGAAGATTTTGTTGAGGAAATTAAAAAGTCAACTGGCAAGGACTATGAAGATTTAATTAGCGAGCTTGGAGAAATTTCCTCAGAGGTAAGAAAGCAGGCCAAGAGAAGCTTTATTGGATCAATTGCAGAGTTCCTTGAGGCTTGGCAGGGAGAAGATGTTGGCTTTGCAAGAATTTTAAGAAAAACAAAATCAAAGACAGGCAATGATTACTTAACATTGTCATATGCCTGTTTGTCTCCGTCAGCATCATCAAAAGAAGTTTTTTCAGAAAGCATCTCAAATATATTAATGTCAGGAACTTTAATCCCTGGAGAGCTTTACAGGGATGTCCTTGGCCTTGATCAAGGCAAGACAATTATCAAGGAATATCCTAGCCCGTTCCCAACCCAGAACAGATTAGTATTAATTGAGCCAAGCACAACAACAAAATTTACAGAAAGATCAGATGAGCAGTTTAAGAAAATTGCAGAAGAATGCGTAAGAATAATTGAAAATGTTCCGCATAACTCCGCAGTATTTTTCCCATCATATCAAATACTTAGGCAAGTTCAAATGCACTTTGAATGTTTAAGCACAAGGGAGTTATTTGTTGAGGCTCCTGAAATGTCTAAAGAGCAAAAGGAGCTTATACTAAGGCAGTTTAAGGCAGTTGCTGATAGGGGCAAGGGAGCTGTTCTTTTTGGAGTAATGGGTGCCAGTTTTGGAGAAGGAGTTGATTTTCCAGGCAAATCATTGGAAACAGTAATAATAGTAGGCATCCCTCTTGGACATCCAGACTTAGAGACAAAATCATTGATTAGTTTTTATGATTACAAATTCAAGAAGGGCTGGGACTATGGATATATTTTCCCAGCAATGACTCGAGCTTTACAAGCAGCAGGAAGAACAATCAGGAGCCAAAGCGACAGGGGAGCAATCATCTTTATGGATGAAAGATATTCCTGGAAGAACTATCTCAAATGCATTCCCCCAGAATGGAAGCCGATTGTCACAAAGTTACCTGCGGATAAAGTTAAAGTATTCTTTTCAAAGTAACTTCTAAGAATTTTACTTGAAAAACGTGGTTGAGTGCAGTGGCGAAGCCATTGCACTAAACACAAGTTGAACTACTGTTCAACTGTGCACCGAAAAAGCTTTGCTTTTTCCAGTGAGTGCCGGCTGATTTTGCAGCCGCTAAGCTTCCAGCTGATAAAGTAAAGACTTTCTTTAAAAATTAATCATATACTCTTGGGCGTTTATCTACCTTAAATATGATTATTGTTTTGTTTTCATAATTTACTCGGTAAAGTGCACGATAATCGCCAATTCTTATTCTAAAGACGCCATGCTTGCCAACAACTGTTTTG
>Ga0172364_10005362_pt1 | contig 10211 bp, 10 predicted proteins | sample LakKivSesite10cm_FD_114545 | JGI IMG/M metagenome (GOLD analysis project Ga0172364, IMG submission 114545) | Sediment microbial communities from Lake Kivu, Rwanda - Sediment site 10cm | ecosystem: Environmental > Aquatic > Freshwater > Lake > Sediment | place: Rwanda: Western Province, Lake... | reverse complement strand
TGTTCTTCTTAATCAATGGTTGAAATTGTCAGCAGAGTCAATATCTCATTACTATCTTATTGACTTTCTTCTACATAAGTACAGAAGAACACACGGGAAGTTGTATTACGGGGTCAACCCCGTTAGAAACGTGTTTACGAGGAATAGGTTATTTTTTTGATTTTATAAATTGTTTTAATAGGAGAAGAAATAATAACTTCATCGCCAACTTTATGACCCAAAAGATTTTTCCCTACGGGAGATTCATTAGAAATTCTCCCCAAAGCAGGATTAGCATCTAAAGTTCCGACAATTTCGAATTCGTCAGTTTCGTCATCTATTTCTACCAATACTTTAGCCCCTAAACTGATTTTATCTTGGTTTTTTTTAGGGGGTAGCTTTATCAATCTATAGTTTCTCAAAATATTCTCGAGTTCTTGTTTTCTTGTATAGAAAAAATTTAAATCTTCTTGAAATAAAAGATATTCTGGATTCATCTCTTCAGAATTTAAAACTTGAGGGATTTCACCTTTTGTTTTTAAAGAGAGATTCTTTTTCAATTTCTCATATTCTTGTTTAATCTCTTTTAATTTCTTATTGGTTATATAAAAAATCTTCTCTTCCATACTATAATGCGAATGCGAATCTACGAATGATACAAATAAACTATTCGCGGCATTCGAATTTAATTCGTGTCATTCGGATTATACTATTTTGGTTCTTTTATTTTAATTTCTTAATAAAATTTGTCAATACTCTTCAAAAATTTAATTAAAAACAAACTTTATTTTAAAAAAATAAAAAAACCTTGTCAAGAGGCTTTGGAATAATTGAGAATTTTATCTATCCTTTAAACCACTTTGAGCAAAAACAACATTCACAAACAGCTTTATACTCGCATTCATTACATTTTGAACCACAAGGAGAAATTGCTAATTTTCTTTTAAAAATCGGGAGGATAGCTAACTTTGGAATTTCCGGTAAGCCTCCTATATTTACTTCTACATGTTTCACTCCAGACTCTGATCTCACTTTTGTATCAATGAAATATTCTATCCTTTTTGCATCGGAGGCAACAATGCTTATTATCAAATTATGATTGCCGGATACTCGATTAAGATGATAAACTAAAGGACAAAATTTAAATTTTTTAACTAATTGTGAAATTGTTTTTGGTTCCGCTTCAATTCCAATGGAAGCCGAAACTTTAAAAAATTTTTCAAGATTAATTAAACCTTTAATTTCTAAAATTTCATTTTGAATTAATTTTTCAACTCTATTTTTTATCCCGGCTGAAGTCAAATTAGTCTCTTTAGCAATATCAATAAAACTTTTTCTTCCATTTTTTAATAATAGTTCAATTATTTTAAAATCTGTTTCATCTAAATTTTTTAAATTCCAACTAACAGGAGCCGGATAGCCCTCAACTGAAAAATCTGCTAGACCTACTCTATCGCACAAAACAGCAAATTTTATATCTTTTATTTTTAGTTTTTCTTTCTTTTCTCTAATTTTTTCCATTGCTTTCCGATAACCGGCTCCAGTAATAATATCATTATCAACCATTAAAACTTTCATCCCTTTTAATTTGTTTTCTTCTAATCCTTCGCCAGTATCATCCATCAGGGTAAGTTCTACTTTTTTACCCCCTTTTAATAACCATTGAAAAAGTCCCTTCGCATAAAAAACACCATCATCACCAACACCAATTATACAGGCTTTATCTTTGCCTATATATTTTTTAATATCTTGCCCAACTCCTGAGATAAATTTTTGGATAGGTTTAAGTTCTAAAAAAATATTTTTCTTCATATTTTCTTACATAATATTTTATTAACTCGTCACGAAGCTCGGGGGTGCAAGTAGCAATAAATAAACCCACTTTATCATGCTGTTTACCGGGAATAAACTCATAGTCCCTGCAAGAACCGTCTGAATCTATTGAAACTATTTCACAGCCCGCCCTTTTAGCAATGGAATAACCAGGGTCTATTTCTGACCTTGGCTCATCAAACATCACATAAGCATCAACTAATCCTGCGGCTAACCAAGCATAAATATAAGACCCTCCATTAGGATAAAGCAGTGATTTTGGATGTAAACTCGTTATCAAATCGCCAAAAATATTAAGAAATTTTTTAGAATACTGAGAACTCATTATATAAGAAGCTAAAACAATAGGTTCGGTGAGTTTTTTTCTAGAAGAGGGCGAAATTTTCTTGCGCTTGCCGGTTTTTACATCTAATAAATAATTTCCTTTTTCATCAGAAAGATAAAATTTTTCATTTAAAATATCTGAAATACCGCAGCATATTGCTTTTCTCTTTTTATCAAAAAAACTTAAAACTGTATACCAGTTATGTTCAAATCCCTTTAAATAAAGAACTGAACCATCAAAAGGATCAATGGAACCATAAATATCAGGGTGGTCCCCATTTTCTATATCCCTATTTTCTGGCTCCGAATAAATACTTGCTTTTATTTTATATTTTTTTACCAATTTTTTTAAAATTTTTTCTCCTACTGTATCAATCTTGATATCAATATCCTCTGGTCTATTTATTACCTCACCTAAAATTTTTCTTCCTTTTCCGTCGGCTGCCATTTCTCTAATTTTCTTGGTAGTTTCAGTTAAATATTCAATTAAAAGATTTTTTACTTTTTGCATAGTGATTTTTAATTTAGCTTATCTAAAACTTTTGTCAACCCTTTAATTAACTGTTCTGTGTCTGATACGGTTCCAATACTAATTCTTACTGCCGCTTTACCATCGGGGTCTTTTTTGGGCCTAACTAAAATACTTATAGATTTTAACAGGTCTATAAGTCTTTGTGGATTTTTTACTTTTAAAAGCAAAAAGTTGGCTCCACTTGGGTAAAAGAAAATCCTTTTCTCTATTAAAAACTTTTCTAATTTTGGTTTTGATTCTTTCATCACCTCTTCAACATAGTCAGTCATATATTTTGGATCTTCTAAGGCCGCTAAAACTGCAGTCTTGGCAAACATATTCACATCATAAGGCCCCCTGATTTTCAGTAATTGGTAAATATTGTTTTCTTGAGAAATCAAATAGCCAATTCTGGTAGCTACCAAACCAAAAGCTTTCGCAAAAGTTCTCATAATATAAAGATTATCATATTTTTCAATTAAGTCCTTAGCGGTAATTTTTGAAAACTCAAAATAAGCCTCGTCATGTAAAACAGCAATGTCTTTTTTTTGAGCGGCTTTCAAAATTTTCTCAACCCATTCAATTGGAATAACGCTGCCAAGAGGATTATTAGGATTACAAAGAATGATTAGTTTTACCTGATTAGAAATTAAGTTTAAAACTTCTTCAAGAGGAAAAGTTCCATCTTTTTTATAAGGGGGTTCTAAAATTTCAGCTCCCTGAATACCAGCTGATTGATAATGCATAGCAAAACTGGGAAAAGGAATAATAATTTTATCTCCTGAATCCAAATAAGCCCGGCAGATAACATCAATTCCTTGGTCTCCACCATTAGTTATCATAACTTGAGAAGCTGGAACTTCAGCATATTCAGCAATTTTTCCTTCTAAATTCCCATACTCCGGATAAACTTGTAATTTCCCGGAATCAATAAATTTTTTTAGAGCGTCTTTAACTTTTGAACTTGGTTCAACGGTTCTTTCATTAAAATCTAAAAGTAAATAATTTTTCTCACTTCGTCCTTCTAAAGGTGGTTTGTAAGGCTCCATTTTTTGAATTCTTGCTTTTACTTTTGCCATATATAAAAATATTCTTGCCTAAATTTTAATTGAAATTTAAGCCGGTTACAAGTTTCAGAACGCTAAATGCTTTTAGTGTTCCGGTTTACACTCGTCCTCCAAAAAAAAAGGGACTCTCAGAAAATTATTCTTTGAATCTCCTTTAAATTTGCGAAAGCAATCCTTGGGCTATCTTCTGGAAATTTCTTCCTTCAAGAAGTTCATTCACCAGCTCCACGAGCGGCAACTCCACCTGGAAACTTTTGGCTAAATTTCTGACGGCAGTAGCTGTATAGAAACCCTCTACAGTAATACCTTGAGTTTGAAGGCTTTTTTTGACTTTTTCCAGTCCCTCTTGAACTAATCTTTTCCCCAGAGTGTAGTTTCGGCTCCGAGGGTCAGCCGAGATCTCCAAATCTCCCTTACCAGCGGGGTCAAAAAAGGTTTCTTTTTTGGCTCCCATCGCCTTGCCAAGTCTTACCATCTCTCTTACTCCTTGAGCAATCAACTTTTCTCGGAGTTCCAATCCTGGCTTTAGAGTTTCCAGAATCCCAATACCAATGACCATTGTATTTTTTAAGGCACCGGCGAGTTGGGTGCCTAAAAGGTCATCAGTAGTTTCAATAGTAAGCCATTCGTTCTCAAAAAGTTCTTTAACTTCTTTAAGTAAAGAACTCTTTCTTGAAGCCAAAACTTCAGTTACTTGAATTCCCTTATCAACCTCTTGAGCATATCCTACCCCGGTGATATGGAGTATTGAAACTTCTCCTAAAACTTCTCCAACTACCTGGAAGGGTAGCAAAGAAGTATCTCTCTCTATCCCCTTGGAAATCATCAAGAATGGAGGAAACACTTTTGTAATTTTTGCCAGGTTTTGGCAAATCTCTCTTATCGCAAATGAAGGAACTGCTAGTAAAAGTAAATCAGCATCCTGCAGTATAGCTTCAAGTTTCGCTTCTGTTTCAATTCCGGAAAGTTTAATCCCTGGTAAATGGGGACTTTCCTGATTTTTTTGAATCCCTTGAAGAATTTCCGGACTCCTATCCCATATCTCTACTCTTTTTCGTTTCTTCAGTAAAAGATAACTCATTGCTGCTCCCATTTTTCCTGCTCCAACAACGCTGATCTTTTTCATATTTCTCTCTCCTTTTTTGTTATTTAAGAACTTTAATGAATCTATCTTATTTTTCATTAAAAGTCAATTCTATTTAAATTATTCCTTTGGTTGTAGGGAGTTCTTTTAAAATTCTTTTATCTTTTGAACAAGCCATTTTCATTGCTTTGCCAAACGCCTTGAAAATTGACTCTGCTTTGTGGTGATCATTTTCGCCATACAAAACTCTAATATGTAAAGTTGCTTTTAAAGCTCTTGAAAATCCCCAGAAAAATTCTTTTATCAAGTCGCTTTCTAAGTCTCCAATTTTTTCTTTTTTAAATTTACAATCAAAGTTTAAAAAAGCTCGGCCGGAAATATCAACAGCTACTACCGCTAAACTCTCATCCATTGGAAAAACGAAATAACCAGCCCGGTTAATCCCTTTCTTGTCGCCCAAGGCTTTGATAAAAGCTTCGCCGAGCGAAATTCCTATATCTTCTACTGTATGATGCTGGTCAATTTCAATATCCCCTGAGGCAGTAATTTTTAAATCGGAAAGTCCATGCCGAGCGAAATTATCAAGTAAATGATTTAAAAAAGAAATAGGGGTTAAAATCTTGGTTTTCCCTTTCCCATCTATATTTAATTCTATTTTTATATCGGTTTCCTTTGTCTTTCGATGAACTAAAGTTTTTCTCGGCATAAATTCTAAACTACTAATTTAATTACTGGAAATTCAATTATATCTTGACAACCCATTCTTTTTAACTTAGGAATTAACTCTCTAACTTCTTTTTTTCTACACCCTATTTTTACATCATACCAATTTTGATTAATTAATTTTTTTACAGTTGATTTTTGAATTTTTGGTAAAATTCTTGAAACTTTGCTCAATTTTTGCTTGGGCACATGCAGTATCAAATTTACATTTTCCTCGCTTTTTACGGCTCCTCGGAGTAAAAGGGCAATATCTTTTATTTTTTCTCTTTTCCATTTATCTTTTAAAGCAATTTTGTTAGCAATTAGTCTTGTCGAACTCACGAAAATTGTATCCAAAATCTTTAAATTATTGGCTAAAAGAGAAGTTCCGGTCTCAGTTATGTCGCAGATAGCATCGGCAAACCTCGGTGGTTTGACTTCGGTTGTTCCAAAAGAAAACTCAATTTTTGCTTTCACTTTATTTTTCTTTAAATAATTTTTTACTAAATTAACTGCTTCGGTAGAAATAATTTTACCTTCAAGATCTTTTACTGATTTTATTTTTGAATCTTTGGAAACGGCTAAAACCCATCTTATTTTTTTTATCTCTCGTTTGGCGTATCTTAAATCAGAAACTTTAATTACCTTCGCTCTTGTTTCTAAAATCCAGTCATCGCCAGAAATCCCCAAATCTAATTTTCCTTGCTCTACATATTTTGGAATTTCCTGGGGTCGTAATAAAAAGCACTCAATTTCCGGATCATCAATCTTTAAAAAATATCCCCCTTTAGGAATCTCAATATCAAAACCAGCTGTTTTGAAAATTCTTAAAGTATATTCTTGGAGAGACCCTTTGGGAATACCTAATTTTAGAATTTTATTTTCTCTCATTATGGAATAACTTTATTAAGGGGAAATTCAACGATATCAGTGCACCCAATTTTTTTAAGTTGAGGAATAAGTTCTCTTATTCTTTTTTTCTTTGCTACTGTTAAAACATCAAACCAATTTTCTCCCCTGAGGTGGGTGACGGTTGGTTTTTTTAAAGATGGTAAAATTTTTAAAACTTTTTCCATCATCTCGTTTGAAGCGTGAAGCATTAGTCCCGAATATGCCTGAGCCAATCTCGCTCCTTTAAGTAACATTGCTAACTCTTCTATTTTTTCTCTTTTCCATTTATTTTTCCAAATTTCTTGATTAGCAATTAACTCAGGCGTGGTCTCCATTAAAGTGTCAAGAATTTTTAAATTATGAGATTTTAAAGCGTTTCCAGTGTTAGTAAACTCAACTATAGCATCACCAAAAGTAGGAATTTTTGGTTCGGTTGGCCTGTCGCTCCATTCAATTTCTGCTTGAACTTTATGTTTTCTGAAATATTCTTTAGCGATTTCAGAAACTCTAACTAAAACTTTTTTCCCTTGAAGGTCTTTTACCGATTTTATTCTTGAATTCTCGGGAACCGCTAAAACCAACTTGGTATTCCACCAAACATCATTGCCGTAATTAAGTTTTTCTACTTCAACCACTTTGACTTTTTGCTCTAAAAGGTGAATTTTCTGAGTTATTCCCGCATCTATTACTCCTTTCTCTACATAAGAAGCGATTTCTTCAGTTTTTGCTAAAACACATTCAATTTCAGGGTCATCTATTTCTAAACGATATAAATTTCCTTGAAATTTAACTTTATAGCCAGCTAACTCAAATAATTTTATAGTCTGGCTTTGCCATTCTCTACTGGGAAATCCAAATTTTATTTTTTTCATAAAATTTTTTTAAAAAAACAGGTTTTATGACCTGTGTGACAGACGTTGCCAATTTGTTTGACTTTTATTAAAAGACTGTCATTGTCGCAGTCAAGCCAAATTTCTTTGACTAATTGAAAATTACCAGAAGTTTCACCTTTTGTCCAGAGTTTTTTTCTGGTTCTGCTCCAATAAGTAATCTTACCTTCTTTTAGAGTTTTCTTCAAGGCATTTTTGTTCATAAAACCTAACATTAAAACTTTTTTAGTTTTAAAATCCTGAGTGACAACCGGAATTATTCCATTCAATTTTTTCCAATTTAATCTTGGCAATTTTTTAGTTAATATTAATCCCATTTTTTCTTAAATATTTTTTTAATTCTGGAATTTTAATTTCTCCAAAATGAAAAAGAGAGGCAGCTAAAACAGCGTCAACTTTACCTTTAGTAAATGCTGCGAGAAAATGTTTTTTGTTTCCTGCTCCGCCAGAGGCAATAATCGGAATTGAAACATTTTCTTTTAATTTTCTTAAGAACTCAATATCATAACCTTTTTTGGTTCCATCTTTATCTTTTGAGGTCGGCAATAATTCTCCGCCCCCCCTTCTCTCAGCTTCTTTTGCCCATTTTATTGCATCTAAATTAGTTATTTTGGTTCCGCCTAAAATACAAACCTTCCACCGATTTGCGCATTTTTTCGTATCAATGGCTACAATAATTTTTTTTGAACCAAATTTTTTAACTACTTTGTCTAAAAATTGAGGATTTTTAACAACGCTAGTATTTAAAGAAACTTTATCTGCTCCAGCTTTTAATAATTTTTCAATATCGGAAATGCTATTAATTCCTCCGCCAACGACCAAGGGAATACTTATAACCCCTGATACTCTTTTTACTAAATCAAAAAATGGTTTACGCTTTTCTTGGGAAGCAGAAATATCAAGCATAGCTAATTCATCAGCTCCTTCATCTGAATATTTCTTAGCTAATTTTACTGGATTTCCGGCAAATCTTAATTTTTCAAATTTTTTTCCTTTGACTACGCTCCATTTTCCCCGCCAAATTTTACAATCAAGACAAGGAATAACTTTTTTGGGCATCATAATTTTTAAATCATTTAATGATATTTTATTTTCGTAAATTGCTTTTCCAATAATTGCGCCAGCTACCCCAATTCTTGAAAGTTTCTTCAAATCTTCTTTAGAGCTTATTCCTCCAGCAGCAATTATTTTGAAATTCGGGAATTTTTTGGTTAGTTTTTTATATAAAGAAAAATTTGGACCTCTTAACACACCATCTCTTTCAATATCGGTGCAAATTATTGTTTTTACTCCGAGTTCGATTAAATCTGCCAAAAAAGAACCAAGTTTCTTTTTTGTTTTCTCTCGCCATCCCCTGCAGTAAATTGCATTTCCTCTTACATCTATAGCGACAATAATTTTTTCTTTAAATTTTTTAAAAATTTTTTTGAACTCTGCCGGTCTTTTAAAAACCAAGCTTCCTAAAATTACTTTGTTTATCCCCAAATCCAAAAGTTTTTTAATATCTCTTTCATTCTGAATTCCTCCACCGAATTCAATTTCTAAATTGGTATTTTGGGCAATTTTTTTAATTGCTTCCCAGTTTTTGATTCCCCCTTCCTTCGCTCCTTCTAAATCAATCAAATGTAATCTTTTCAACCCTGTTTTTTCAAAAAGTCGAGCTATTTTTAAAGGATTGGAGCTATAAACTCTTTTCAATTTAAAATCTCCCTTGATTAATCTTACGCATTTACCATTAATTATATCAATTGCCGGAATTATTTGCATACCCTTTGTTCAATTGATTTTTTATGAGCGTCAAGCCCTTCAATTGAGGCGAATTTTATAGCAATTTTAACTAAAGATTTGGCTCCTTTTTTACTAATATATTGATAGGTTTGAATTTTAAGAAAATCCTTTACTGATAACCCTCCGGTATATCTTGCTCCTTTTGAAGTCGGTAAAACATGATTTGTCCCTGAACAATAATCGCCAAAAGCTACTGCTGAATATTCTCCTAAAAAGAGAGAGCCGTAATTTTTTAATTCATTAAGGTATCTTTGGGGATTTTTAATTTGGAGTGATAAATGTTCCGGAGCTATCTCATTAGCTATTTTAATAGCTTCTTTTAAGTTTTTGACTAAAATTATTTTTTCGTTTTTAAGAGAATTTTTTATTATATTTTTTGTTTTTAATTTTTTAATTTGATTTTTTAATTCTTTATTTACTTCCTCAATTAAACTTTTTGAATTCGTGATAAAAAATATTTTTGCATTTATATCGTGTTCTGCTTGAGCCAATAAATCAGCAGCAATAAATTTTGAATTAGCAAATTTGTCAGCAATAATTAAAATTTCGCTGGGACCTGCTAAAAAATCAATTCCGCATTCGCCAAAAACTTCTTTTTTAGCTTCTGTAACATAAATATTTCCTGGTCCTACAATTTTATCTACCTTCGGAATAGTCTCAGTGCCATAAGCCATTGCTGCTATTGCTTGAGCGCCGCCAACATTAAAAACTAAATCAGCTCCAGCTAAGTCGGAAGCAGCAATAGTTATTGGTTTTATTTTTGGTGAGCAAACAACAATTCGTTTTACTCCGGCAACCTTAGCTGGAATTATACACATTAATGCAGTTGAAAACAAAGGATATCTACCTCCGGGAATATAAACTCCAACTTTTTCAATAGGGATTATTTTTTGGCCTAAAGTTATTCCATTTTTTGAGTACTCAAAATCTTTAAAATTCCTTAATTGTCTTCTAGTAAAATTTTCAATGTTCTTTGCAGCTGTTTTTATAATTTTAATTGTCTCTTTGTTAACTTTCTGATAAGCTCTTTTAATTTCCTTTTTATCAATTATTAAATTTTTCAACTCTATCTTATCAAATTTTTTGGTATATTTTTTCACAGCTCTATCTCCATTTTCTTTTACATCTTTAATAATTTTTTG
>Ga0172364_10005361_pt1 | contig 10211 bp, 7 predicted proteins | sample LakKivSesite10cm_FD_114545 | JGI IMG/M metagenome (GOLD analysis project Ga0172364, IMG submission 114545) | Sediment microbial communities from Lake Kivu, Rwanda - Sediment site 10cm | ecosystem: Environmental > Aquatic > Freshwater > Lake > Sediment | place: Rwanda: Western Province, Lake Kivu... | reverse complement strand
CAACGAGCAGCCCCGAGTCCTGACCTTCCAGGACCTTTACAGGGAAGTTAACAAGTTCGCGAATGTCCTGAAGAGCCTAGGCGTCAAGAAGGGCGACAGAGTCGGCATCTACCTGCCCATGATTCCCGAGGTCCAAATCGCCATGCTTGCATGCGCGCGGATAGGCGCGGTTCACAGCGTCGTCTTTTCAGCTTTCAGCGGTCAGTCCGTGCGCGACAGGATGATTGACGCTGAAGCCAAGGTTCTGGTCACCGTTGACGGTTACTGGAGGAGGGGGAAGCCAGTTAACCTTAAAGAGAACGCTGACATCGGCGCGGAAGGCACCAAAATCAAGGACGTAATCGTCGTCAAGCGACTTGGCAACGAAATCAACTGGGTTCAAGGGCGCGACAAGTGGTGGCACGAGCTGATGGAGAAGGCTGACCTCTACTGCGAGCCCGAGGCCATGGACAGCGAGGACATGCTTTTCCTTCTTTACACGAGCGGGACGACGGGGAAGCCGAAAGGCATCGAGCACCACCTTGGCGGATACGCCGTTCAGGCTTACTGGACGACCAGGTGGGACTTCGACCTGCACGACGAGGACGTTTTCTGGTGCACCGCCGACATCGGCTGGATCACGGGCCACACGTACAACTGCTACGGACCCTTCATGAACGGCGTCACGACCCTGATTTACGAGGGGGCGCTTGACTACCCAGCCCTAGATAGGTGGTGGCAGATCGTTGAGAAGTACGCTGTGACCGTCTTCTACACGGCTCCGACGGCGATCAGGATGCTCATGAGGTTCGGCGACGAACTCGTCAAGAAGCACGACCTGAGCTGCATCAGAATCCTCGGCACGGTCGGCGAGCCCATCAACGAGGACGCGTGGATGTGGTACCTCAACACCGTGGGCGGAGGAAGGTGCCCAGTGATCGACACTTGGTGGCAAACCGAGACCGGCGCGACCCTGATTAACTCGCTGCCTGGAATCGGACCCTTCATACCGACCGTCGCGGGCAGACCCTTCCCGGGAACAAAATTCGCTGTCCTGACGGAAGAGGGCAAGCCGACGAACATCGGCGAGGGAGGCTTCCTAGTACAGAAACCCCCATTCGCTCCGGGCATGCTGAGGACGGTCTACAAGGACCCCGACAGGTTCAAGCAGCAGTACTTCGGCGTCTACGGAGACAGAAACTACTACACGAGCGACGGAGCCTACGTCCACGACCAGATGGGAAATTATCGCATCACTGGCAGGGTGGACGACGTCATGAAAGTAGCGGGACACAGGCTCTCAACCGCAGAGGTAGAGAACGCCATCGCCCAGCACCAAGCTGTAGCTGAGTGCGCGGTGGTCGCGATGCCCCACGACATCAAGGGCGAGGTTCCAGTTGCCTTCGTCGCTCTAAAAGCAGGATTTAAGGGTTCGCCTCAGCTCGAGGACGAGCTCAGGAAGAAGGTTTCCGAGGTCATCGGCCCGACAGCAAGGCCAGAAAAGATCGTGCTCGTGGACGACCTGCCGAAGACCCGCAGCGGAAAGATCATGCGCCGCATCCTCAAGGCCCTGACGACAAACCAGCCCATAGGCGACATAACGACCCTCATGAACCCAGAGTCCGTCCAAATCCTCAAGGAAAAGGTCGGTTACAAAGGCTAGCGTTAAAATTTGTATTCAACACTTTCATACCAGTAGGCTATTGGACATAAGGTTTACCTAGTTAGAGATTAAAACGTCGGCTCTTCGTGAACTGACGTTCAGCGATGTAGAATTCCATTTCTATCATTTTAAAAAAGAAGAATACACCAGATGTTATCAGTTATCAGGATAAAAAAAGCTTTATTGAATCGTTGAATGATATTCACGCTTAAGATTATGATAAGAAACTTTGAAGAGTTTTTAGACCCCTTTTTTCTTGGAATCGCAAAACAGATTCATTATAAGCTTTTTCTAAAGCATTTTTCTTTACGTATTTGTTTCTGACTTGTTCTTCACACATATAAGCCGATCGTATGTTAACTGTCAATCTGAAAATTTTTTTATCAACTTCATTAATTTGTGGAGTTTGATCTTCAAATACCTCTTTTCTTTTTCCAAGGTTAATTAACGAATCCGTAAGATCGTGTATCTCTGAATCATCCATTGCAGTTTTATTGGTTAATGCTTGTGATAATATTCCAAAAATGTTAACATATCCTAATTTACCTCTATTTTGTTCTAGTCCTCTCCACATAATGAATAAACATTGAATGATATAAATTAAAGTTGTATATCTATTTGAAGATGGTAAAATTGGATATGTGTATATAGCTCCTATTTCTGATTTTACACCTTTCAATAATAATTGCCTTAGATTTGAATCAAGATGCACTCTTCCTTGTTTCATTTCGGATTCTAGGTCGTTTTTAAAAATTAATTGCATCGTGCCTTCTAGTTTTGAAAAACCCCATGTAATTATGGGTGCTGCTTTTTCATAAATTTCATTACAAACTTCTTGAGCTGCCAAATGAGGGACGCATAAAACGAATTCTATTAATGTTATTTTATTACCAATTGTTTGTTCTAAAATACTTTTATTATTTATAACTTCTTTTATGGCTTTGGTTACTTCATCGACTTCTTTACTAATCTGAGATATAGCTGCTTTGCATTCAATAAGAATTAATGATCCATTATCTTTACGGAAAATCGCCAGATCAAAACTCTTGATTCCCATTTTGTACAACGGTTCGATGAGAACTATTGTATATCCTGTCTCTTTAGAAATATGAAATGTAGGAATGAAAAAATTACAACAGAAATTTACTGCAGCAAGATGATCGACGTCATGATTAATACCTTCAATAATGGCTCTTTCTTCGTCGAGTCTTTTCTCGCGAAGAATATCATCTAAAAAGTCTTTTTCATCAGATTTTAAGCTTTGTTTCAAATTCTCGTAGACATCTTTATTACTCATTTAGATTCCTCGAGAACCTCACAAACAGCATTTGAATCGAATTTTTCATTAATTGTATGTACTAATCTGAGAAGACCATCGAATGTGGGTTCTCCTAAAGGTGCAATTAAAATTCTTTCACTATTAACATCAAAGGTGAAAATATTATTCTTCGAACTATCAGTAAGCATACCGCTCATAATTAATGAGCCTTTTTGTATTACATGGTTAAAAATGGCATAACCATTATTGATTAAACTTTGTACTAAGAATTCAGCGTCATCAAATTCTACTTTTCTGCTGAAAGAAATTTTAATAGGGGTCATTTTTGGAACCGCAAAGGTTCTTTCGTCAGTTTTTACTGGTATTGCGTGATATTCAACCGAATCAGTTATTTTTTTTAAAATGAGCACATCATTAAGAACGATATCTGCGATATGCAGAAGATATCTTCTTCCCTCTTCAGAGTTAGAGCCAGACAGCATAAAGATTCCTGTATTTTTCACTTGATAACTTCCAAGACCTGGAAGTACATATCTAATTGCAGTCGGTATCATGCCATAAAATTGCTTAACTTCATCTAGAACACTAATTGCATCGTCACCGTTATATTGGATAGTTCTTTGTATATTTGGGCGAGTAGCTCCTTTTAGACGGAATTCTGGACTATGAGTGGCAGTGAAATAATTACAATAGAATGTGGGATTTTCTTCATAAATTTTTTTAGATAGTAAATCAAACGTATTTGGTCTAATGAATAGATAATAAAAACCTTCAACAACATCAGCAATATTTTTCCCTAAAATTTCCTCAATAGCTTCACTTTTTTCATCAGTAAAACAGAAAAGAAGCCCTGTGTTTGAATCAAGATATGTATAGAATATTGCTGGTTTTTCTTTTCCTAATTGTTGATCCCAATAATGACCATGCAGTATTTGAATTTGACCATTATTTTCTATTTCAATCCCTCGATTTTTTAAAATTCTTTCAAGATCGTATGTTTTTCTTTCCTCCTTCCACGATCGAAATTTTGTTAAAAAGCAAGCTAACTTAAGTCTATTATAAGATTCTATCTCGATTTTAAATAGAATCTCAAGAAAATCTTCTATTAAGTATTGTCTATAAGGAATTTTCAAGGATACTCGCCAAATAAGACCTTCTACTTGTCAACACTCTTAAATGTTTCTAGTAATAAATACAAAATACTATAATTTAAAGCCTATCAAGTATTAAATATTTTATGAATTTAGAAACAAATGTGAATATAATTGATTGCCTATAAAAAGAAATATGTTGCGAATATTGACTTTCCAACTTTTAGAACTCAACAAGGTCATCGAATTCACTTGAATCCATATTATGTTCCTTTGCCATTAAGAGAAAAGATTCTTCGTCATTATGATCCTGAACAATATAAAATTTCGAATGATGGCGGACCTATTTATTTGGAAATTAATGAGGCTATGGATTGTATTAAAGGTAAGAAAAAATTACTCTGGCAAGGTAAAGATGTTTTCAAATTTAGGGCCTGTATAATTTGTTCAAAATTAAAACAATGGGATATTTAATTTTATATCTTGTTTAATTTGTGGTGGGCCCGCCCGGATTTGAACCAGGGACCAACAGGTTATGTTTAGTTGTTTGGATATCAACTAACTTTTAAACTCTCTTTCGATATTATCTAGGATTTCCACCAAAATTGGTTTAGAATAATAAGCAGCCCTGCATATTCCGAACGGGTATCTTTTCCTACTCCCACTTCTTGTTTTAAACCAAGTTTTGTGAAATGCCTGTTTTGGTATTTTCAACGCATCTGACCAAAATTGAACTGCTTCTTCCTCGTCTGCCCCTTCCCATAAATGCAATCGAAGCCTTATTCTTCTCCTATCCGCGTCATAATAATTAACCAGCCACTCAACAAAATAACATAGCATGGAAGGCTCTGCGCATGTTAGACTTACCATGCAAGCCTCTAGCGTTTTATCGCCTTCACACCAATAAAGCATTAATCCTTCTCTTTTGCTCAGCATACTGATTCGACCGCATTTACGATTTATTCTATTGTTTTCTTTTTAAAGAATAGGTCCAAAAAAAATGTGAAAGATAAAAAAATGGGCTGAATCGGATTCGGAGTGGCAAAATTCAAGCATGAACTGCAACACAATAAAAAATCTCGCATATCTTTAGTTTGAAAATTTCCATTTGCTTGTATCAAGTTCAATTCTAATATGTTTTACATCCTGGTCTTTGACATACCTCTTCTTAGATTTCTCATCCATTTTCCATGTTTCAATGGCTTTTCCACCATGATACTTATCAAAAGTATCCAAACTAGTTAGATATAGGTCCGCACCATTCAGGTTTTCCACGTAGACAGCTATCCAAGGTTCGCACTGGAATGCTTCACATGCAGCTAAGAGTTTTTGCCTGTCATCTTTTCCCTTCTGATGCGAAAATATGTTAACAGCGTCTTTTTCTTTTCCTTCATTTCGCGTTCTCGATTTTACAGTTATGCCGAAGTGTCTATGGTCAGATGCGCTGTAGGCAATGATATCTAGGCCAGTGTGGTCGACTCTCAATACCTCAAATCCCAATTTAGAAAGCGAGTCGCAAACAAGGAATTCGCCGAAATCGCCTATTATTTTTGAGTGTCGTGTGCTTTTTTTCATAATCGATAATCGTCCACCTGAACTGAAGATGAATATAGCGCTATTTATCTTGAAACACCTAGATTAATAAGTTAAGAGTAAATCCCACCTGTCTGTATATATTGCCTCGTCTTCTCTCCGTATGTAGAAGCTGAAAGGAAAATCTTCGCCTCCACCTCGGTCATACTTTATTTTGAGCTTGTTATTCTTCGCCATACCACGTACAACTTGAATAGATATACCTAGGGTGTCAGAGATACTCCAAGCGGTCTCGCCATTCTTAATACGTTTCACTATATCGTTCACTTCATCTATTGTTGGCTTTAAATGCGTTTTTGCACTTTCAAATCTCGCAAATTTCGCGTAAACATCCTTAGATGGGACAACATAATATTCTGGTCGCTTGTTCTGCTGATTGCTTAGGAGGTTGACGAAGACATAGAAGACATCATTACCGCGGACTGGATTTCCTACAATCCAGAAATTATATTTGTTTTTATTTGTCTTTACTTGGAGATAAATGGTTCTCGTAAAATCGGGAGTCGAGGCTATTATGTCTACGCCTTTTGTGTTCTTAACAGTTGGTAGTGCTATCAATCCTAATCGAGATAACTCTCCAGTAACAAAATGGACTCCAGCAGCACTCGTCAAAGAACCAGATGCTCTACACTTTTTTTGAGACGTGTACATGTGCTAAAGTTATTTTTTATCTGTTAAAAGTTTTTCACGTCATTCATAATTGAACGACACAAAAAACTCAACAAGTAAACAGAAGTATATAGTGGGCCCGGGGCGATTTGAACACCCGACCAACAGGTCTCTCAACGCACTATGCATTTATGAGCCTGGCGCTCTAGCCGTACTGAGCTACGGGCCCAAGCGGCTTATCCGAGTACTTATTCGGCTCGGTTCTTACTTAAGAATTTTCCCTGCGGTGGTTTTGTTAACTCATAAAAACTTTTAGGCTAAAGTCTTGACTTTTTACTAGATGGGCTTTTTTGAATAAGTAGATAATAATTTATTTTTATAGAACGATATATTAGTCTTCAAAGGGAATGCTGGCATAGCATGGCTGAATATAATCAAGTGCTACATGGAATAAAAGAACTCATTGAGAAGTACAAAATTCGCAAATTTGAGCTAGGCGAAAGAGGTTTTAAAGAGCTTGGTGAAGCCAACGTAAGAAAGGATTTTGTTGACAAGCTCTTTTTTGTGCTAGGTTGGAAAACTGATGATTCCAGAGAGTATGATTCAGAGAACTATGTAAGAGGCGTGGGTCATGCTGATGTTGCCATAAAAATAGGCAATAAACCGATAATTTTCATTGAAGCAAAGAAATTTGGTGGTGTACCAGCCCGTTTAGAACGTGGGGTGCAGCTAACCCTTACAGGACAGAAGATTTACGCGGACTGGACCTCAGAGGAGCGTCAAGTGCTAAACTATGCGGGAATGAGTGTTGACGCTAAATGGGCGATATTAACAAACTTTGAAAAATTCAGGCTTTTCAATTCTAAAACTGGAGAAACAGTTCTTAACCTAGAATCACCTAACGAATATTTGGAACGCATAGATGATTTAATGCTTCTAACAAGAGAACAGGTAATTGATGGCAACATAAACAAACTTGAAAGCAGAATTGAAAGACCTGATGTTGACCTTAATTTCCTCAATGCCTTGAATGATTGGCGTCTAAAACTCGCTCGTAACATCCACGAAAAATGTCCTGAACTGCAATCTGAAGATTTGCAAAAATATGTTCAACGCATACTGGACCGATTCGTAATAATACGTTATGCAGAGGATAAATGGGTACTCAAAGACCCAGACCAGTTACATGCGGCGTTTGAGTATTGGTCTAAGACGCGAACATACACTTCACTGACGGAAATTATCAGACAATTGTTTACGGGCTTTAACGAAATTCACGATAGCAAAATATTTGAGCCCGATTCACAACTTGACCAAATTCTAGTGAAGATAGACAACCAAATTCTCTCTGAGATTATCCAAGCACTCTACGGACAAAACTTTAGAAAATTCACATTTGATATACTAGGGAACACCTACGAAAGCTATCTTGGAAGTCAATTACTCATAAATAAAGATGTAGAACTTAAACCAACTCCAGCACTTAGAAAATCAAGTGGCGTTTACTATACTGAACCAGCGGTTGTCAACTACATTGTTTCAAATAGCCTCGGCATGATAACTGAAAAATTGCTTAAAGAAGTCATCAAACTCTGTGAAGCGGAAAAAATTAGGGAGCCTATGGATAAGTTTTCGGAGATTACCAAAATTCGCGTATTAGACCCTGCATGCGGTTCAGGTTCTTTCTTGATTCAAGCTTTCAAAAATATAGAAAACGCTTACAAAATTAACAATGAGAAGATTAGTGAAGAAAACCAGAAACTAACTAACCGAATAAACAGGTTGAGAGCCGAAGGAAGAAACAAGGAAGCATGGGAGCTTGAAGCCATACGGCAACAACCGATAGAAGACTTTGAAAAGAAAATCTTGCTTGAAAACATATTCGGGGTGGACATAGACCCTTCTGCGACAGAAATAGCATCTGTCAACCTAATGCTTCAAGCTTTGAGAAAAGGGGAAAAGTTGCCTTTAATACTGCAAGAAAATATCAAGGTTGGCAATTCGGTAGTTGGTTCTAGTGATGATGAGCTTCAAAAGTTCTTTGGGGAAGATTCTTCCAGAATCAGACCTTTCCGATGGAACGAGGAATTTAGAAGCGGCGAAATAAACAGGTTTGACATTGTAATAGGGAATCCACCATACTACACAATATCAACACAATCCAATGAATTAAAACGATACCTTAAGGAGAGTTCTGACTGGTCAGAAGTCTACAGAGGACAAAACGACATTCTCTTTTACTTTATAATGAGGGGATTGAGTCTTCTCAAAGAGAATGGACTCTTAGGTTTTATTGTGGCACGTTATTGGCTAGAATCAAAATGGGCTGATAAGTTACGAAAATGGATTCTTGAGAACGCCCGAATAAGATTGATATTGGATTCTGGAAATGTACAGTTCTTCAAAGGTGCCAATGTTCTTACTTGTATAATCGTCTTTGAGCGTAATTCAAATGCTGAGGAACGAGCGCAAAACAACATCAAAATAATAAAGGTCAAGAAAAGAAGGGAAAACCATGAAACCCTTTTCAAACATATTACAGCACATCAAAACGAAACTTCATTTGAAGATGACGTAATAAGCATATTCAGCTATCCCCAAGGTAGCCTTACATCAGCCCCTTGGAGCTTTTCAGCACCTAAAACAGACAAACTAAAGGAAAAGATACGCAACAATTCATGGGCACTCGGAGAAGAAATCTGCGACATTGGTCAAGGCATGACGACAGGTCTCAACAAAGCGTTCATAGTTGATACTCAGACAGTGAAAAAACACCATATTGAAGAAACCGTGTTGAGAAAATACGTTAAGACTCGAGACATCAAGCGTTATCATATTAACTACCGAAACCTCTACTTGATTTACACGACTCCTGAGATTAACCCTGATGCTATTCCAAACACAATTAACTACCTGAAGCAGTTCAGACGAGATCTTGAAAATCGTTTTCAATTCAAAGAGGGTACATGCAAATGGTTCGGAATAGGCGTTCTTCGGAACCGAAAGCTGTTTGATAGCATCAAAGAGAAAATCCTTGTTCCAAACTATGCTACATCTAACAAATTTGCTTTTGACAACGAATCATATTACACTCTCACTGATACCTATGTTCTTGCACCCAAGACAACAACCGTCAGTCTGAAATATGTTCTGGCGATAATAAATTCACGCCTCATGAATTTCTATTACAGGGCATCAACTAAACTCAAAAGAGATGGATACATGGAGTACTTTACCACCCCTCTAACAGAAATTCCTATAAAGAAACTAAACCTAAAAAATAATTCTGATAAAAATATCTACACCGAAATTATCCAAGAAGTTGACGAACTAATGTCCCTAACAAAAAAGAAGTCGGCAATTAACCCAGATTTTAATCGTTACATCGACAGTCCAATCATAGATTATGTCAAGTTTGGAACTATCTATCATGATTTGAATCCGTCTGAACAAGAGGCAGACAAGACCACAAAAGGAAAAATTAAGCGAGTTAATGTAACCGAAGATAATAATTATTTGAGATTCTCAGCTGATTACATCACTACCACAGACAATGAAGAAACGGAAACAACAGATCATACAGTGATAAAGTGCAAAATTAACAATGAACACCTAAGAAGGTTCATTATGTACTATGCAAATAGCAATTGGAATGCATTGGGAACGGGGAACCTATTTTCAAAAATACTGAATGCGAAAATCCCTCTGTTTAGTAAAAATAAAACCGAGAATTTGACAATAAGAACTAGGATCGCAGACAATTATACCAAAGCACTCGAAGAGATTCAGAAACTTGATGCTAAAATTGAAAAGGCAGACCATAACCTAGATAAAATAATTTATGACCTTTACGGAATAGATAGTGATGAACGTAACTTCATTGATTCTGAATTATTACAAGCTTTAAATAGGATTAAAGAAGAAGACCAAGAGGAAACAGCATAGATTAAATGGCTTTTAAACAACGAATACTATTTGACATTTAGTAACGTCTATT
>Ga0172364_10005358_pt1 | contig 10212 bp, 12 predicted proteins | sample LakKivSesite10cm_FD_114545 | JGI IMG/M metagenome (GOLD analysis project Ga0172364, IMG submission 114545) | Sediment microbial communities from Lake Kivu, Rwanda - Sediment site 10cm | ecosystem: Environmental > Aquatic > Freshwater > Lake > Sediment | place: Rwanda: Western Province, Lake... | reverse complement strand
CTGCCCCATAATAGCAAGGAACTCGCCGTCCTCCACTTCGAGGCTGACCCCCTTCAGGGCTTCGACGCCGTTCGGGTAAGTGAAGTAGACGTCGCTGATCTTGATCAACGCGCCAGAACCTCCAACAGTCCTTCGGCAGCCTCTTCAGCGCTCAACGGGATTCTGTTAAGGTTCACGCCCTTTTCTTTCAGAATTTGGTAAAGCCGCGTCACCTTAGGGATTCCCACGCCGATAAGCCGCGCCTCTTCGCTGCCGAGGATTTTCTTAGGCGGACCGTCCAAGACGATTCTGCCCTTGTCCATGATTATGACTCGGCTCGCATACTTCGAGGTCAGGTCAAGCCTATGCTCGACGAGGATTGTGGTTATCCCGAGCTCCTTGTTGAGTGTGTTGATGACCTCGAAAATCCTCTGCGCCCCCAGAGGGTCTAGGAAGCTGGTCGGCTCGTCGAGGACCATGACCTCGGGCTGCATGGCGAGGACCGAGGCGATGGCGACACGCTGCTGCTGACCGCCCGAAAGCTCGTACGGCGCCCTTTCCTTAAGGTCGAAGGCTCCCGTCGTCTCCAGAGCCCAGTCGACCCTTTTTCGGATTTCGTCCCTCGACATGCCGAGGTTTTCGAGCCCGAAGGCTGCGTCTTTCTCCACCGAGAGCGCGAAGAGCTGGTTCTCGGGGTTCTGGAACACCATGCCCACGTGCTGCGCGAGCTCGTGAATCGGGTGCTCTGACACCTTCAGTTCGGATACGGTGACTTCGCCTTTTAGTTCGCCGCTGTAGAAGTGGGGGATAAGCCCATTGAAGCACCTGCAGAGCGTCGTCTTGCCGCACCCGCTCGGTCCAGTCAGGACCACGAATTCGCCCTTCTCGATGCTCAGGGTCACATCTTCGAAGGCGGGTTTCGCGCTGATCGGGTATGTGTACGTCAGGTTCTTCGTTTCGATGATGGGCAAGTCCACGTTTCGCCACTGGCTGAGCTCATTCGATTTTCGGGTTCGGAGTAGATACTTGAGAAACGCATACTTAAGTTCATTGTTTGGAATGTTAAATTCTGTTTATACTCGAACTCACATTACAGACAAACCAAAAAATGGACGCGAGAAAGCCAGATTTTGGATGGCAGAAGAGACGCAACATGTCATTATCATGAGGGCAGCGTCGGTTTTTTGCGCAATCCTAAATATACGAATCGTCAATGGGTTTTTAGGGAACGGCGCCGCAAGCTGGAATTGTGGAGTTAATGGCTGGAAGAGACGCTAGAGTTGAATTGAGGGTCGAGGACGTTGAGCAGTCCGACCTCGCTAAGGAGGTCGCCCGGATTGACCAAGCGTCCATGAAGATATTAGGTGTTGTCGAGGAAGACGTCGTTGAAATCGTGGGAGAGAAAAGAACGGTGGCGAAGGTTCACGTCACTCGTCCTGAAGACGAAGATAAAAAGATAATCAGAATAGACGCGTTCACTCGGCGGAACGCTGGAACAACCGTGGGAAACAGCGTCTTCGTCTCCAGGGCCGAAGTGTCGGACGCGAAAACCGTTGTCCTGTCCTTCAAGGGCATCCACTTGGCAATAGACGATTTCCTCGTAAAGTTCCTGAAAGGCGCCCTTTCAGGGAGACCCTTGATGAAGGAAAACGTAATCGAAGTGAGAGTCTTAGCGAATCCAGTCCCGTTTGTCGTGGTCGACACGGAGCCGATTGGACCCGTCAGGGTTATCAATGGCACAGAAGTTCGTGTGACAGACTCCTCTTAAGGGCATTCTGAACGGGGCTGAAAATTGACTATCTTTCGTATACTTACTTGAAAACTCTGTTTCTGATACTTGTTTCCGCTTCCGAACCTGTATATAAACCGTGGTTCTAGACCATTGGTTCAGACCGTCAGACCGTGTGTTTTCGGGCGTTGCGCCGCATGAGAATAGATATGACCATTAGTTGTTAGTAGTGTTTCTATACGCACAAATTACTATATGCTTTTTTCTTCCCAACTGTCTTCCAGTGAGAAAAAAATGAAAAGCCTAGCAAAGAACGAAAAAGCGCTCAGCACAGTGGTAACGACTCTGATAATTCTGGTGGTCTCAGTGCTTCTAGCGGGTGTAGTCACGATGTACGCCATCAACATCACTTCGACGAGAACCCAACAGGAAGAGCTTAGGCTCACGAAGCAAGCTGTGTGGGTCTACGCTAACGACACTGCATACGCGGCCCTCGCAATCGACAACGTTGGCGGAAGAGACGTCGTCATCGACAAAGTTCAGGTTCGTGGCGTTGAAGCAGCTTGGTCAACGGTTCACTACTTGAGACTTGATTCGGCAGTCAGTGGATCACTTCAATGCCCCAATGGGACGCAAACATGGACTTCAATGGAGTACATTGACGGAACAACTGGTAGCTTTACAGCTGCCTCGACTGACCTGCCCTTAGCCTCTGGTGACACACTGATAATCTACATCTCCACTCCAGACAGCATCAACGTGAACGATGTCGGCACAACGATAGGCTTGACTGTCTTCACCGAGAACGCTCAGTACTACGTCGAATGCAACGTAAAGACGAACGAAACTCCATAGGTGCTAAGCTGAAGAACTAAGCATCAAAGGGAAGAGGAAAATACTCCTCTCCTCCTTTTTTATATTCTCCTATTCTTTCAGGACTTATAATAATATTATTATTTTACTCCTTTTAGGTACCATGATTGTATTTTTGTCTTTATTCTTTCTTCGAGGGCGGGGTTAACCTCTATGCCTATACATCTTCTCCCCATCCGCAGACACACTTTCAGGGTTGTGCCGGAGCCCAGAACGGGGTCCACGACCAAGTCGCCCTTGTTTGATGACGTTGCCACGCATTTTTTGACCAGCCTTTCTGGGAGCTCGTTCCCCGCAGTTCGGACGCCCCGGTTGTAGGGTCTTTTGATGCTCCAAACGTCCTCGGCGTAGTGCTGGGGCTTGTTGAACACGTAGTCCTTCGCGTCCTTGACGAGGAGTAGGAGGTGGTAGTGGGACGTCGTGAACCGCCTCTTCGTGAAGACGCCGAACTGGTACCGCCAGACGCAGTGATTCAGAACGTGGAACCCCGCTTCCTCTACGGCTCGGAGGACGGCGCCGAGGTTGTTCCAGCCCGAAAGCAGCCACATGCTCCCCGAAGGCTTCAAAGCCGCATACGACCAGTTCATCAGGCTTCTCACGAATTCGGGGTACTCGCCGAGGGGCACCTCAGTGTAGGATAATGCGTCAGGCGTCCTGTGGTATGTCTGCAGGTTCCCCCGAAAGTCGATGCCGAACGGCGGGTCGGCGAAAACAAGGTCTGCGGGTTCGTCGAGCTTGACGTTTCGAAAATCGTCGAAGAATACTTTGTTGCCGTTCCCAAGCTCAATGGTACGAACCAAGCGTTTCACATCTCGCTGGTCATTAGGCAGACGACGATATTATCATCTATAAACTATTTACTTTATTTGCGGTTGAACAGGTCTCGGTACGGCGGGACGATGTCGGACGTGAAGCTCCGCATACCCTCGAACGTTTTGGCGTGCGCCACCATCCCCTGGATGACGTCGAAGGGCAGCGTCGCAATGTGGACTCCGAGCTCCGCCACCTCCCTCGCCTGGCGCGGGTTCCTAATGCTGGCGGCGATGACCTCAGTCTTGTAGCCGTAGTTCCTGTAGATTTTTAAGATTCTCGCCACGAGGTCGACTCCGCTCCAGACGCCGTTGTCCTGCCTAGACTCCGGATTCTTCGCTTCGCAGTCCTTCGCCGAGGGGTAGGCGCCGAAGTATGCGTCTTTCTTGAAGTCCGTATCCATCTTCAACCCCATATTCGTCCTTATGAAATCGTCTATTCTACCCGCGAACGGGCTCGCGTACGACGCTCCAGCCTTGGCTGCGAGAAGCGCCTGCTCAGGAGACATGACCAGGGTCACATTGACTGATATGCCGTCGCTGCTAAGCTGCTTCGTCGCCCTCAGCCCGTCGAACTGGTTGCCATCGCTTTCCTGCAGACTCGGGTTCACGGGTATCTTTATCGCGACGTTCCCGTGGGGGCTGAACCTTTTATAGAGCAACCTTCCCTGGGCTACCATTTCGTCTACTGCTCCGCCTAGGACCTCGAGGCTGACGGGGCCTGGAGTGACCTTCACGATTTCCTCGATGTAATCGGCCATCGTGACCTTGCCCTGCCTTTTGTCCACGGCCTTCTTGATGAGCGACGGGTTAGTCGTCACGCCGTCCACTATTCCCCAGGAAACGGCGGTCCTGATTTCCTCAATCTCCGCGGTGTCAACGAAAATCTTCATTTCGACAACTCACCTTTACCGCATTCGGTAAATGTGGCTACAGGCATAAATCCTTTTCAATCTCCGCCACCTCGCCTTCGCTGGGCTTCCTCGGAAAGTTGTACACAGTTCCGCCCGGGCGCTCATTGTAGTACGGCCTGTTGCACCCGGGGCAGCCAGAAGTCCTGAACGGCTCGCCGGACTCCACGATTTCGAACAAATCCGTTTTCGGGAGCCCAAAACCCGTCAATGTCCCTTCCTCGAAGGTCATTTTCTCGTATCGGGTTAGCTCTTGAGTTATAAGGTATTGTGCAACCTGCAGTCTACGATATGACCCAATCTGTGGCGGCGGGTTGTGCTCCATGACCGTGCCCGAGATGGGCGTGAAGGCGAAGACAGCGGGGTAGACGCCCATGTCGACGCATTCTTGAGTTAGTCTCACGAAGTCTTCCTCTTTCTCCCCAAGCCCGATTATCAAGTGCGTGGAAACGTTGTTTCTCCCAAAAACCTGCAACGCGCCCCTCAACGCCCTCATGTGGCTACTCCACGTGTACGGTCCCCCAGCCGAGGCGCCCTTCAACTTGTCGAACAGCTCCTCAGTCGCAGCGTCCAAGGCAACACTCACGCGGTTGACGCCCGCCTCAGCGAGCTCCTGCATTCCTTTGCGGGACAGGGGCTGGCACGAGACCGAAATCGGTATCCCGCACTTTGCACGTATCGATTTGGTAATATTCACTAGGTCTTTTAAGACATTCGGGTAATTTAGGGATTGAATACACGCTCTCTGGATGCTGCCTTTTGCGTAAGCTTTTACAATTCGTTCGAGGACTTCTTCGATGAGATATTCTGGCCAGACGACCCTCGAAAGCATGTCCGCCCTTCCGCTGCTCGTTTTTGACTGGGGGCAGAAGGCGCAGCTGGCGCAGCATTTTCCGCGTCTGTAGGTCAGCATGTAGATCGTTGTGGGCAAAGCGTCAATTCGGCTTCTGACCAAGCCTAGAATTGCGGCTGAGCCTACTGAAATCCTGATTTTTTCGGGCAGCTTTTTCTCCGGCATTTGTCTATCCTTCTTTTCCAGTGTCGTATAATAAAAGTGTGCTTTCACGGTTGGCGCGTTGCTGTTGTTATTTTTGACGTGAATTCTTTTTGGGCTTCGTCGGCGTTTCCTTCTATAACGTCTTCTTCGCTTAGCTCCAGAGTGGCAACTGGTTTTTTTCCGCATAGCCCTTCCATTTCTATAAAGGCTCGTTCGTTGCTTCCGTTCCCGCTTGTGCAGAAGAATGCCACTTTTTTGAATGCGGCTGATTTTTGTTTCACGTATGTTCTGACTGCGGGTGTCATGTTGTGGGACCACACTGGCGTCCCGATGATGATGAGGCCATAGTTTTGGGGATCATTTTTCGGTTCTCTGATGACCGTGAGTCTTTTCAGCGTTGCATCCATTCCGCACCTAAAAAAGCTCAGAAAGCCTGTTCTGTTTTTTGTGTCGACGATTTCCTCGGTTTCTGAGCCCAGAAGAGACGCGATTTTGTCTGCGGCGAGCTTCGTCGTCCCAGTCCTCGAGTAGTAGACAACCAGAATTTTCTTTCCGTTCAACGTTAATCAAAATTCAAAATCGTTTGGGGTCTATTATGGGTTTCCGTAACGATTATAGGAGTCCGGAGCCTACTTTCGGTCGTTTCAAGGCATGGAGACTGTTGAATTGGCTGCGGGTTACGAGGCTGTGAAGGACTTCCGCCTCCGCCGGGGCATGTCCGTCGACGAATTGGTTGGTCAGATGCGGGGTTCGTGGGGGTTCTCGGCTGAGAAGGTTGTGACGGGAATCGACGTCCTCGAAAGCATGGTTGCCGATGGGAAGTGCACCAAGTTCTTTTCGTTCCCCGCCTGCATCGTCGCAACTGGGACGAGGGGCGTCATCCGGGAGATGGTGAAGCGACGCTTCGCCGACGTCGTCGTGACGACTTGCGGGACGCTCGACCACGACTTGGCGCGGTGCTGGAAGGACTACTACCGTGGCTCGTTCAGCATGGACGACAGGCAGCTGCACAGGAAGAGCGTGAACCGCCTCGGCAACGTCCTCGTGCCGAACGACAGCTATGGCATAATCATCGAGAAGAAGATGCAGGAGCTCCTCTCAGCCCTATGGGACGAGGGCGTCCGCGAATTGTCAAGCCGCGAGCTCTGCTGGAAAATCGGCGAACGATTATGCAATGAAGACTCTATCCTCTACTGGGCGGCGAAGAATAAGGTGCCCGTCTACATCCCCGGACTGACAGACGGCGCCGTGGGTTACCAAGTTTGGCTCTTCAGCCAGGACCACAAGCTCAAAATCGACGTCTTGAAGGACGAGCAGGAGCTGAACGACGTGGTCTTCGACTCCAAGAGGACCGGAGCCTTCGTCGTCGGCGGTGGCATCTCGAAGCACCACGTCATCTGGTGGAACCAGTTCAAGGGCGGGCTCGACTACGCCGTCTACGTCACCACGGCGGTCGAGTGGGACGGCAGCCTCTCAGGGGCTCAGGTCAGGGAAGCCGTCTCGTGGGGGAAGGTGAAGGAGTCCGCGAAGCAGGTGACCATTGAAGGCGATGCTACGGTCCTTCTACCCCTGATGGTTGCGTCGCTTATTGAAAGGACGAAAGCCGACTAGAATGAGCCTTATGACCGACCGTGCTCAGTTACCCAACGATTTAGTGGAAAGAATAGAGCAAGCTCGGCTCATCAGCTGGAAGCATTTCGGCAAGAAAATCCACTTTTACGCGCCGGGTTTCGCCCACTACGAGAACAGGTTCTTTCGGTCAAAGCGGAACGCCTTTCCATCGATTTCGGTTACGGGCAGTCGTTGTTCGTTGAACTGCAGCCACTGCGGAGGAAAGCTCTTGGAGACGATGATTCCCGCCAAGACTCCCCATGCCCTCGTCGAGACGTGCAGGAAGGTTAAGGCGAAGGGAGCCGTCGGCTGCCTGATCAGCGGCGGTTGCCTCCCTGACGGTTCGGTGCCACTCGGCGGTTTTATCGATGCGATTTCTGAAGCCAAAAAACTTGGGCTGAAGATTGTGGTTCACTCGGGCCTCGTGGACTCCGAGACGGCGAATGGGTTGAAGAGGGCGGGGGTTGACGTTGTTTCCATCGACATCTTGGGCTCCGAGGAGACGGCGAGGGAAGTTTACCACGTTGGCGCAACGGTTGAGGATTATCGCCAAAGCCTGCGCGCCCTGCGGTCTTCGGGGGTGCCGTTCACTCCGCACATCTTGGTCGGTCTGCACCACGGCAAGCTGAGGGGCGAGCTGGACGCCTTAAGGATGATTGCCGAGTCCAAGCCTTCAGCCCTGATCATCATCGCGTTTTTCCCGATCAGGGGGACGGTGATGGAGGACGTTGAGCCGCCCTCCGCCGAAGCCGTCGCAGAGGTGCTTGTTGAAGCTAGGTCGCTCATGCCCAGCGTTCACATCGCATTAGGGTGTGCGAGACCAAAGGGTAGGCTCAGGTCTGAAATGGACATTCTGGCCGTCCAGTCGGGGGTGAATGCTGTTGCCTGCCCGACCGTTGATGGCATTGAGGCTGCGGAGAAACTGGGACTGAAAACGTCGTTTTCTGGTTTGTGTTGTTCGCTGGTCTACGCTGACGCCGCGTTGGGGAACGGGAAGTGATTATTTCCCGATTTTCTTGCGCTTGAGATGGCGCCCTTCACGGTGCTCATCATCTGGTCCTTGAGCTCCGAGTAGACCTCGCTGACTTGTCTGGCGTCTTCCCTCGTCATGCCGCCTTTGACGAGCTGTTTCTCGAAGGACCTCCTCGCCCTTCCGACGCGCCAGCCGAGGGTCAGCCACGCGGAGAGCAGGCTTCCCGACATCTTGAGGATGTAGTAGCTGCCTTTCAGCACGGTCGCGATTGTGCTCGCCTTCAACGGGTTTTCCTCCAAAAAAAGGGTGGAGAAGAGGGAGTCCTACTCGGTCTTCTGTTCCTTGCCTTCGGCTATCTTCTTTTTGACTTCCTCTTCTATCCGCTTTGACAGGTCTCCCATGTCGGGTCCGCCGTGTTTGGAGTCGAATCCTCCCTTGCTGGAAACCTCCTTGATGAGGTCGCCGAAGTTCGTGAAGGTCTTCACGTAGTCCTGCGTCATCTTCACGGCGACTTCCTCCGGCAGTCCGCTGCCTTTGAGCTCCTTGTAGAAGTTCGCGGCTGCGGCGCCCATGCTCTTCCCAGCCTCGGGCGAGAAGATCGCTCCCAACACACCTTTGACCAAGTTTGGAATTTGGTCGGAGACCGTCTTCAGCACTTTCTCGAGATCTTCGGGTCCTTCAGGCAATTCACCTTACACCTCTATTTTTGTTCCTTGAACAATACAGTGTCTGGTCACACATGTTAATCATTATGGACAAAGGTGACCACTTCTACGTTAAATCGAGTTCTTTTTCGCTCCTTCTGTTTATAAATAATATATTATTGAAAATCTAGGCTTTAGAATATTTTTCGTTGAGGTATGGTAGTGCCTTTTTTCCGAATTCTTGTATGAACTTCTCTTCGTCGGGGCTGGAGCTGCCGACTTCTATTTCGGTGAAGCCCATTTTTATGTATTCTTCGATTTTCTTTGTTAGGCGGTCCATGTCCGTGTAGACCTTGTTCTTCATCTTCGCCGGGTCTACGGTTTCTCCCATCTTGTCGAGCCCCCTCGGGTCGCTTACGGGCTGGCTGAACATGCGGTGAATCGTCGTCGCCCTCCACACCAGCATAGAATCCAAGGCTTTGTCGTAGTCCTCGTCGAACGAAACCTTAAGCTCCACCATCCTCGGCAAATCCACGGCGTCTCTTCCGCTTTCCCTGACGCCCTCCTCGAACGAAGTAAAAATCCGCCTGATGTGCTCGCGCCCAAAATCCGTCGTCATGAGGGCGTCTCCGTACTTGCCCGCTACCTTGGAAGCTTTTGGTCCCGAAGCCGCAAAGTAAATCGGAATCTTCTTCACGGGCTTGGTGTAGAGGTTCACGTCTTTAATTTTATAATACTTGCCGTCGAAGTCCGCGAAGTCCCTCTCCCACAGTGACTTGATGACCTGCACCGCTTCCACCGTCCTCTCGAGCCTCTCGTCAAAGGACGGCCAACTATGTCCAATGGGCGCCTCGTTCATCGCCTCCCCCGTACCCAGTCCCAAGAAAATCCTGCCCGGATAAAGCTGGTCCAGAGACGCGAAAGCCTGGGCGACGACCGCTGGGTGGTACCTGTGGATGCACGTCGTGACGCCCGTGCCTAACCTTACTTTCTTAGTTATCGCTCCCGCAGCGGCTATCCATATCCAAGCGTGTCCTGCTTGTCCGCCCCTGTGGAACCACGGCATGAGGTGGTCGCTGGTGCAGACGAACTCGAAGCCCGCCCTCTCGGCAAGGACGGCGTGAGTCAGCAGCTGGCTGGGCGGATATCTCTCCTCGACGGCGCGGTACCCGAACTTGACCATGAATATAGAAATTCCGTATGAGTATTTATTTTACATCGAAACCAGAAAGGAATGCCTATTCGATTAGCTCGTATTTCGTCCCGAACCCTTCGACTTGGCGGACGACCCTCATCTTTTCGAGGTTCTTGAGCCTCGCCCTGACGATTCTACGGGAAGCTTTGCCCCTCATCGCCTCGACCTCTCGGGTTATAGCGGATGTGTTCATCGGTCCCTTCATGGCGAGGGCTTGGACGATGCACCGGGATATCTCGTCCTTGGATATCCTCGACTCCTTAACGTATCGCTCAGCCAATTTTAGCCTAGAAAGGACCTTAATCGGCTCGTCGTACATCCTGACGCCCAGCCTGACGAGTCTGAGGGAGGAGGCGACGTCGGCATATTCGGGTTTTTCGAGGACCATCGTTTCGATGACGTCGAGTCTCCGCATTATGGTGTCCAGTTTCTTGCTGACCTCTTCGAGACGGTCGGAGACTCCTGGTCCGCTCAAGTTCCGCACAAGCAGG
>Ga0172364_10005352_pt1 | contig 10219 bp, 6 predicted proteins | sample LakKivSesite10cm_FD_114545 | JGI IMG/M metagenome (GOLD analysis project Ga0172364, IMG submission 114545) | Sediment microbial communities from Lake Kivu, Rwanda - Sediment site 10cm | ecosystem: Environmental > Aquatic > Freshwater > Lake > Sediment | place: Rwanda: Western Province, Lake Kivu... | reverse complement strand
GGCGTGAACAACCCAGACGATCGGGTCAACCAGGAACTCCCTGACAAGGGTCCTCGGGAGGTCGCTTCTGGCTATGAAATCCGCGATAGGAGGGCTAAGCCGGTAATACAGGCTGATGAATTGCGAACCCGGGCCGCTTTGCAGCAACACGACATCACGGAACTCCCGCAGCACATCAATCTGTGCCGCGGTGGGAGTTCCGTAGGCTGCGGTAGCAATAAAGCAAAATCCCGGGCTGGCACCCGTCGACGTGGTGAATTGCCGGGTCGCACCTTCTATCACCGTGCTGTCATACCTGAGCTGGGTGTTGAACTCATACTCGGTCTTTGAAGCCAGCCCTGTGAGCTTCTCAGAATATGTGCCGTTTCCTGTTATGGATGTCCAGGTGGTATAAAACGAGGCTTGGTCATCGGCTGCCTTGCAGGCAAAGCGCACTTCGACCGAGCTGACGCTGCCTGCATCGTAGCTCATGTTCACGATGGCTGAATAGGACGTGATGTTGACGGCCGCCTCCGTAGTCACGGTCGGTACCCTGGATGTAACGAACGTGAGCGTATTACCCTCAATCAGGGTTTCCTGATACCTGAGCTGGGCTCTAAACTGATACTCCACGTTCGAATCCAGGCCAGTAAGCGCCTGGGCATGGGTGCCATCCGCTGTTTTGAATACCCAGTCAGTGTAGGTCCAGCCGGTGCTGGCGGACTTCCTATAGGCGAACCGTACCTGCGCAGGACCGTAACAGCTACCCACCGTGTAGTTCAGATTCAGGGTAGCGGAGTACACGCGGACCTCGCTGGCGGGTTGCGTAGCGACCGTCGGGACGGCCACCCAGGGTGTGAAGACAACATTATCACTGACGCTGTCGCCCTTGCCCTGAGGATTGGTTGTCGGCTCGTACGGCCCGCTGGCGTCGCCCCACCAGTTGCAGGTGGCGTTGAGAGTACCGGTGCCACCATTATAGACGCCGAAGACATCATTGCCGGAGATGTTGTTCGCGCTGGGGTGGCTCGCGGCAGCATCAACCAGCGCTCCGTCCAGGCGGATGCCGTACTGCCATCCTGTGATGGAGTTGCTAGTGATAGTGGCGACTATGCCGCCGTCTGCGCCTTCGACTCCGATGCTGATGCCATCGGCGTCCGTCGCTCCGCCGGGAGCGAGGCGATTACCTTCGATGGTGACCTCAAGGCTCGCCCCCGCATCATAAGTATCAGCGCCAATCGCCGCATTCTGGTAGCTACCGGAATCCCTCGCGCCACTTATCGTATTGCCTGCAAAGGAAGCCATCCATTCCCCCGCGGCATCGGGGCTGGCATATATACCAATCAACCCCACCGTTCCGCCCTCCACTGTATTGCCCGCAGCTGAGGCGTTGGCGTTGCGGAACATGATGCCTGTCTGACAGCTGGTTATGGTGTTGTTATTAGCTATAGCGCTCTTACCGGTTGGCGAGACGTGATGGTAGAACATGATTCCCGCCGCCCAGGATGTTTTGGGCTGGTATATCAGATTGCTTATTGCGTTGTAATTGACTGTGGCTATAGCATCCCTGCCGACGTTAACACCGTTCTGCACTTCATCAGTGATGGGCCCGCGCCCCGTAATCGTGTTGTGATTGACATCAGCGGTAAGCTTATTCCCCATCACCTCTATGCAGTCTGCATCAACGTTGGTGATTGTGGAACCCGTGATCTCCACAGAGGCAGCATTGGTGCCCGCTGAGAGGTAGATACCATAAGCCCTATCCGAACCACTCCAGGCGCCGGTTCCAGCAATGCTGACCGTGTCAATTGATCCTCCGGTCTCGCGGTAGAAGATTCCGGCCAGGCAATCCGCTCCCGTCGGCTTAGTAGCAACAAGGCTTCCGTCGATCTTAAGATTCTCTATGGTTACAGTGCTGTGGGGGACATCAGCTACGACAATGGCAGCAACATCCTTCGTACCGCCGGACCAGAACAGGCAAGTAAAGACCTGGGTGAGGTTCTCACCCGACGGCTCTATGATGGTGGCCAGGCCGGCGCCCTGTAGCGTCAGCCTCTTATCTATTACCACCTGCTCATTATATGTGCCGACCGCCACGTGCACCGTACCCCCGGCGGTGACAGCGTCAACGCCATCCTGGATTACGGCAAAGCGAGTTACATTCCAGCCAGGTGTGTCGGAATCGAAGTCATCATCTACCCAGACCTCGCCGAGTGGCTGCGCCACCACAGGCGCGGCTGTGGTAAACCCCAAGGCCAGCACCAGGGCCACAGTAAGCAACAAACTAGATGGTTTCTTCATCCTACGGTCGGTACTTTCGTCCCTTAATCCCCCAGCAACAGACAGACTAAGACCCAGGGAAAATGTCTCGTGGTTCCCTTTACTCAGTATTCAGTATACCGACTGAGAGGGCTCTTGTCCAGAATGTGTCCCGGCCCGCCACATGATTGCGAAACATCGACTGTGGATGAGCGGCTGTCATACTCAGTTTGCCAGCGCTTTCCGAAACGCTCAGTTCCGCCATATGTCCTGGGCAGCTTCCGTTACCCGGATCACGCGGTCAACCAGGAGCTTTCTGACCAGGGTCCTCACAAACTCATTTCCAGCGAAGAAATGCGCCACCGGGCGACCGAGACGGTAGTACAGGGCAACAAAGCGGGGGCCCGCGGTGCTTTGCAGTAATACGCCATCACGGAACTCTCGTAATACATCGAGGCGTGCAGCGGTCCCGGTTCCGTAGGCTGCGGTAGCAACAGGACAATACAGGTCCCCTAGATCTACGGCGGGCCTTCTGGCTGTGCAGAACCGGTTCGTAACACCTTCAATCACGCTGCCATCATACCTGAGCTGAGCTTTGAACTCGTACCCCGTCTGTGAGGCCAGCCCTGTGATTACCGCGGCGTAGGTGCCATCCGCTGTTTTGGGCACCCAGTCGGTATAGAACCAGGCCGGGTCGGTGCACCTCTTGCAGGCAAGGCGCACCTCCACCGAGCTGACGTTTCCCACCGTGTAGCTCATGTGCACGCTGGCCGAATAGGAGGTGACGTCCGTCGCAGCCAACGTGGTGACCGTGGGAACCGTCGGCGGTGGCGCCTCCTCGAAGTGCGCGGTGACGGTTATATCTTGAGCGGGCATGGTGAAGGTAGTCTCCGCGGCGCTGGCGTCAGCGAAGGTGGCCGTTGAGTTTGCCGTCCAGTTGACGAAGCCGTAGCCGGTTTCAGCCTGTGCCAGGAGGTGGATCTGTGCGCCGGCGTAGTAGGGGAAAACCCCTTCGCCGGGGGTGGCGACAGAGCCTCCGGTGGTGCTGGATATGGTCAGCTCGTACTGGGCTGGTGGTTGTGCCCCTTCATGAATTGTCAGGTCAAGTTCTTGTATGGCTCCCGATTCCCAGGTAGCATACTCATCTGCCTCGACGCCACCGACGTGGAATGTCACGGTGGCGCCAGCCGTGCCCGGGACCCTGAATAATGGGTTGTAGCCATATCTCCCCTCAGCATCCACGGTGGTCTCCGCCTGTTTGACGTTGTCCACGAACGCCTCCACCAGTGTCCCTTGCTGCGCCGGGCTACCATCGAGACTTACGGTGCCATAGAACTGGTCGGGCATTTCCGGTGGTTCGTCGGCATAGGCCGGCAGGACGACGCCCGTGATAAGGCTCAGGGCTAACAGGAGCGCGATGGCTCCTGCTAGCCTGCCAGCGCCTCGTCGTGCCAGCTTATCAATCGCTGTCCGCAACTTCATAATCTACGCTGTCACACCTACGGATAAATTGTTCCCGTTTGTGTGAATGCCACCCAGTAGCCCAGGCCTGGCTCCAAATAGCCAGCATAGGGCGGCCCTGGAATAAAGAACCAGGCACCGTTCTTAAACCCGTATATCCTGACGTATTTTGTGCCGTCCAGGTAGTCTTCAGCCGTGACATTAGTAGCGGTGGACTTGAAGCCGACCATGTTCGAGCGGGGCATTACGCAGAAAGCTGCCGGCAGTCCTGGGGAATCCGTGATCATCGCGCCCATCGAGTTCAGATGGACCTCCTCTAGTGTAGTCCACTAGGCCATGCCATAGTGCGGGCCGTGTGAGGACGCTAAAAACCTGTCTAGTTCCGCCATGCGCCCCCCGTAGCTTCGACAAGCCAGACGATGGGGTTGACCAAGAGGTCTCTGACCAGAGTCCTCACAACCTCATTTCCCGCTATGAAATCCGCTACAGGAGCACTGAGCCGGTAGTACAGGGCGACAAATACAGTGCCTAACGTGCTTTTCAGCAGCACCACATCCCGAAACTCGCGCAACACATCGATCTGTTTCGCGGTCGGCGTTCCATAGGCCGCGGTCGCAATGAAACAACCGAAGTAAGCTAATAGGTCATTTATAGTCGTGCCGGACCCTGTGCCCGTGGTGAATTGATAGACGGCACCTTCGACCACAGTGGTATCGTACCTGAGCTGAGCTTTGAACTGATACTGCGTCTGCGAAACGAGTCCGGTGAGTGCCTCACTATAGTCGCCATCCGCTGCTCTGGAGACCCAGGCGGTATAAAACCAGGCCGGATCGGTGGGCCTCTTGCAGGCAAAACGCACTTCCACCGGAGCGAAGTACCCCACCGTGTAGCTCATATGGAGGGTGGCTGCATAGGAAGAGATGTCAGTGGCGGCTGACGTGGTAACCGTGGGAATCTGGGCAGGCGGCAACGCCTCCACGAAGTGTGCGGTGACAGTTAGGGCCTGAGCCGGCATGGTGAATGTGGTGTCCGCGGCGGTTATGCTACCGAATATAACGGTGACATCTGCCGTCCAGTTACCAAACGCGTAACCCGGGTTAGCTACTGCACTTACCATGACTGTGGCGCCTGCCGCGTAGGCACCTTTGCCAGCCACATCAATTGCGTCCCCGCCACCGACAGGGGCTACTGCCATGGTGAGGCTGTAGGCCACGCTGAAGTGGGCGATGATCGTCAGGGCTTGAGCCGGCATGATGAAGGTGGTCTCGTCCGCAGTTGCATCCTGGAAAGTGACCGGCCCATCTGCTGTCCAGTTGAGAAACGCGTAGCCTGTGGCGGGTTCTGCTCCTATCCTGACTGTGGCGCCGGCTGCATAGGCACCTTTGCCAGCTACATCAATCGCGGTCCCTCCGCCGGTAGGGTCTGCCGCCATGTCGAGTTCGTAGGCCACGCCGAAATGCGCGGTGATGGTCACATCTTGAGCCGGCATGGTGAAGGTAGTTTCCGCGGCGCTGGCGTCAGCGAAGGTGGCGGTTGAGTTTGCCGTCCAGTTGACGAAGCCGTAGCCGGTTTCAGCCTGTGCCAGGAGGTGGACCTGTGCCCCGGCGTAATAGAGGAAAACCCCTTCGCCGGGGGTGGCCACAGAACCTCCGGTGGTGCTGGATATGGTGAGCTCATACTGGGCTGGTGGTTGTGCCCCTTCATGAATTGTCAGGTCAAGTTCTTGTACGGCTCCGGATTCCCAAGTAGCATACTCATCTGCCTCGACGCCGCCGACGTGGAACGTCACGGTGGCGCCATCAGTTCCCGGGACCCTGAATAATGGGTTGTAGCCATATCTGCTTTCGGCATCCACGGTGGTCTCCGCCTGTTTGACGTTGTCCACGAAGGCCTCCACCAGTGTCCCTTGTTGCACGGGACTACCGTCGAAACTCACAGTGCCATAGAACTGGTGGGGCATTTGGGGTGGTTCGTCGGCATAGGCTGGCAGGACGCCGGCAGCGATCAAGCTGAGGGCCAGCAGGAGCGCGACGGCTCCTGCTAGTCTGCCAGCGCCTCGTCGTGCCAGTTTATCAATCGTTGGCTGCGGCTTCATAATTTACGCTATTACACTTAGGGATAAATTGTTCCTGGTGCTGTGAACGCCACCCAGTAGCCCAGGCCCGGCTCCATCTCGGGGCTATCATAGTCCGGCCCCGGAATGAAGAACCAGCTGCCATTCTCGTAGAAATATATCCTGACGTAATCCGTGCCCTCAAGGTAAGCTTCGGCTGTTGCATTAACGGTGGACTTGAAGCCGACCATGTTCCAACCGACCACTACGTCGTAAGTCGGCGGCAGCTGCGCACCTTCGGGCATTTTCGAGCCGGCTAAAGTCAGTGTCTGAGCAGCCTTCATGTTGACCCAGTAGGCTCTGCCGTCTCTCATCGAAGTAAGATCTGACGGGCCGCCGGGAACGAAGGAGTACCAGCGTTTGCCCCCGGCATCCCAGTACCAGACGCTCTTAACGTTGTTCAGGATGCCGGCCACCACCGCGTTGATGGACGAGTCAAGGGGGATCAGGGGCAGCGAGATGAGGTTCCAACCCTCGACAAGCGTTATGTTCGCTACGTCGAAAACTCCCTGACTAACGGTAACCGTGTCCGGTGTGAGGGCGGCGGCGGGTATGGTTGTCCCGACCTTGCCGGCTGGACTGACGGTTATCCTGCTGAAGCCGTTGCCGGTACACTGCAGAGTCCAGGTATAATTCGTTGATGTAGCGCCAGAGCTAAGTGGGCCGACCGTCCTGGTGGTCGCACCTGCTATCACCGTGGCATAGCGGTCTATGGATAGGGTCAGCGTGACGTCCGTCGCGTTCAGTGAGCTGATGTTCTCCACCTTGGCCTTGACCTCAAACTGATCGGTGACATTAAGCGGGGTCAAGTCGGCGGGCGCGACAATAGTCACCTCGAGGATTTTCTCCTGATAAACGGTTACCGTGTCAGCATGGAGACGGTCCGCCGTTATAGGATTAAGGGTATTCGGTTCGATACCCGACGGGGTGACTGTTATATCTACGGTACCCGCACCCGTGCAGACGAGAATCCAGGACACCTGAGCGGTCCCGTTAACGGCGGCAAGTTGCGTGGCCACACTCTTGGTGGCGACATTGCCTGCGACTGACTTCAGGGTAGCGTTGCCGCTTATACCTATGGTGGCCTTAACATCCTGCGCATAACCGGTCCCGTTGTTTGTCACGTTGGCAGTGACGGTGAACTCGCCACCGCCCACAATGTCAACTCCGTTGGCGGGGGCGGTGATGTTCGCGACCAGCTCAGCATAATAATAATCGGCGGCGCTCACTGGCATGGCCACCACACTGAAGCTCAGGATCAGCGCCAGAGCTAGCAAAATACTAGATATCTTTTTCATCATCTCCTCCTTTCAGCAGTTTTCTATCGCCTCGCCGCCCCTCGATTGGAGGCGTCGCGGCTTCTCCATGGTACAATTCTCACTTCCATAGAGCATCACCCCTTTCATGAAACGCAAGAACTAACCCTGTTTAGCGCGGTTGGGTCATTATACCCGGTCACTACTATCCGAGGTCACACCTCATCCTTCCTCTCGATTCGTCTCCCTCTGCTCTGAGCGGCCTTGCCCTTCGATAGCAAGGCAGCGCAGACGCCGACCCTCTCTCCGAAAGACAACGTAGTAACCTAAGCCCACTACCTAGTATACTGGATGGCAGGGCCTTTGTCTAGTCGCCATCCCCATTCAAACCTTAGTGGCATATCGCCTCCTTTATGTGGTAATGCCCAGGCCTCGTAGGAATGAGCCATTACGTCCCGCGAGTCCGGGTGTTGTATAATAGGCGGAAGCAAATCCGGCGTGAAAATCTGCGTGGGTGCGATTCACCAAAAAGGATTGCTGCATTTATGAAAGTGGCAATTGTCGGGGTAAGCGGGTTTATCGGCTCATACGTTCGCGATGAAGCGCTGGCGCGGGGGCATCAAGTAACTGCGATCGTGCGCCAGCCTGAGAAGATAACTGCGCGAGACCCTCGGCTCCACGTGGTGAAAGCGGATAGGGGCGCTACCGGCTGGGCAAAGACCAGCTTGTTAAGGACAAACAGGGCGAAAGCAAAATCTCTACGTAGGACTATGCCGCCGCCATGCTCGATGAACTGGAGCGTCCCCAACACATTCGCGAACGACTTACGGTCGCTTACCGAACTCTGGAGGAACCATATCATCCAGGCTTCCACACACATCGTTGTTCCAGAATGCTAGTCACCGTGGGACTCGACGAAAGCGAGCACCATGCTATTAAACAAATCTGCCTTCTCTTCCATCAGCAGGTGGCCGGCTTCAGGAACGGCACGGAATTCAGCCGACGGGATTCTATCTGCCCATTGCTCTATGCTGCTCCGCTTGACCCACGTATCATTTTCGCCCCAGAGAATCAGTGTGGGGCAATCCAGGTCTTCCAGAGCGAACGTAATAGTATTCTCGCGCATGTCCCTGGTCATAGCGAGAAGCGCCTGTGCCCATTGACGAAAGAAAACGAGCCGGTCGTAGTAACCGTGCACGACCTCTGGTGTCACCATGTCCTGCTGGTAATAAGCGCTCCTCAGAATCTGCCCGACCCGCTCCACTGTTATGTAGCGGGTCAGGAAGACCTCCCCTGCCCTCCGGAACGGTCCGAAGCTCAATAAGGCAAAGGGATTAACGGCACTTCCATTCAGGCTAACGGCACCGTCCACGCTTATCAGCCCCAGGACTTCTTCGGGGTATAAGTGGGCGAAATGCAGCATGACGCTAGTGCCCATGCTGTGTCCCACGAACCACGCCCGGTCAACGCCCAGCCGGGCAAGGACCTCCGCCAGGAGCCTAGCCTGCGCCGGGTGCGAGTAGTCTGACGCAAAATCCTTATAGGATAGACCGAAGCCTTTCAAATCCAGAGTGACTACCCTGTAGCCTTGACTCGCGAAGAAGGGGGCGTTGTGGCGCCAGGAGAATGTGGAACCTCCGAATCCGTGGATGAATACTATCGTTGGCTGTGCTGATTCTGCATTCCGTTCCTCGACATAGATGCGCACCCCATCGATATCGAGGATCTGACGATATTTGGTACCTAGGTCAGCCGGGGATATCCGAGTTTGATGCCCGAGGGGTAGCAGGTAGGGGAGAACGCAGGCGGCGAAAAACAGCCCCAGTACTACATAGGATAGTATGCGTAATGCGCGATGCCGGTGCCAGAAGCCTCTCATTACTACATTATACTACCTAGGGAAGCCCATACCGGCAGGCCATCGCAGTCGTGTACGGGGGCGCCCGTCGCGGGAACGCGGACTTGATCAACGGCATACCAGACGTCAGGTGACGAATGAATTGTCGCGTCCAGCAGCATGGTGTATGATTTTCCCAGCAGTATCTGTCAGGGCGCCGGTCGTCTTTCAAACCAGTAGCGTCGTGAGGAGAATCGTTGATGCGTAACGGAACCAGACTATCGAGGGCCTACAGCGGGTTGTCGCTTATTCTGATAACCGTCCTGGCAGTCGGCTTGTTCTTGAGCACTCCGGGGAATCTGAAAGGCTACTCGGGTGAAGCCGGAGAACTGTATTTCTGCATTCTTCACACCAACGACATGCACTCCGAGCTCATACCTCACACGCCGGCGCTGGACTACCAGCCGGGAGAGGTAAACCCTGCCGCAGGAGGGTTCGCCCGGCTGGCCAGCGCCGTGGACGAAATCCGGGAGGACAAAACGAACGAAGGGGAGCCGGTCCTCCTTTTTGACGCCGGCGATTTCCTGGGAGGCGCGCCGTTCGCCTGGCTGGCCCTCAATGGGTCCGCCCCGGAGCTAACCATAATGCAGGAGATGGGATACGACGCTGTGACGATCGGCAACCACGAGTACGATTATGGCCCCGATGTACTGGCCCAATACCTCTTAAAGGCAGGCTACCCCGAAGCCCATCAAAAGACGCTGGTGCTGGCTTCCAACACGGAGGCGCCGTCAGACAATCCGCTGGCTGCCCAGGGGCTGTACAGAAAGACCGGCATGTTTGAGCTGGTAAATGGCCTGCGAGTGGGAGTCTTCGGCCTGATAGGCAAAGACGCTGTTCTGTCGCTGGGTGAAACCGAGGGCATGCAGTTCCTGGACCAGGGCGAGACAGCCCGCCAGATGATGGATGAGCTAAAAGGGCAGGGTGCCGATGTCATCGTGTGCCTGAGTCACTCCGGCGTCGATGAGGACCGGGAGCTGGCACGGGCGGTCCCGGGTATCGACGTAATCGTGGGCGGCCACTCCCATACGCCACTGTTTGAACCTGTCATTCAGGGTAGCACCATCATTGTCCAGGCTGGCTGCTTCGGAGAGTATCTGGGGCAACTGGAACTGGCATACAACCCCGACGCCGGCCAGGTACGGGTGCGCAACGAAGAAAACCAGCCGTTTCTCATTCCCATAGACGGTAGCTTTGCCTGCGATCCGGAAATCGATGCTCTGGTGCAGGAGTATATCCCCACGTTGAATGCCT
>Ga0172364_10005348_pt1 | contig 10221 bp, 13 predicted proteins | sample LakKivSesite10cm_FD_114545 | JGI IMG/M metagenome (GOLD analysis project Ga0172364, IMG submission 114545) | Sediment microbial communities from Lake Kivu, Rwanda - Sediment site 10cm | ecosystem: Environmental > Aquatic > Freshwater > Lake > Sediment | place: Rwanda: Western Province, Lake... | reverse complement strand
GCTCTATCAGGGCGACGAGCCACTGCCGGGGCTGCACGAGTTCTTTGCGTTCCTGCGGGAGCGGCGGCTGCCCTTCGTCCTGGCGACGAACAACTCGACCCGTACGCCCCAGGCATACGTGGAAAAACTGGCGCGCATGGGGGTGCGGGTCTACCCGGCGGAGATACTGACCTCGGGCCAGGCAACGGCCCGCGTCCTGGCGCGTGAGTACCCGCCAGGGACGCGGGCGCACGTCTTTGGCTCGCCCGCGCTGCGGGAAGCGCTCGTCGAGGAAGGGTTCGCCCTGGCAGACGAGGACGTGGAGGTGGTCGTGGCCAGCATGGATCGGGAGGTGACCTACGACAGGCTCAAGCGGGCCGCGCTGCTCATCCGGGGCGGGGCGCGTTTCGTCGCCACCAACCTGGACCCAACGCTGCCAACCGCTGAAGGGCTGGCGCCGGGCACGGGGTCGCTCATCGCTGCGCTGCAGACGGCCTCCGGCGTCAGGCCGCAGGTCGTCGGGAAGCCAGAGCCGACGATGTTCCAACTCGCTCTGTCCCAGATGGGGGCCAGGCCAGAGACGACGGCGGCCATCGGCGATCGGGCGGACACCGACGTCCTGGGGGGCAAGCGGGCGGGCCTGGTCACGATCTGCGTGCTCTCGGGGTCGAGCAGCCGGGCCGAGGCCGAAGCCTTTGGCCCAGATTTTATCTTCGAGAACATTGCGGATCTACTGGAGGCCTGGCAGCGCCCCAGCCGGGCCGGTTTGCCGTTGTAGTCAAGTCGGGTATAATCGTTACATTGGACGCTTCATTCTGCGCTACTATCCGTGTATACCTCTGGCAGTGCAAGAATTAGGAGGAAAAATGGGAGCACAACGATATACGATCCAGGCAGTGATCTATCCAGGAGATGAGGGGGGATACGTGGTCGAGTGCCTGAACCTGGCTGTGGTTACCCAGGGCAGGACCTTGGATGAGACGGTGCAGAACCTGCGGGAGGCAATTCAACTACACCTGGACGGAGAAGATCTGGTGGAAATGGGCCTGGCACCCCATCCCCCTGTATTGGTCACTCTGGAGATGGAACCAGTATATGCCTAAGTTGCGCCATCTCTCAGGATCTGAAGTTGTCCGTATTCTGGAGCATTTCGGCTTCACTATACACGCACAGGCAGGGAGCCACGTAAAGTTGCGTCGTGTCGGCCCAGAGGGTGAGAAACAGACGCTTACTATCCCACTTCATAAGGAACTCGATACCGGTACTTTGCGGGCTATTTTTCGGCAGGCGAGCCGATACATTCCAAGCCAGGATTTGAGACCGTATTTTTACGCGGACTGAGCTTGTCTCTTTGCCAGCGATCTTGCTTCTGCATCCGGTAGTGGTATAATCTGCCTTCAGTCATCCGACCGATCGTAGGGAGAGCCCGAGTATTGGACGAAACCCGTGTTCGCCAGATGGTGCGCCGCGTGGTCTACCGCACGTTGGGGTTGCCCCAAGGCTCCCGGCCGGTTTCAGCCCGTCCGCTGGTGACGGAGGCGGACGTCCAGGCTGTTCCGGTTGGAGGGCAACTGTCCGTTCCCCAGGGTGCGCTGGTCACCCCCCTGGCTCGCCAGGTGGCGCTGGAGCGGCACGTGACGCTGGTGAATGAGCCAATCGGCGAATCGGCAAATCGGCAAATCAGCGAATCAGCGAATCGGCAAGCCACCTCTGCTCCCCTGCTCCCCTGCTCCCTCCCTGCCGGTCAGCAGGTTGTTGCTATCGGGGCCGACCACGGCGGGTACGAGCTGAAGGAGATGCTCAAGGGCTACCTGGGCGAGCTGGGACACAGTGTCGTGGACTGCGGGACTGGCAGTAAGGACGCGGTGGACTACCCGGACTTTGCGCTGGCGGTGGCACAGTTGGTGGCGCAAGGGCGGGCCTGGCGTGGCATCGCCGTGGACGGCGCCGGGATCGGCTCGTGCATGGCGGCCAACAAGGTGCCAGGCGTGCGCGCGGCGATGTGCTACGACCAGGCCACGGCGGTGAACAGCCGCGAGCACAACGACGCCAACGTGTTGACGCTGGGGGCCGGGCTGATCGGCCCCAACCTGGCCCGGCAGATCGTCAAAGCCTGGCTCGAGACCGCCTTCGGCGGCGGGCGGCACGCGCGGCGCGTGGACAAGATCATGCAGATCGAACGGCGCTTCTTCAAAGGCGGCGCCGGGGTGAATGATGAAAAACCTGGATGAGGCAACGTTAGAGCGTATCGTCGAACAAATCACGCGCCAGGTGTTGCTCCTGGTGCAGGAAGAGCAGGAGAAGGCAGGGGCTGGCGGCGCCAGCGCCCCTCCTATCTCGGCCCACAACTACGTGGAACACGTGCAGCCGGTGGTCAGCGCCGGGGCGGACCGCGTCGCCACCACGTTGGGCGTCGCGCCGACCGACGGCCGCCTGGCCCACATGATTGACCACACGCTGCTCAAGCCCGACGCGACGCAGGACCAGGTCGCGCAACTGTGCTACGAAGCGCGCAAGTATCACTTTGCCTCGGTGTGCGTCAACCCGGCCAACGTAAAGCTGTGCGCGCAGCTCCTGAAGGACAGCGGCGTCCCCGTCTGCGTCGTCGTCGGCTTCCCGTTGGGCGCCACGTCCACCGAGGTCAAAGTGTTCGAGGCCCAGCAGGCCGTTCAAGACGGTGCAAGCGAAGTGGACATGGTGATCAACGTCGGCGCGCTCAAGTCCCGGGATTACGAATTGGTCGAACGCGACATCGCCTCCATCGCCCGGGCCTGCCACGCCGGCAGCGCCATCCTCAAGGTGATCATCGAGGCGGCGCTGCTGACCGACGAGGAGAAAGTGATCGCCTGCCAACTGGCCAAGGTGGCCGGGGCCGACTTTGTCAAGACGTCCACCGGGTTTGGGCCGGGTGGGGCGACCGTCGAAGACGTCGCGCTGATGCGGCGTGTGGCCGGCCCCACGATGGGGGTCAAGGCGGCGGGCGGCATCCGTACCTACGCCGACGCGCAGAAGATGATCGCGGCGGGCGCCAGCCGGATTGGCGCCAGCGCCAGCGTGAGGATTATGCAAGAGGCGGGCAAGTAGCAAGTAGCAAATTGCAAATAGCAAATCGGCAAATCGGCAAATCGGCAAATCGTAAAGGGGTGAGGGACGCCAGGGAATGTTGAGGAGACTTTGCGCTCCTGGCGTCTTGGCGGTGAAAAAGGAGAAGTGCATGGCAGTAGACTTACGCACGTACGTTTTTCTGGATAGCCTGCAGCCGCAGCACGCGGCGTTCCTCGGCACGGTGGCGCAGGGCTTCCTGCCGCTGCCTCACGACGCCTCGCTGTGGGTGGAGATCTCGCCGGGGATCGAGATCAACCGCATCACCGATATTGCGTTAAAGGCCACCCGCGTCCGCCCCGGCATGCAGATCGTCGAACGGCTGTTTGGCCTGCTGGAGGTGCACCACGAGGAACAGGCCGAAGTGCGCGCGGCCGGCGCGGCGATCCTGGAAGCATTGGAGTTGCAGGAAGCGGACCGTATCAAGCCGCAGGTGGTTTCCAGCCAGATCATTCGCCACATAGATGCCCACCAGGTGCAGCTCATCAACCGCATGCGCCACGGCCACATGTTGCTGGCACAGCAGACGCTGTACGTGCTGGAGGTGGAGCCGGCCGGCTACGCGGCCCTGGCAGCCAACGAGGCAGAAAAGGCCGCCCACATCAACATCCTGGAGGTGCGCGCCTTCGGCAGTTTCGGGCGCGTCTACCTGGGCGGCGAAGAACGCGACATTATGGCGGGCTATGGCGCAGCCGTCGCCGCGATTGAAGGAGTCGGCGGGCGCACGGCAGAGACCGGGCGCCGGGCGTGATGGAAAATGAACAATGAATCAATGAATCAATGAACAATGAACAATGAACAAAGGATGGGACGCAGATGAACGCAGATGAACGCAGATCAGAAGATAGGAATCCGCGTTGATCCGCGTTGATCTGCGTCCAATCGATTTTTCCATAATAACTAACCCCGTCAGGAGGACGTAATGACCGAAGCATTGGGTATGATCGAAACGAAGAGCTTTCCCGCGATGGTCGAGGCGGCCGACGCCATGGTCAAGGCAGCCAAGGTCGAGCTGGTGAGCTACGAGAAGACCGGTGGCGGCTACGTCACTGCCGTCGTGCGCGGTGACGTGGCGGCGGTCAAGGCGGCCGTCGAAGCCGGCGCGCGCGGGGCTGAGCGGGTGGGCGAGGTCGTCGCCGTCCACGTCATCCCGCGCCCGCACACCAACGTGGATCGCACGCTGCCCCTGGGTCGCCAGCCTGTCCAGTCTGTGGAAAACGAATAGGCAGCTATGTTACTGGGAAAAGTAGTGGGTACGCTGGTCGCCACGCGCAAAGAGCCTACGTTAGAGGGGCTCAAGTTCCTGGTGCTCAAACAGCTCGACATCGAGGGCCGGGAGACGGGTGGCTACCGCGTCGCGGCAGACGCCGTCGGGGCCGGGTTGGGTGAGGTGGTACTCTATGCCACCGGCAGTTCCGCGCGCCAGACGAAGTTGACGGACAGGCGTCCCTGTGATGCCGTCATTATGGCGATCGTGGACACGCTGGAGGTAGATGGCGTCGTCAAGTACGACAAGGCGCGGGCTGGCTGATGCTTGACGACGCTCGCATTGATACCATCATCCAGCAGGTGATGGCCGAGTTGCGCCAGGGGGAGCGGGCGCGCCACGGCCCGCTGCCAGAGCCCCCGCTCGTGGCGCATCCGCCGGGGCCGGCCCCGGCGCTGCGCCACGGGGGCAACCTCTTCCCCGACGTGGAGAGCAGCGTGGCGGCCGCGCGCCGCGCCTATCTGCAGCTACGGGAGATGCCGTTGGCGGTGCGCGAGCAGATGGTGGCCCACATCCGCCGCGTGATGCGGGAGAACGCGCAGCTCCTGGCCTACGAGGCCTGGCAAGAGACGGGGATGGGCCGCTACGAGGACAAGATCGAAAAGAACCTGCTCAACGCCAACAAGGTGCCCGGGACCGAGTTCCTCGCCCCGACGGCCTGGAGCGGTGACGGCGGCCTGACGCTGGTCGAGTACGCGCCCTACGGCGTGATCGGCGCGATCATCCCCAGCACCAACCCCACGTCTACCGTCATCTGCAACGCCATCGGGATGGTGGCGGCGGGCAACAGCGCCGTGTTCAACGCGCACCCTGGCGCGCGCGCCTGTTCCAACCACGCGGTGCAGTTGGTCAACGAGGCTATCGTCGAGGCCGGAGGGCCGCCCAACCTGGTCTGCGCGGTCGCTGACCCCACCATCGAGACGGCCCAGCAAATCATGCGCCACCCCGACGTACGATTGCTCGTCGTCACCGGCGGTGAGGCGGTGGTCCACGCGGCGATGCAGAGTGGGAAACGGGCCATCTGCGCCGGGCCGGGCAATCCGCCGGTCGTGGTGGACGAGACGGCTGACCTGGAGCAGGCCGGACGCGACGTTGTGCGTGGGGCCTCTTTCGACAATAACATCATCTGCGTGGACGAGAAGGAGGTGTTCGCTGTCGCGTCCATCGCTGATGAACTCAAGCGTGTGATGTGCAGCCACGGCGCGTACGAGATCAACTCCTGGCAACTGAACCGGCTGATGAAGGTCGTCTTCACGCAGGTCCCGCCCGCCGGGCAGGTTGGCACGATGGACAAATCGTTCATCGGCAAGAATGCGAACGTGTTGCTCAAGGAGATCGGCGTTGACGTGGGCGACGAGATTCGCCTGGTGTTGGCCGAGGTGGAGCGCGATCACCCGCTGGTGTTGACGGAGCAGATGACGCCGATCGTCCCGCTCGTCCGTGTGCAGGGCGCCGACGAGGGGATAGACCTGGCGAAGCAAGCCGAGCGTGGCTTCCGGCATACGGCGGTGATGCACTCCAAGAACCTGGACCATCTGAGCCGCATGGCGCGCGAGATGGATTGTAGTATCTTTGTCAAAAATGGCCCTTCTTCGGCGGGCCTGGGGTACGGCGGCGAGGGCTTCTGCTCGTTTACCATCGCCAGTCCCACCGGCGAAGGGATCACGAACCCGATCAGTTTTAGTCGCATCCGGCGCTGCATATTGAAAGATTCTTTCCGAATCGTGTGACGTGTTTCGTGTTTCGTGTTGCGTGTTGCGTGTTCTGTCACGTAACACGCAACACGTAACACGCCAATTGTTCATTTTTCATTGATTCATTGTTCATTGTCTATGGTTGAGCCAGCCCTTGCCCTAGTTGAATTCAGCAGTATCGCCGCCGGCATTCAGGCCGCCGACGCCATGGTCAAGCGCGCCCCGATTGACGTGATCAAGGCAGGTACAGTGCATCCCGGCAAGTATCTGGTGCTGATCGGGGGGCAGGTGGCCGACGTCGAAGAGTCGCTGGCGGCCGGGCGCCAGGTAGGTGGCGAGGCTGTCGTGGACATCGTCTACCTGCCGCAGGTGCACCCGGAGGTCGTGGAAGCCATCGGCGGGGGGCGGGCGCCAGAGGTTACCGACGCGCTGGGCGTGGTGGAAACGACGACGGTCGCGGCTGCCATTCACGCCGCCGATGCGGGGATCAAGGGGGCCGAGGTACGGCTGGTCGAGGTGCGGCTGGCCGATGGGCTGGGGGGCAAAGGCATCGTGCTGTTCTCGGGGCTGGTCGCCGACGTGGAAGCAGCGGTCGGGATCGGCGTGGGCGTGCTGGAGCGACCTGAGCTATTGGTGCGGCAGGTCGTCATCCCGCAACTGCACCCGGAGATGTGGGAGAACGTCGCGGATGCGACGCGCTTCCGCGCCAGAGTGATGGGCAAGGTATAGGGTTTGCCTGAACGACTGAAGTCGTTACTACGGGGTGGTGGGCAAGTGCGCCTGAACGACTGAAGTCGTTACTACGGGGTGATGGGTAAGTTATGAAGTTCGCACGTGTGATCGGTACGGTGGTCGCCACCCGCAAATACGAAGGGCTCGAGGGGGTCAAGTTCCTCGTCGTGCAACCGCTGGACGAGGAACTGAACCCGGAGGGCCGGCCGGTGATCGCGGCCGACGCGACGGCGCAGGCCGGGCCGGGCGAACTGGTCTTCGCCGTCGGCAGCCGCGAGGCGGCGCAGGCGCTGCCGGAGGTGTTCGTCCCGGTGGACCTGGCGATCACGGGGATCGTGGACGAGGTCGAAGTCGAGCGCGGGCCGCGCCGCCGGCAGCCGACCGCCGTCTGGCACGATCTACTAGAGGACAATGACTGACGATGTACATCGGCAAGGTCATCGGCACGGTGGTGGCGACGGTCAAAATCTCACACCTGGAGGGGCGCAAGCTGCTGCTGGTAGACCAGGTTGACCTGGCCGGGCAGGAGACCGGCTATTACGACATCGCGGTAGACGTGGTGCAGGCTGGCCCTGGGGACACGGTGCTGGTGATAGACGAGGGGAACGGCGCGCGGCAGATCCTGGGGCTCGACCCCGGCGCGATACGCGCCGTCATCGTCGGCGTGGTGGACGAGGTGGCGTTGAGTTGATTCCAGAAACCAGGTTTTTTCCTAAAAACCTGGTTTCTTTTTCATCAATGCCGCCCGCCGCACCAACTCCACAAAGTCTGGCTTGAGGCTGGACCCGCCCACCAACGCACCGTCTACCTCCGGCATGGCCATGAACGCGGCGATGTTCTCCACGCTGACGCTGCCCCCGTACTGTACCCGCACGGCCTGAGCGGTGGCTTCCCCGAACGTTTCGGCGATGGTCCCCCGGATGGTCAGCCCAATCACACGGTTGGCGTCGGCGGGGGTTGCTGCCTTGCCGGCGCCGATGGCCCACAAAGGCTCGTAGGCGATCACGCACCGTTCGACCTCCCGCGCCGGCAGGCCCGCCAGCGCTGCCCGCACCTGGGCGCCGACGAAAAGCTCCGTCTGGCCGGCCTCGTTCTGGGCCAGATTCTCTCCCACGCAGATGATGGGGGTGAGGCCGTGAGCCAGTGCGGCGTGGACCTTGCGGTTGACGGCGCTGTCGCTTTCAGCGTTGTCGGCGCGGCGCTCCGAATGGCCCAGGATGACGTACTGGCACAACCCGGCCAGCATCCCCGGCGAGATTTCGCCGGTGTAGGCGCCCTGGTCTTCCCAGTGCATCGTCTGTGCGCCCAGGCCAATGTGGGTGGGGCGTAAGGCTTCGGCCACGGCCGCCAACGCGGTGAAGGGTGGGCACAACACGCGCTCCACTCCTTCGATCTCGTTCAGCCGGCGCCGGACGTGGCGTACGAAGGCCAACGCCTCGTCCACGCGGCCCAGGTGCATCTTCCAGTTGCCAGCGATGATGGGGTAGCGCATTTCCTGCCCAGCTCAAGTTGAGGTTCCCAACCTGTCCTTATTCTACAGGGGAGGTGGCGAAAAGTCAATATCAGAGCCGGAACAGATCTCGCCCTACATTTCCCCTTCGTCCCTGCTTCGTCTTTGGCTTTTGTGGTATAATAGGAAAATTCCGCTTCGATACTGGAAGGGGAAAATACGAATTCTATGCAACGTTCACTAAACCATCTATCTGAGGGGTTAACTCTGATCATTACTCTGGCCCTGGTGGTTGTGGCCAGTCGTTGGGCCATTGCCAATGCACCGCAGGTTGCCCAGGTGCTAGCCACAGCAACCCCTACTGCCTGGCCTACTGTGTTGCCTACAACTCGCCCCACACAGACGGCCACACCGACAGCCACACCTACTCTTACTCCCACTCCTACGCCCACGCCTACCCACACTCCCACACCCAGCCCCACGCCTCGCCTGCCCATTGTATTGCCTGTTTCGTCTCCTATCTTGACTACCACGAATCCTGTTTCCAGCCCGTTGCCTATGCCAGCGCCGATGCCCTTGGTCGAGCAACCCGGCAATGTAATCAATCTCCTCGTGTTGGGCTCCGATCAGGTCTCCGCGGAGAGCGTAGGGCGTACGGATACGATTGTCGTCGTCAGTATCAACCCCGATCTGCCATCGGCTGCGCTTCTGTCAATCCCGCGTGACTTTTACGCCTGGATTCCCAGTTATGGGTTCGACAAGATCAACACGGCCTACAGTCACGGGGTGCGCAACAGTTATCCCGGTGGTGGTCCTGGATTGCTCAAAGCTACTATCGAGTACAACTTTGGGACACGCATCCACTACTACGTGCTGGTCGGGTTCGATGGCTTTATCAAGATTGTGGATGCACTGGGAGGTGTGGACGTGGCGGTAGAGTGCTCCCTGTCCGATACCTTCCCCGACCCTGCCTCACCCACCGGTCAAACTGACGTGGACTGGCTGCCGGGCATCCACCACATGGATGGTAAATATGCGCTCTGGTATGCCCGTTCCCGTTGGAGCACCAGCGACTTTGATCGCAACCGCCGCCAGCAACAAGTGTTGCGAGGACTGTACCATCAGGTCACGACGCTGGGCATCGTCCCCAAGATTCCTGAATTGTGGGGCGTGCTCAACGAGACCATCTTAACCGATCTGGGGTTGGACGATTTGCTCTATTTGGGTAGTGTTGGCTCGCGGCTGGATCCGCTAAACGTGAAGAGCAGTTTCGTGGGACGGAGCGTCGTACAGTCGTGGACGGCACCGAATGGAGGTTATGTGCTGGTTCCGTACTACGCAGCGCTCGGTCCCCTGGTCAACGAGGCGCTGGCGCCACCGGCCAGTGCACGAGCACAGCAGCGTGCCTTCCGGGTCGAGGTGTGGAACGGTACTCCCTACGAGGGGTTAGGCTACGTGGCCGCTGAAAGGTTAGGCTGGGAGGGTTTTGAGGTAGTGAGTGTCGGGCCGGCCGACGGGGCTCGTCCGCGCACGCAAGTCGTGGATTTTACCACCAGTGCGAAAGGCTCGGCTGTCTCCCGGTTGATGCGCCTCTACAAACGCGAGGCCAGCGACGTGGTCCCTCAGCCGACCGAGGGCAGCACAGTGGACTTCCGGGTGATACTTGGCGCCGACTACGATCCCTGCGCGGCGACCAAGATCAATTGGTACCCTGGCCCACTTCCCACGCCCACGCCTCTTCCCAGGGTGACTCCTGCACCCACTCCTCTCCCTGCGGTGGTTCCCTGAAGCCTGTGGTCGGACGAGATGGCCTCTCGTCCTACATGTATTCAAGAGCCGGACTGCTTCAGGCGGTCCGGCTCTCTCCATAGTTCCGGCGACTATGCAATCGCAGGCTGGCGTCAATCCTACGGTGGTGCGATCATCGTCGGGCGGGTGAAGATCGCCCTGGCCGTTCCAACCTCATCTGTGACCCAGAAAGTGAGGTCATTCCAGAT
>Ga0172364_10005346_pt1 | contig 10222 bp, 6 predicted proteins | sample LakKivSesite10cm_FD_114545 | JGI IMG/M metagenome (GOLD analysis project Ga0172364, IMG submission 114545) | Sediment microbial communities from Lake Kivu, Rwanda - Sediment site 10cm | ecosystem: Environmental > Aquatic > Freshwater > Lake > Sediment | place: Rwanda: Western Province, Lake Kivu... | reverse complement strand
TCGTAACTTACCATCCACCGGGGGCTTGCGCCCCCGGCTAAACCCTGACCACCCCTTCGGGGCGGAGAGGGGAATCCGGGACTTGAGGATTTCTTCACAACCTCTGAGTCAGCACATGGCCCGGCGGGTGGTTGCTGGCCGTAGAGTCATTCCCGGCCGGAGGGTCATTCCCGGCCGGAGGGTCATGTCCGGCCGGGGGGTCATGTCCGGCCGGAGGGTCATTCCCGGCCGGAGGGTCATGTCCGGCCGGGGGGTCAGTTCCGGCCGGGAGGTCATGTCCGGCCGGGGGGTCATCCCCGGCCTGGCAGCGCGGATGTGCGCGCGACGCCGCAGCATTGCCCGCGGATGGGGCCGGTCCGGCCGATCACCCGGTTGATCGGTCGGAGCATCGCCGGTCGCGGCGTGGCACGACTCCGTGCCGCGCGTGCAGCCGGTCCGGCGGTTCGTGGCGTTCGCCCGACGGCCAGTCCCCGCGTCCAGCCTACGGAAGGCTGGCTCCGCGTCTCCGCCTCTCCGTGTCTCCGCGTCTCCGCGTCTCCGCGTCTTTCCCTACCCGGCCGGGCTCCAGTCGGGATTCGGGGCGGGGATCTTCGCCCCCACGTCGTCGAGCCAGCGGTGCAGGGCGTCGCGGAGGCGGTCGGCCGTTTCCTTTTCGTCGCCGGACAGGTCGTGTTCCTCGGAGATGTCCTGCCGCAGGTTGTACAGCTCGACGCGGCGATCCTCGAAGAACTCGATGAGCTTCCAATCGCCCCAGCGGACCGAGCAGCCGGGCGTGCCGCCCTGGTTGCCGTAGTGGGGGTAATGCCAGAACAGCGCGCGGGGGGAGGGAAACAACCGATCACGATCACGAGGGGGAACCGACGGCGGCAAGGAAGAAGAGCGCGGGGTCGCCTCTTGCCGGTTTCCGGTATCCGGTACCCGGTTGCCGGTCAGTGTTGTCGCGAAGCTGGCGCCGTCGCAGTGCTGCTCGGGGCGGAGCGGCAGGCCGGCCAGCTCCAGCAGCGTCGGGTAGAAGTCGGGGCTGCTGAGCGGGGCGGCGCATACGCTGGCGGGGGGCACGCGGCCGGGCCAGCGGACGATCAGCGGCTCGCGCGTGCCGCCCTCGTACATCCAGCCCTTGCCCTCGCACAGGGGGGCGTTGCAGGTGGGGCTGCCCTCGGCCGTCGCCACGCCGCCGTTGTCGGAGGTGAAGATGACCACCGTCTCGTCGGCGATGCCCTGCTCGTCGAGGGAGGCGAGCACGCGGCCGACGGACGTGTCGAGGTCCTCCACCATGGCGGCGTAGGCGGGATCGGACTGGAACATCCGCCGCACGACGCGCTTGGTGCGTTTGTGCTCGCAGGGGAACGGCTCGCCGAGGATGAACGGGTCGCGTCCGGCCAGGCCGCACGCGGCCGCCTTCGCCTCGTACTTGCGGATCAGTTCGGGCTTGGACTGGATGGGGATGTGCACGGCGTAGTGCCACAGGTTGAGGAAGAACGGGCGCGACGTATCGCGTCGTCGGATGAGGGCGACGGCCTCGTCGGTCAGTCTGTCGGTGAGGTACTCGCCGGGCGGCCCGTCGGGCAGTCGCGGGTTGGCGTAGGGCGACCAGTAGCTTTTCGGCGCGCCGGCGTCCCAGCCGCCGACGTTGACGTCGAAGCCGTGGTTCTCCGGCCAGTAGGGCTGGCCGCCGAGGTGCCACTTTCCGACGTGCCAGGTGGCGTAGCCGCCTTCGCGCAGTGCGGCGGCGAGGGAGCGCTGCTCGAGCGGGAGCTGGCGGGTGTAGGGCGCGTCGAGCAGGCGCCCGCGGGCGTTGCCGCCGATGAAGTTGGTCACGCCGACGCGGGCGGGGTATCGCCCGGTCAGCAGGCTGGCGCGCGTGGGCGAGCAGACGGGGCAGGCGGCGTAGGCGTCGCTGAAGCGCATGCCCTCGGCGGCCAGGCGGTCCAGGTGCGGCGTCTCGTAGAAGCTGCTGCCCTGGCAGGCGAGGTCCATCCAGCCCATGTCGTCGATGAGGATGAAGACGATGTTCGGCTGCGGCATTTTGCGGTTCTCCGCTCGGCCCGGGCGCGGCGGGCGAAGGCGCCCTCTACCCGGCGGCCGCCGCGCCTGTCAACCCGGATGCGCGGCGGCGAGCCGGCGCGGCGAACGAGAAAACTAGGGACGCACCCTAGTTTTCGCAGGTGGCAGGGCGCCGAAGGCTGTACCGGCACATCGGCGAAAACTGGGGTGCGTCCCTAGTTTTCCCGACAAAGCGTGGCCCTCCACCGCCGGACGGTTCGCCGCGCGGCGCAGCACGGCGGGTTGACGCCGTGGCGGCGAGCGGTAAGATACGTCGACAGACGTAGCCCGCCGGGCAGCAGATGAATCCCAGAAACCAGTCCATCCCGTCTCCCGCTGTTCGCCGGCTGAGCGTGTACCTGCGTCGGCTGGAGTATCTGGCCGCCCAGGGCGTGGAGAAGGTTTCCAGCCGCAGCCTGGCCGAGAGCCTGCGCCTGGCCGACGCGCAGGTGCGGAAGGACCTGGCGTACTTCGGGCAGTTCGGGCGGCCGGGCGTGGGCTACCTGGTCGGTCCGCTGGTGGAGGAGCTGCGGCGGATTCTCGGCACCGACAAGATCTGGCCGGTGGTGCTGGTGGGCTCGGGCGACCTGGGCAGGGCGCTGCTGCGGTACAAGGGTTTCCGCCGGCGGGGGTTCGACCTGGTGGCGGCGTTTGACGTTTCGCCCGCCGTCGTCGGGCGCACCATCGGCGGCGTGCCCGTGCTGCACGTTCGCCAACTGCCCGCGGTCGTGGCGAAGCACGGCGTGAAGCTGGGCATCGTGGCCGTGCCCACCGACGCGGCGCAGGACGTGGCCGACATGCTCCAGGCCGCGGGCGTGCGCGGCATTCTCAATTTCGCTCCCACGGTGCTGCACGCAGCCGCCGAGGCGTCCGTCCGACCGGTGGACCTGGCGGCCGAGCTGGAGCAGCTCAGTTTCCGCGTCGGGCGCGAGTAGGCGGCGCCGCGATCCGATTTGCGCACCCGTCGGCGCCGCGTGGAGCGTTTCATACGTAGGAAAAGCTGCGGGTCGCCCGGGCGTAAGTCGCCGCGCCGCCCGCCACGGAAGTGGTCCTTATGCGAACCTTCGCTGCGGTGATGATCCTGGCGTGCGCGGCCGCGATGACCCAGCAGGCTCCCGCGCCGGGCGAGGCCCAGCGCGCCGCGGCGCTGGCGCGCATGGCGCGGTCGGGGCAGGCCAGCGCCGAGTCGTTCCTGGCCATCGGCGTGGCGGACGAATCGCCGCTGGTGCGGCAGGCGGCGTTGAACGGCCTGGCGGCCCACGTGCGTGCGGTCGGTCCGGCCACGCGGGCGGCCATTCGCAAGGCGCTGGCCGATCCGCATCCGCTGGTTGTGCTGGCGGCGGCGGAGGCGACGGCGGCGCATCCCGACGCCAGCGCGGCCGCGGCGCTGGCGCGCCTGGTGCGCCGCCCGCCGCCCTGCCGGGGCGAACACCTGCTGCCGCACAGCGTCGTCGGGCGGCAGCGCACCACGCCGCAGGAAATCGCCGAGGAGGCGTTCCGCGCGCTGGGGCGGCTGAACTGGTCGGCCAACGCCGCAATCGTGCTGGACCTGCTGGCGGCGCACCTGGCGTCGGCGCGAAGCCAGGCCGCCCTGGCCGCCGGACACCTGGCGGCGAAGCTCGACCCGGCCGGACGCCAGCGCATCGTCGAGGCCCTGCGTTCGGCGATGGCCGACCCGTCGCGCGACGTGCGTCTGGCGGCCGCGTGCGGGCTGGCGGGCCTGGGCGACGGCGGGGGCAGCGGCGTGCTGATCGCCCAGCTCCAGCGCATCGCGGCGGGCACGTTCGTTCCGGAAGCGGCCGGGCCCGGTCTGCCCGGCAGCGAGGCGGGCGGGCACGTCCGCGCCGTCGTCGGGGCCGTCGAGGCGCTCACCGGCGGCGACTGGGGCTCGGCCGACGCGAATTTCTGGTCCGTTCGCGCGCCGGGCGCGCGGGAGAAGATAGCCGCGCGCGTGGCGGAGATGGCCGCGGCGCTGAAGGCCAAAGGCCTGTCGCTGGTCGCGCCCGACGTGGTGCCCAAGACGCTGACGGCGGCGGACAAGGCGCTTCTGGAGCGCCTCTACGCGATGGGCCTGCACGACCCGCGGGGCGACAGGCGGGTGGTGGCGTTCTTCGGCGAGCGCACGGTGTGGGGCGCGCCGGCGCGGCGGGTGGAGCCGGCGTGGCAGGCCGCCGACGGGAAGGTGTTCTCCACGTGGGGCCTGCCAGTGGCGCGCCTGGAACGCGCCGACGCGCAGGACTTCGACCGCGAGCTGGACGACGCGGCCGGCATGGTCGAGGACCGCGTGGACGACTGGGCCAGCCGCCAGGCGCCGGCGCTGGCGGCGTGGGCGTGCCGGCTGGGCAAGACGGCGGCGGCGGCGCGGATGCTGTTCGGCTGTCGCGGGCGGGCCTACGACGACGAGGACATGCTCGACGCCCTGCGCTGGCAGGCGGCGCCGCGGCTGTACCTGGCGGCGGTGCACGCCTACATGGTCGCGGCCGACGGCGAGGCGCAGGCGGCGGCGCAGCGCCTGGCGCAGGTGGCGGGCGACCGGCTGGAGGCGTTCCCGTCGGCGGCGGCGCTGCTGGGTGAGCTGAAGCGGCGGAAGGACGCGGGCACGTTCGGCCGCCCGCCGGCGCCGCTGCCGGCCGACCTGGCGAACATGCCCGTCGAGCGGCGTATCGCCGCGCTGGTGACGGCGCTGGAGGACGTGGCCGTCCGCCAGAGCGACCAGGGCGGCGGGGTGGACCTGGCATCCGCCCCGGCCGTCGCGGCGCTGATCGACATCGGCGACCCGGCCGTGCCGGCGCTGCTCCGCTGCGTGCGGGACGACGCGCGGCTGACGCGGTCGGTCCACTTCCCGCGCGACTTCATGCCGCAGCGGACGATCCTGGGCGTCGGCGAGGCGGCCCTGACGGCCGTGCAATCCATCCTGCGGAAGTCGTTCTTCTCGCCGTCTTCGCCGGGCGACGACCTGACGCGTCGCGGCCCGTCCGCCGCCGCCGCCGTCGCCGGGCAAATCGAGCAGTACTGGAACACCTACGGCAAGCTGCCCATCGCGCGGCGGATGATGCTGGTGCTGGCCGACGCGCGTTCGGCCGGGCCGGACCTGCGCGAGGCCGCCATGAACATCGCCACGCTCCAGTACCGCCCCGTGCGCGGCACGATGGTGGGCACGACGCGGCTGGAGATCGACGCCCGCCGCCCCAGCCCCGCCGTCGCGGCGTTCAGCGCCCCGACCGCCGCCGAGGCCATCCTCAAGGCGATGGACCGCGACCTGGCCAACCTTGGCCTGGAGCTGCGCAGCCGCCCCGCCGAGCTGGCGGCGCTGGCGGCGGCGGCTGAGGACCAGTACGCCACCGCCCTGATGCACCTGGGCGACCGTCGGATCGTGCCTGAGCTGCTGAAGCGCTACGCCGCGACGGGCGGCACGCGAATGAGGCGCAAGCTGGCCGGCACGGCGCACTGGCTGGGCGATTCATCCGCCATCGACGAGTTCGCCGCGCGCCTCGGCGCGGGCAAGCTGCCCCTGCCGCCGGGCAACGCCGCCGGCGACGAGCTGCGCGAGTGCCTCCGCTACCTCGCCGCCGCACGCACGCCCGCCTGCCGAGACGCCCTCGACGCCCTGGCCGAGCCGAACCAGCCCTACCACGCCCTCGCCGCTCGCCGCGTCCGCGACGCCGACCCGGCCGACCCGGCCGAGGGGCACTGGTTCATCGACCCCGTCTGCCTGCGGCTGCTGCGCGGGCAGCTCGACGACACGGCGCCCGACGGCATCACCTACGCCCTCGAGGACGGCTCGCTCGTCGTTCGCGGCGCGGCCGGGGAGGTGCGATACGTCACCCCCGACGTGCTGAACGACGCCGAACATCCGCGCCGCGCCGTCGCCGGCAGGCGCTGCGACGTGGCCGCCGAGAAGCTCGGCCAGCTCGTCCTCGGCCTGCCGCAGTACCACCCGCTTCTGGCCGACGCCGACCGGCGCATCGCCGCGATGAAGCGCCTGCTGGACCTCTACCGCGGCCGGCTGGAGCCCGCGGCTGCCCCGCTGCGAGCCGCGCTGGAGCTGGACGCCCCGCACGTGGTGTTCGTGCCGCGCATCGCCCCGCTTGGCCGCGCCGCGGCCCCCGCCGACGTCGCGGCGGGAAACGCCATCTTCGAGCAGGGCGGCAAGGGCACCCCGGCCGACGGGTGGCGCCTGCCCGCCACGGCCGGGTGGAAGTCCCGCCGCGGTCCCTTCGGCCGCGTGCCTCGCGTTCTGGTGGTGCAGGCCGAGGCGACGCCCGACGGCGCCGTCCGCTGCGGGGTCATCGCCCGCCACGCCATCCTGGCCGTGCCCGCCTCCGACCTGGCCGACGTGCGCCCGCTGTCGCCGGGGGCCGGCAGGTGACCGCCAGCCGCTGCCGGGGCTGTCCGTTTCCGCCGACGAGGCCAGGCCCATCGGCTTTCGGGCGAAGGTGGGCTTGAGCGGAGGCGGGGGCGCATTTCGGGCTCTTGCCTCCGAATCTGCCCTGCCATGGTGCCGGTATCGGCGCTTGCACATCCGATTTCTGCTCATGGCGGCTGGGCTGCGGCAAGTCTACACATCTAAGTCACGTCATAGCAAAGTCTAATATGTTTAGGCACGCCTCATGCAGTGGCTGGTGTCACCGGGCGATTCAGCCCCGGAAGGAACGGCACCGTGGAAGACCAGAAGCCACAGGAGCAGAAGGCGGCCCAGGGCGAGGCCAAGGCGCAGGACGCCAAGTCGCCGCCCGCCCGCCCCGCGCCGTGCCCCAGCGACCCGCGCATTGAGCCGCTGGAGAGGCGCTAGCAGCCCGTCACGCCGGCGCGCGGCCGGTGCACCCAACGGGGATCGCGGTGCAGAATCCCAAGGCTAGCAAGCGGTTATCGCCGCAGGACGGAAACAGATGTCGGACCAACTGGCAACGCGGATTTCGGCGGCGGTCAGGAAGACCCGCCCGAACGGAGCGGTGCCGTCCACGGAAGGACGCAAAGCGAGGAATCGTCGACAGGCGGCGGCAGCCCACCCCTTCAGGCGAGGCGGGCAGGACTTGGCCGGCAAGCTCGGCATCGCGCTGGGCGTGCTGGCGGTATCGGTCCTGGCGGCCGTCACGTGGACGCAGTACGACGCCGCCGTAGTCGGCCTGCGAAGCTCGGCGTTCGGCCGGGCGCTGGTGTGGATCGGCTGGGGGCTGGTGGCCGTCAATCTGGCGGCGCTGCTGTGGCGGATCGTGCTGGTGCTTCGTTACCGCCCGCTGCCGGTTTGCTCCAACGCCGCCCTGCCGCGATGCACGGTGGTGGTGCCGGCCTACAACGAGGGCCGGCTGGTGCTGGAGACGCTTCGCAGCATTGCGGCCAGCAATTACCCGCCGGGCAAGCTGTCGATCGTGGCCGTGGACGACGGCAGCAAGGACGACACGTGGCGGTGGATCCGCCAGGGGGCGGCGGAGTTTCCGGCCATGGTGCGGGCGATCCGCCAGCCGGCCAACGGCGGCAAGAGGCGCGCGCTGTACGAGGGGTTCAAGCACGCCGTCGGGGATGTGCTGGTGACGATTGACAGCGACTCCACGGTTCAGCCCGACACGATCCGGCGGCTGGTCAGCCCGTTTGTTCGCGACGGGCGGATCGGTGCGGTGGCGGGCAACGTGCGGATCCTCAACCGCCGCGAGGGGCTGATCCCGCGGATGCTGGACGTCAGCTTCGCCTACAGCTTCGACTTCATGCGCGCCAGCCAGAGCGAGGTGCACACGGTGATGTGCACGCCCGGGGCCCTGTCGGCCTACCGGCGCGACGTGGTGATGGAGGTGCTGCCGGAGTGGCTCAACCAGCGGTTCTGCGGGCGCCTGGCGACAATCGGGGAGGACCGGGCGCTGACGAACATGATCCTTCGCCGCGGCTACAACGCCCACTTCCAGCGCGACGCGATGGTCTACACGAAGGTGCCCACGCGCTACAGGGGCCTGTGCAAGATGTTCCTCCGATGGGCGCGCAGCAACGTCCGCGAGACCTGGGTGATGAGCCACTTTCTGTTTGGCCGCTTCCGCACGACGCCGGCCCTCGGGGCGCGCATCAACCTGCTGGTCCACTGGCTGGGCATGACCCTCGGGCAGCTCACCAAGCTGGTCGCACTGGCCTACGTGCTGTGGCTCCCGCACGTCTTCGGCGTGCGCCTGCTGTTCGGGGCGGCCGTCACCGCCTGCGTTCCCGCGGCCTTCTACGCCATCCGCCACCGCAGCACCAACGCCCTGTGGGCGTTCCTGTATAGCATCTTCTGGGTCTTCGGCCTGTCGTGGATCGGAACATACGCGATCCTGACGATGTACAAGACCGGCTGGCTGACGCGCGATCTGCCGGCGGGCGTGCCGGCCGCGACGCCGGCGGGCCTGCCGCACAGCGTCCCGCCGAAGGCGGCCACCGAGGCGGCGTAGTAACCGGCCCCCCGTTGGGGGGACCGGGCATAGGACGTACAGGACCAATAGGACGTATACCGCCCTGCCGGGGGGCAGGGCGGTTTGCTGCGCGGGGGGGCCGCCCGTCATTCGCCCGCGGACGGCTTGAACTGCTCCTTCGTCAGCCCGTGCTGCCGCATCTTGGCGTACAGGCTTCGCGGCTGGATGCCCGCGCGCCGGGCGGTCTGCCCGATCCGCCCGCCCGTCTGCTTCAGCAGCGCCGCCAGGTAGGCCTTCTCCAAGTCGGCCAGAACCGCCTCGCGCAGCTCCCTCAGCGGGCGGTCCAGCCACTGCGGGGGGATGTTCTCGGGGCGGACGGCCAGGGCCGGCGCCGCGGCCGCGCTGCCGCAGGCGCGGATCATGGCGGGGAAGTCTTCCGGGGTGATCTCGCGCCCCTTGCACAGCAGCATCGCCCGCTCAATGACGTTGATCAGCTCGCGGACATTGCCGGGCCAGCCGTAGCGGCACAGGGCGTCGACGGCCTGCGGCGTGATGCCGTAGACCTCCCTGCCGATGCGGGGGCGGTGGTAGCCGACGTAGCTGCGCGCCAGGGCGGGGATGTCCTCGCGCCGGTCGCGCAGCGGCGGCACCGTCAGCGTCACCACGCTGAGGCGGTAGTAGAGGTCCTGGCGGAATCGCCTGGCCTCCACGTCGGCGGCCAGGTCGCGGTTGGAGGCCGCCACCACGCGCACGTCGACCTGGAAGGGCGTCTCGGCCCCGACGCGCTGGACCTCGTGGTCCTGAAGGACGCGAAGGAGCTTGACCTGCAGGTGGACGGGCGTGTCGCCGATCTCGTCGAGGAAGATCGTCCCGCCGTGCGCCAGCTCGAAGGCCCCGCGCCGTGCGCGCGTCGCGCCCGTGAACGCCCCCTCCTCGTGCCCGAACAGCTCGCTCTCCAGCAGGGCCTCTGGCAGGGCGCCGCAGTTGACGGCCACGAAGGGCCCCTCCGCCCGCGCCCCCTCGGCGTGGATCGCCCGCGCCAGGCGCTCCTTGCCGACGCCCGTCTCGCCCAGGATCAGCAGCGAAGCGTCGCTGTGCACCACGCGGCGGACCAGCTCCATGAACTCCCGCATCGTGGGGCTTTCCGAAACGAAGTCCGCCAGGCACGGCGTCGCCAGCGGCTTGCGCACCATCGCGGCCTTGACCAGCTCCTCCCGCTTGGCCAGCAGCGCCCGCAAAGCCCCCGCCAGCCGCTCGTCGGGCAACTCGGCGTACAGGACGGCGTCGCAGCCGGACTCGATCAGCTCCGTGTGCCGCGCCGGGGAGATGCTGCCGGAAATGGCCACGATCGTCGGCGACCGCGGCTCGCCCGGCGCATCGGTGACCGGGCGCTCCACGCCGCCGGCGACGGCGGGCTCATCGGCGATCAGCAGGTCGCCGCCCTTGGCCGCCGCTCGCTGCCACAGGTCCGCCTTGCCTTTCACCACGTCGGTGACGACGTCCATCGTGCGCAGCAGCGTCCGCAGCCGCTTGCGCAGCTCCTCGTCCGCGACGGCAAGGACCACCCGCAGAAGCATGCGTCCCTTTCCTGCCGGAATGGGCGGCGAGTGTACGTTCGCCCGCAGCCCCCATCAAGCCCCCGGATCAGGGGTGCCATAGCCCGGTAGCAATGTCCGGTTTCCGCCCAGTAGAAATGTCCGCTTTCTTGAAGGATGGTAACAGTTCACCGGTGTGCAGCAACGTCGAGAAGCCGTCAGCATTCAGCGATCAGCAGTCAGCCGAGCAGGCCCAATCGCTCAGTTGCTGCG
>Ga0172364_10005345_pt1 | contig 10225 bp, 12 predicted proteins | sample LakKivSesite10cm_FD_114545 | JGI IMG/M metagenome (GOLD analysis project Ga0172364, IMG submission 114545) | Sediment microbial communities from Lake Kivu, Rwanda - Sediment site 10cm | ecosystem: Environmental > Aquatic > Freshwater > Lake > Sediment | place: Rwanda: Western Province, Lake... | reverse complement strand
ACGGCAATTGATCGGTGAAAGAGATTAATGAAGGTCATAAGCCAAGAAATAAAGAAAGAGAGTCGAGTCTCCAAGCAAGAGTGGCGCGAATACACTAGGACTGTTTGGCCCATTAGAAATGTCTCCCACGATGTTCATCCCGCGGTCTTCCCACTTGAAATTCCCATTAGGCTCATCAAACTATTCTCTTTCTGTTACGACATAGTGCTAGATCCTTTCGCAGGCATTGGTACGACAGCAAGGGCGGCTCTCTCTCTCAAAAGAAACGCAGTGTGTGTTGAGCAGAACTCACGGTACGTCAAAATGATATGTGGGCTTCAAAAATCCTTGGCCAACGGCGAATTGTGCCTGACTGTCAAGTGCGGTGACAGTCGCAACCTTAATTTCCTATCCGACGACTCCATCGGGCTGATAGTAACTAGCCCGCCTTATTGGAACAAGGCTGACTATGGTCAGAAATCATCTAATATCGGGAAACTCGATAACTATTCCGCATTCTTGGATGCAACGCGTGATGTGTTCAAAGAGTGCTATCGAGTTGTTGCGCCAGGGCGTAAGATATGCATCGTCACTGCAAACGTCAATCAACACACTAACCATGGCCTGTTAACTTTCCCTTTGGCCGCAGATTTCATCAATCTTCTTAGGGATGTGGGGTTCCTCATGGTTACCGAAATCATTTGGTCTAAGGATGCAACAGGAGGCAAATGGGGATCGTGGGGGAGCCAGAGACCAATTTTTGGAAGCTATCCGTACCCTCCGAACTTCCTTTTCAAGAATGTGCATGAACATATTCTGGTGTTTGCAAAACCTAATGGTGGCAGAATAAGAGGACCAAAGGTGCGCATACTCGAAGAGATAATGCGCAATGGAAACGACAAACATTAGAGATAGTGAGCCAACTTGCTTGACGGGTCTTTTGTGCCGACCCTGCTAAGAGCGTTCATTTGGTGTTGCACATCTTGCCGCCCATATTGAAATTTCTAGACAGCTCGGTGACTGGATATCAGGTTCCACTCCTGTCCAAGAATTCAACAGAAATCGATATAGCTGTCGCCTATGTCAAAAACGATGGAGTAGCATTACTCCACAAGTCACTTCTACAACTGCTTAAAAGAGGAGGTCATATCAAAATTGTAGTCGCAATAGACCCATTCGGAATCACTGATGGTTCTGCAGTGGCAAACCTCTATAGACTACTTTCGAAGTTTCCACAGCAAGCCGAAATACGCTACTACAGAGACAATGCATTCCATCCCAAACTCTATATCTTCAAGCACGACAACAAGATTTCGGTCATAATTGGTTCTTCAAATCTCACACGCAGTGCCATGGAATCAAACATTGAGGCAAATCTGCTCATAGAAGGAGAACCCAGTGAATCAGCAATATTGGCCTTGACAGATTATTTTGATCGCATCATTTGGACTCCATGTCAGGGCATACTTTCAGATAGGATCCTTACCGAACTTCGCCATTATGACAAGATTAAGCCTAATGTCCGCCCGCGGCACACAAGCGTCCGAATACCTGCTTCAAGGATTCTGAGATGGCCCTCAGGTAGAGTGCGTAAAACAACACGGGCACCGATACTAACCCGTGGTGCATTGCCTGGTATGGTTCTCATTCGGTACATCCCAAGAGCTGCAGGCAGAGTCGCCCAAGTTCATTTCACACGTGAAATTGTTGAACGTTACTTCCGTCTTCAACTTGGGACAAAAGAAATAATCAGGATTCAGCGAAAGCAGCTGGGCAAGAGGTTCGGAAAAACAGAAAGGCGCACTCTAGTCTACAGCATACGTAACAAGAACCCGAAAATCGAAGTCGAGGGTGCTAAGGTGCTCGAAGGCAATTACCCGACAGCTGGTAGACCGATAATCATCTTTCAAGCATTGATAAACAGCCGCCACAGGTACATGATACGCTTACCTGGAGATGAAGGATACATGGAACTTGCTAGAGTCCTTGCTAATGAACCTCGAAAGCATCGTGCACTTCCCTACAAGATTACTGACGTGAACTTTTTGAAGCAAGTATGGCCTAGTTATCGATGATTGCATGTCTTGGTCGCTGACTCTGCATAGCATTACTCACATTAGCAAAGTGAAGTTTCGCAACTTTGGGAAGTATTTCTTCTTGGAGCGTTGCTGGCTGGGCTGTTCTTAAATCAGCGCCAAATTTCTTGTTCAGATAGTCCACTCTAGATTCAAACAAGTTCTTCGCCAAGATGCTTGCTACTGACACTGGAATCTCCGTATCACCCTTGGAGCTCTGGATGATCTCGATGTTCTCATCTCTGATCTTGGCGGCCTCCAGTCTGAGATCTGTTTTCTTGACATCAAACTTGTCAATGACGATTTTCGTTTTTTCGGAGTGAATGATTGCGAGCGTATCCCTTATTGCTGTGGCGTGACACCATGCCAACAAATCATTGAGAGTCTTTCTTTCTTGCTGGAATTCCTTGTACTTCTGGTTATAGGTTTTTGGCATCAGCGTGACGTCGCGGTAAACGAGCTTGACTTTTTGAATTTCTGCAGCCAGCCTTGCCAGCTCTTCTTTACCGATGAGTTTGCTATCTCTGACGCCTATCTTTCTGAAATGAACAATGTCGGTTGGAGTTAGCGCCGCGCAGACAACCACCAAAGGGCCATACCACTCCCCTTTTCCCACTTCATCGCTTCCAAGTAGGTAATCGTACTTCCGCTCCCGCTCAAGAATCGAATCAATTAGTTGCTTGGAGGCTTCGGTATCGTTGTGGACGAGTTTGCCAGATTTGTATATGATGATTCTGATGTCGCCATCTTCAATTCGCAGAAGCTCGTACTCGCTAGTAGGCTTTACCCGTTTCAGGCCTTTGCTAAGAATCAGATTACGTAATTTGCTCAATTCGACTTGACTGATGCTCATCGAGACCGGCATTCTGTTTCAACTACTTATTAGGCGGCACCACGATATGAAGGATTATGCCTGAGAATGTTACCCTGACCTTTGAGTTCTCCGCAGACTTCGACGAGCAGGGCTTCTTGAATTACATGAGTAAAGCTCAAGCAAAGAAGCCAACAGGTGAATACGAGCGTCGAGTCTGGTCAATAAACGGGCTAACCATCAAGCAATACCATAAGAAGCTGGTAGTGCAAGGCAGTCTTAACGATTTCACGAAGAAGTTTCTGCAAGGTTTGAAAAGAGTTAAGGGAATAACCCTAGATCAAAGAAATGCGATGAAGTTTGTTCAAATCTTCCCGTCAAAACACAACGCAATCTTGTGCCCCGTCTGTAACGACGCATATCTTGTTATTGAAGGTGTGGTCGAAGCGCTTGAGGTTATGTTTAGGGGAGAATGCGGTCACAGGAACGATCTGACGCCGCCCTTCTTCATGTTGAATGCGAGAATTCTGCCTGATATTAGCATGCTCATATCGAAGTCCCTATCGAGACTTGTAGAGTTGGGCCATTTGAATGGGTTCGAAGTAATCCTCCCCGAATTCATCTTGGACGTAGTCAATCAGTTCAAGCGTTCTGCTAGCAAGGATGCGGTGTCTGCAGAATTTGATAGCCTTAGAGCTCTAGCAAAAGAAGGTAAGATCAGGATAAACACGCTATCGACCCCGCCCATCGACATAAGCTCGCCACAGATAGACGAAGACAGAGTGATCCTTGATCTTGCCCATCTCACGAATGCAATCCTTGTAACCTCTGACAAACTCTTTAAGGACAGAGCAGTCATGCAGGAACGCCCGACTGTCTACATTTCGCCAGACGACTTCGGAAAGCTCAAGATGATTCAAGAGGTAAGAAATCCGTAATATCATCACAAGTTGTTCATAGTCAGACTAGAACGTGCGGTCTTGATTTCGTGGAACCCACCCATTCATTGTGGACGCTATGGTCATCAAGTACTTCTCTTGAAGTTTCCAGATGATGTTGCCTGAGCTTGAGTCATGAAGTCGTGCTAGTATCTGCTCATCCTCCATTCGTTTAGTCCAAATCGGGCTCGGCGTCTTTTGAGGCAAACCTGCTTTGAGTCTGAGTTCTTCCCACGTGCAACCATTTGGAAAGGTCATCAACGTGTCAACTATCGACTGTTTGAATTGCTCGTAGTCAAGCTTGCTGTTCTGTTGTTTTGGCTCGTCAGCCTTGTAGAGGAGAAGCCCTTTCTTAGTGACTCTCGGTTCGAGGTATTCTCTTGGATTCCACCCTAGCTGTTCTATTATCTTGTTGGGTACGACGATTTGATGTTTGGGGTATTCTTTGTCTCCTCGATGGCGGCCAACAGATCTCTGGAGTCGCATCTAGCCCATGTACCTCCACGGCTCTATGCATAGTGCCAGCCGAGTGAAGCCAGTAGTCGCGGCGGTGCAAGCTATGGCAGCCATGGTGATAAGGCACATTGCGAAGTGTACCTCCACCCTTTCTAGATGTCTAAGCTTCAGGTGATCTAGTCCAAGCTCTGTCCGAAGCCTAGAGAACACGCGTTCAGCCGAGGAGCGCATATCATAGTACCGCTTCCATTCGTCTGAGTCCCGTCTTACAGGCAGTAGGTAGTCGGCTCTTCGTTTTTGCTTCTCTTTAGACCTTCTCGGATTCAGCTTAATGATCGGTATAGCGTGGTGCTTGATTGTCAAAAGAATGTTTCTTTTGGAATCGTAGCCAGCGTCAGCTATCACAACCTCAACACGATTCCCTGCCAGCCTTGTCCGCATTAGCGTCTCGTAGTAAAGGCGTGAGTCGCTTCTGTTTGCGGGGACAACCAAGTAGTCTAGTGGCAATCCATAGTCTGCATCACATGCTATCTGGAGTTTGTAGCCGAAGACATGTATTGGTTTGTTGACTTTCTGACCAGTCACACCCCATTGAGCATCTGGATCTGAGGCTGCTCCCCTCCTCTTGTTTGGGTTCGAGTAGCCTCTGACAATTGTCGAGTCTACTGCAATGCGTTTCCCTAGGTCAGGGTAGTCTCTTCTCAACTGCATCTGCAGAGCAAGAAATACTTGGTAGAACTTCTTTGTCCCAAGACGTTTTGTAAACTCAGAGAAGTCATCGTGACACGGAGCGCTCTGAAATCCGAGGACTGAAAGCCAAGTTCTCTCATGTTTTAATATGCTTGATAGCTTGCGCCAAGAGGGAATCTGCCTGATCTTCTGGAAGATTAGAGCTCTCAGCATAGCAATAGGAGGATGTGGTGGCCTCCTTTTGTGATTGGAGTATGCCCCCAAGAGGACTGGCCCTATGAGGCTTAGATCAAGTCTTTCGAAGAGCGTAATGATTGAGGGTTCCGAAAGGCCTATCTTTTCATCTTCACATTTCTCTTTTGAGGATTCGGTTCCTTCCAAGGGGATCGTTCTCCTCAGGGGCGGGAGGTAGTGCGGCTACTCGTCTCGCCCAAATCTGCTAACATGGTACCCATATGGCTACAACATGGATATAAGCTCTTCGCCCTAGCTGACAAGCATCTGGACTGGGATAGACGCGCACATAGAGAGTTTCGAAAAAAGAAACTCGGTAAGAGGTTAATTGTTTTGTACAGGTGCAGGTTGGCTGGTGACGTTCAGGCTAGATTGAAGAAATAGTTTGTCTAACCGCTGCTATCCTTCGCCACCTACCTATCGTGTCGTTTACCTAATCCGCCTTAGACACGCGGAATTAGCTTCTTCAGTCGGCTTAAGTCTGAATTGGCAAGTTTATCGATAGCAAGTTCGATTCTCCTGTCTTTGATCGCTTTGGCAATCATTAACATGTAATCGTTCATCGTTAACACATAGTGCTTTCGTCGACGCACGTTCCATGAGTCTGGATCGATGCTCCCAAGATCAATGTTTTGACATATTTTGTGAGCGCAGGGTAGGCTGTTGTGATTGTTTCTGTATACTTTTCTCAAGTCTTTGAAGGGTACATGAACCATTTGCTCGGGATCAAACCAGCTACCGTATTTTCCATAGCCAAACTTACTATCTCCATCGTAGCCTGTCATGCTTGTGGAAGCGAAATCAAAGGCCACAGTGGTGGATGGGAAGAGCTGGTAACCGTTTTCAAGAACCATAAGTACTTTATCTTTGCGTGTTTCTTTCAGAAAGGCCAGTTGTTGTAGGAAATCGCTGTAGGCACGTAGTTGTTGAATTCTTCCAGCGCTTGCGAGATTGAGATACTTGAACTTCAGGACAATGATGCGTGATGGGGTGTTCGATATGTAACCAGTGAGTTTATTCAATAGTTCCTCGTCGTCGAGTACGCCTTTTTGGATTATGAAGTAACTTGCGCATTCTGCGGTTCTTCCCATGGAGATCCCATGGGCAACTTCGTTGATTTTGATAGAGATTTCTAGCTCTCTTGATGATTTTATGACTGGCACAGGAGGAAGCAAGATTGAGCTTCTGTATGCAAGCTCTAGGTCGAATATGTCTCCAATCATTTGGTTTCTTAGAGGTGCGTTTTCCGAGATTTTATGCCAGAATTGAATATGGTAAGCTTCCTTCCATTTCGGATACTCTTTTGATTTCAGTTTCTCTTTCTGGCGTAAGCATCTTCTTATATAGGTCAAGATCGGGTCTGGTAGCTTCTGATCGTCAATCCACCTAGATAGAGAACATTCATAATAGAGGTACTCGGTTGCGGGATCGATAACGATTATGGTCTTCTCCAGAAATCTTCTGAAACTTTCTTCAACATATTCATTGAGTCCGTCCATGCGAGTCTGTTGCATGTTTGCAAGGTGCGTTCCAAGGATCTTTCTTGCGTCAAAGAGGCGAGTTACGCAACCTCGAATGTTCGGTGTCTCATTCTCTGTCATTAGTTCCGAGAGACTTTGAAATTCATCTGGATTCCTAATCAGTGTGAAGAAGTGAGGCGTTGTGATTTTCTTGTCGCCGAGACGTACTTCGGCCACTCTCGCATACCTATCTCTTTCTAACTCAGAGACGACCAATCGTTGAGAGCTACTCATCGTTTCCCGCTCCTAAGACGAAATTCTGCAATTCCTTGATGAGTTGCAATGCATATCTGGCGTCGATCATGATGCCACCCTTGACCCTGATTGCCCTGAATTCATCTAGCTCTTTTTCTTGAACGTAAATGAATTTTCCGTCTTCGTTTTCGAGCTTGTAGAAAGTGTAGTTTCGGTTCGGAGATGTTGTATCCTTGACATCCGTAGCGTGAACGACTTGACCATTCTTATAGTAGACTGCAAGGTTTCCCCGTGCAACTCTGTATGCTTCTCTGGTAGCTGCAAGCCGCTCTAGATGCTTGGCAACCGTGTCTCTATAGAATGAGGTCTTACGTTCAATTTCCGAAATCGTGACACCACGAGGGTTCAGTTCCAAGATCTTAAGTATTATTCCTTCGATGTAGCGTTCTCTGTCCTGCGGTCTCATTGCAATAACTTCTTTGGTCGGCAATACTTTGGGAATTTGAATGGTTGCCATATTATGTGCCTCATGTTTTGGCTATGATTATGGCGTAGATATACGCCACATACATGCGGCGTATATATGTGGCACATGATTTAAATATTGTGGTATTTCGGCTCTGGACGTCTTCGTCAGATGGTTAATGCTGTTACTTTTCGTCGGATGGGCAGGGTTGCATAAAACCCTCGGACAGAACTTGTCTACCTAATGCCATTCACATCCTTCTACAGGACAGCGCCAGCTTGTATTTTCGGGAACCGCTGGATGAAACAGATTGTCAGGCGGACTGTACTCATGGTAGAGTTCACATTCATACCTGTAGGCATCCATGGGTGATGTGGCATAATCGAACCAGAACGCTATATAACCACCTTCCGAAGTAGACTGCAAAATCCGCTGCTGAAGATCGACATCGGAACGACCGACATAGGTTGCTTCACTCCCGTCACTTGATAGAACGTAGACTCCCATCGCTCCGCCGCTGACATAAACAGAAACTTCGTCAATTGCAAAGGGGCCTTGCAAGGTCAAGGATGTCGCCTCGATCCTGATTCAAAACGGTACCCTTGCCATTAACGCTTACTCTCAGTGGTCTGTCAAGTATGTATCGGATTGGTACGTCTGCCAAGAGTCATGGGATCATTTGGTCTGATTTTTTTCTCGGGGTAGGCAAGTCTTAACTTTTGGAGAGATTGAGAGCCTTGGGCACAGGTACAGAAATACTTAAGATAGTGGCTAGAACGAGTTCGAGTGGAGGATAAACTGGGTTGGGCATAGGGGTCATATGCCCCAATGCTTTACTTCGCCTAATTTCGCCTGATACCATCTCCCATCTCCTTGCCGTCGCTTCTCAAATATCAGCAACAGTTCTAGCCATAGTTTTTTCTGTGATCTTGCTAGCGGCGGAGCTCATTTCAGGATTTAGTCCTGACATGATAGACCATGTTTTTAGAAAGCACACGTACATTTACATGCTCGCCTTTACAGTCGCCGTACTCATGTCCTTATTGTTGCCAGTATTCAAGGAGAGTTTTTCCACGCACATGTATGTGGCATTGAGCTTGTTCTCCCTAGTTCTGACGTCGGGCTGTTTGGCCTACCTACTGCTATTCATCATGAAAGTGAAAAAGTGGCTCGAAATAGAGGACTTCTGTGCAGGCTTGAAGAACAAGGCAGAGAAGAGAATTCAGAAGGCCACAGATGAACGGGAAGTGAAGGAACTCGACACGTTAAATGATTTGGCTCTCAACTTGCACGCTCGCAAAAACTATGCAAACTTATCGTACCCAATCAAAGCTTTAGGTGAACTGGTGGCTTTTGCAACCAAAGTGAAGAAAGTGAATATTGCGGAGGATATAGTTGACAAAGTAGCCAATTCGGTGGCAACAATGTTACGGGACATTGGGAGCGCAGGGATGGTTTTGGCTGAGTTTGGCAAGTTTGGCAGGTTCGTAACCAAGGAAACCAGCCAAACCGTCGGGCAAAGGGTGAAAGAGGTGTTAGGTCAATATATTGAGGAAGTGCTGAAAGGCTCAGACTCTGTCGCTATACGGGTCACGTATGAGCTTGGGGGTCTAGGCGAGTATTTCGTAGAGGAACTCAGTGGCGAATGGGCCATATGGGTGATTAAGAGTCTAAAAGAGTATTTCAAGAGTTACGTCGACGAAAAGAGGATAAAGCTTGCACTTCAGATCAACGGCTCAATATGGTGGACTGCTAAAATTGCCCTGGATAAGGCAATGAGAATAGAAGATTTCAAAAAGGTGCGAAAGCGGGGGATAGTTGCTCTCAAGTCAAACTTTGATGTTGCTATTCAAAAAGGTTTGTTCAGTGTAGCGAGCGATGCCTCCACGAAGATCCAACTTATGCAAAAAAGAACAATGGAAAAAAGATTTGATGAAGATTTTGTTTTCTACGCTATTCGCTCCATTGCCTTGAGATATCTTCAACTAGGGAGAGGAGAATTCAAGGAGGTTATTGGTGGTTTGACAGCGGCTGGCGGAGACGCTGCTCAGAAAGGTTTGAGAGGAACAGTAAAAGCGGTTCTCAACACTTTATTTGGAGTTGCCTCCGATCGCAGTCCTGACAATGATCCTGAGCTATTGAAACATGCTGTCTGGGCATTACGCACTGTTGCTTTAGAGGCTGCCAAGCATGGATTGCACAAGGAGGCTATCATCGGAAGAGACTTTTTGGAGCAGGTCAGTTAGAGCTCTCTCCTTGACCCTGTGAGCACCTCTGTTTTTGGCCAACTATCACAGCTATATGGCAACCACTTACAAAGCATCCTCTATTCAAAAATAGAAGATAAGGTTGAAGTCCTCAAGCCTAAGTTGGCTCCGCAATTGGCGAGATCGGCTTTCGATGAGGCTATCGAGTATGTTCCAGAGGACAGAAAGAGAGATGTTATTGAACTATATCTACGGTCTTAGATAGCTGGGGCTTACCAAAATATTGTTCGATGTCTCGAATGCCTTGCACACCCTCCACACTCTCACGATAATCTAGGTTTCTAAAATCTGTCGTCAGTCAGTGCCTAGACATCTTGGAGGGCAAGGGCATGGTCTCTGACAAGACTCCACAACCCCCTTGCGACTAGGTAAACTCTAGGCACTATTAGAGCTTGGGTGCCCAAAGACTTAAGCCGTTAGGGCCTAAACCCTTAAGCCACAGACAGAAATGGGGCGAATTTTCCGACACCCTAGTATTGGAAAATGATGTCAAGTTAGTTTGGGACAAAACATTGTTGAGATTCCTTGGCATAAGCCAGTGATAGTATCGATGAAGAGCAGGTGTATGCAGTACAGGTGCATCAAATGCTGCTT
>Ga0172364_10005344_pt1 | contig 10226 bp, 11 predicted proteins | sample LakKivSesite10cm_FD_114545 | JGI IMG/M metagenome (GOLD analysis project Ga0172364, IMG submission 114545) | Sediment microbial communities from Lake Kivu, Rwanda - Sediment site 10cm | ecosystem: Environmental > Aquatic > Freshwater > Lake > Sediment | place: Rwanda: Western Province, Lake... | reverse complement strand
CAATTGGTAACAGGTATTTCTTTTTCATTGCAGTATATGAATGTGTTTGTTATTTAGTGCGATAGGAGACTTATGATAAGAATATAGCTTTTTTAACAACCTCATCCCCCTGCCCCTTCTCCTGAAGGAGAAGGGGGGAACTATGTAATAGCCCCTCTCCTAAAGGAGAGGGGTTGGGGTGAGGTTGTTATAATTACCTCGAACCATTATAAGAACGCATTTTTTCTTCAATTCTTGTCATTGCCTCACATAAACCCTGTAAGTATACGCAAACGGGTTTTTTTCATCTTCAGGCACATACTGCTCCTCCACTATCTTCCACCCCCGGAAGTCGATCTCCGGAAAAAATGTATCCGCCTCAAACGACCGGTGGACACGGGTCAGGTAAAATCTATCGGCATATTTCAGGAACTGCCTGTACACCGACCCGCCGCCGATGATAAAATTTTCCTTGTCATCGTCGCATTTTTCAATGGCATCCTCGATGGAATAGGCCGTGATACAGCCTTCGATCACCTCGCCCGGAATATCGGTGATCACAACATTGCGCCTGTTGGGCAGGGGCCTGACAGGCAGCGACTCATAGGTCTTCTTGCCCATGACGACAGTATGGCCCGTTGTCAGTGCTTTGAACCGTTTGAGGTCGTCGGAGATATGCCACAGAAGCCGGTTATCTTTTCCTATGGCATTGTTTTCAGCTATGGCGACGATGATGGAGATGTGCTTCATGATGTGTCAATTAATGCCTGTTAAACCGAGATTTCACCTTTTATATGAGGATGGGCCATGTAATCGACGAGTTCGAAATCCTCACACCTGAATTGAAAGATATCCCTTATGGCGGGATTGATCTTCATGGTGGGCAGCTTGTAGGGCTCACGTGTCAGTTGCAGTTTAACCTGGTCGATGTGGTTGAGGTAGATGTGTGCGTCGCCCAGGGTGTGGATGAATTCATGATGTTTCAGCCCCGTGACCTGTGCCATCATCATGGTGAGCAGGGCATAGGAGGCAATGTTAAAGGGCACGCCGAGGAAGATGTCGCAACTGCGCTGGTAAAGCTGGCACGACAGCTTACCGTCATTCACATAGAACTGGAACAGGAGGTGGCATGGCGGCAGCGACATGTTCTCCAGGTCGGCCACATTCCAGGCGCTGACGATATGACGCCGTGAGGCGGGGTTGGTCTTGATGCTCTCGATGACGTGTGTGATCTGGTCGATATGACCGCCGTCATATGAGGGCCACGATCGCCACTGGTAGCCGTAGATATGACCCAGCTCGCCCCGCCCGTCGGCCCACTCGTCCCAGATGGTGACATGGTTGTCATGCAGGTATTGAAGGTTTGTATCGCCTCTCAGGAACCACAGCAGCTCATGGATGATGGAGCGGAGATGCAGCTTTTTAGTGGTCAGCACGGGGAATCCCTCTTCCAGGTTGAAGCGCATCTGGTAGCCGAACACGCTGATTGTCCCGGTGCCCGTGCGGTCCACTTTGCGGGTTCCGTTATCCAGCACATGCTGAAGGAGATCGAGGTATTGTTTCATATTCTGCTACATCTATTGTTTATCACCCGATGATGACACCGACGATGGTGGCCGACAGCAGTGAGGCGAGACCTCCGCCGAGGAGTGCCCTGAAGCCCAGTTTAGCTAATGTTGACCTTTGGTTGGGTGCCAGGGCGCCGATACCGCCCAGCTCGATGCCTATGGATCCCAGGTTGGCGAAGCCGCAAAGCATGTAGGTGGCCATGATATAGGACTTGGCATGGGCAAAAGCACCGGCGGTGAGGTACTGTTTCAGGCTGATATAACCTATCATCTCGTTGAGAATGGTTTTCTCGCCCAGCAGCTGCCCCACAAGCGCCATGTCGTGCTTAGGCACACCCAGGGCCCACGCCAGCGGCGACAATATATAGCCGAGGATGAACTGCAGGCTGAGCTGCGAATACTGGCCATGAGTTAATTTTACGATGTGGGCGTTCAGCGGGGTCCAGTCGCCCACCTTCTGCAGGATAAAGTTAAGCATGGCTATGAAGGCGATGAAGACAATGAGCATGGCCGCCACATTAACGGCCAGCCGCAGGCCCTGGAGGGTGCCATTGGAGATGGCGTCGAGGAAGTTCGTCCCTATCTTCTCTTTTGATATTTTGACATCCTTGACAACGGGTTCTGTCTGTGGCAGTAATATCTTGGCCGTGACCACAGCCCCCGGCGCCGCCATCACCGAAGCGGTGATCAGGTGGCGGGCAAAGAGAAGCTGTTCGGCAGGATCGTTGCCACCCAGTAAGCCGATATAAATGGCCATGACACCTCCCGCGATGGTGGCCATGCCACCCGTCATCACCAGCATCATCTCCGAGCGGTTCATGCCCGGCAGATACTCTTTGACGAGCAAGGGCGCCTCCGTCATGCCAATAAAAATATTCATGGTCACCGACAGGCTCTCGGCACCTGATATCTTCAACAATCGTGTGAGCAGCCACGCCATGGCCCACACCACCTTCTGTATGATACCGTAATAGAACAGGAGACTGGTGATAGCCGAAAAGAAAATGATGGTTGGCAGTATCTGAAAGGCAAAATTGAGCAGTCCCACCTCCACCCTGTTTGTGGCAAAGGACTTGAAAAGGAATTCACCGCCTACCTTCGAAAAGTCAAGTATTTTGATGAATCCCTTTCCCAGGAAGGCGAAGAAATACTGCATCGCCGGCACTTTGAGCACGGCGACGGCGATAACGACCTGAATGATGAGGCCGACGATGACGACGCGCCATGAGATGGCTTTGCGGTTGCTGCTGAAGAGATAGGCGATCAGCAGCACGACGACGAGGCCCAGCAGGCCCCGCAGCAGCGAGGTGAAGCTGAAACCGGCGTCGGTGAGCGGTGTCTCCTGCTTTAAGCGGGCGATACTGTAAGCTCCCGTCGTGTCGGGGGCGGCGGCATGGGATGCCGGGGGTTGTATGGCCGCGCTGCCGGGCAGGAATGCCTCAACTGTCCGGACCCCCGCGCGGAGATGCCTGACAACGCCGGTGTCGGCCATGAAGATCATCTCGGGCCGGCTGCTGATAACATGCGGCAGAAGCGTATCATATGAACCTGATGCCGTAAGACGTGGCGGCGGCACCGGCACAGGCGCCGGAAGGGCCTGCACATGCCGGCAACAGAAGATCATCATGAGCATCAAAATAACCGGTACCTTTAAAAAAAATACCGGCTGACCATGTTCACTGCGATGTATTTGTGGGCAGGAGGGCATCATTTCGGCTTTTTTCTCCTGTTCATCTCGTCGCGGATCTTCGACGCTTTCTCATATTCCTCCTTGGCAACGGCCTGATCGAGCAGTTCCTGCAACTCATCGACGCTCATGCCTGAGAACTGTTCTTCTTTGACCTTCTCGTCCGTTTCTTCCTCCGTCTCTTTCTCTTTATCCTCATCCATGATGATGCCGGCGGCTGCCATGATATTCTCATAAGTGAAGATAGGGCAACGGAACCTAAGGGCGATGGCGACGGCATCGGAGGTGCGTGAGTCGATCTCGACCTCCTCGCCGTCATGTTCACAGACCAGCCTGGCATAAAACACCCCCTCGAAGAACTTATTGATGACGACCTCCTTGATGGTGATGTCGAACTCCTTGGCAAAGCTCTTAAAGAGATCGTGGGTGAGCGGCCGCGACGGTTTCATCTTTTCCAGCTCGATGGCGATGGACTGGGCCTCGAAGCCGCCGATGATAATAGGCAGGCGGCGCTTGCCGTCCACTTCGCCCATGATCAGGGCATAAGCGCCCGACTGTGACTGGCTTGTCGATAAACCCACTATTTTCAGCCTGATTTTGTCCATCCGATATGGTTACTGATGGATTAGTATCCCAATTGAATGGATAAAAGTATACTTTTTTGCAAAGAAAAGGCTAAATAAATTGCAATTTTTTAAGAGGACAGCATTAGTAAACGTCGGGGGAATTTGGCTCAATTTGCCGAAGCGCCTGCCTCGCATTGGCTTTTACTGAAATATCGCTGTCATTTGCCAAAGTAAGCATGATTTCTTTGGTACGGATATCCTTTAAACGGCTAAGGATAATGGTGGCCCCGTTGCGGTTATCCCCTGGATTCTCCCATTTGAATAACTACTTTGATTCCTGCACAGCCATAAAATATCCGCTTCCTCCGGTCCAGGATGCTGAAAAATAGACGGTGTGGCTGTCGTATGCCTGCATACCGGTTATTTTAACCTCCTCAAGGTTAATGGTAAGCGCATTACCGTACTGGTCGGTTACCGGCAATGCGGATTTGTCGGTGATCACCGTGGTAAGGATCCCGTCGGATAAAAGGAAGATACCGCTGCCGGCATTGCTGTCCTTAAGGGTGCTCAGGAACACGATATCCTTGTGGTTGACCATATTGAAATCGGTGAATGTTTTGAGGCTCCCGCCCACGTCGGGGGGAGCGGCATCCTTTTGGGCGACCAGCTTGGTGATCTCCCCATCAATGCAAGAAAAGATGCCTTCTTTTATACCGGTTTCAGAGTGGAAGATGTCAATCCAGGCAACCATCTCCTTTTTATCGGGGAATACGAAAAAAGGATGGTTAAGCAAAATGCTTCCGTTATCCATCTCCCTGGTCACTCCAAAATTGTAAATTGTGCCGCCGCTTGTTCCCGGTAGCTGAGCCCCGGCTCGCCATCCCGGGAAACGCATCGATTCTTTATCTGTGACTGCAATAAAATCCTGATTACTGAGACATATATATGCGGTAGGGACACGGAAATCTGCCACCCATGCACTGATATTTAGGAATGGTCTATAGGGAATCTCCTCTTTACCTGTCAATTTTTGTCCTTTTCGAAGAATAGGCTTAATCTGCCCGCGGTCTGAATAATACAGTGCATATCCGTTATCACCCGGGCATGTGGCCCTGAAGTAGCAGGCTGTCAGTTCATCGTTCCAGAGCACTTGCTGGTCATACTTGGATTCTCCTATGAACCGTATCTTCTCCCCGGTTCCATTGACCAGGTCTCCTTTCGCGGCTAATTTCACGACCTTTTCCCCGTCATACACGAACAGGGCTATTTTGTTGTTTTTCTCAACCCATAGATCCATCTTATGCCAGAAAATACCGATAGACGGACGGCCCTGCGGCTCCCCATAGGCCAGTCCCCAGATGCCATCGAACGGATCGGAAAAGGTGAATTCCACTTCTCCAATCATTAGCTTATCCGGGAAATCAAAGAGCTTTTCCACCTTTCCCGGGGATGCCCTGTAAAAATTAATCCGCCTGTCTTTAATATAATAGAAAACGACCCGGACATCTCCCACTTCCGATATCTGCAAGGCGATGATCCCGAATTTGAACATTGCCTCCAAACCAGGCGACCAACTCTGTCCCTCTTTCCAGAAATCAGCGATGTATTCGCCCGTACCCGGGATTGTGTCAAAAGAGGTCAGCAAGGGCAGCACCGTGTCAGGGGTGACGTAGAAGACACCTTTCTCACATTGAAAGACTAATCCGTCAGGACCCACGGCGGTTGCCTCATACCGCCCTCCTATCCTGCAATTCTTTGCAGGCAAAAGCACATCGCCCGACTGAAACAGGGGATAGATTGTATAACCATCACCGGTCCCCGGTGAACCGGCCTGAACCTGGCCATTTAATCCGGTTGCCTGCAACAGAAAAAAAGAGGTCAATCCTGTGGCCAGAAAGATTGTTGTAAGTAGATTGATCTTCATGGCCTTCTCCTTTCATCTAAAAGATAGCACATAGCAGATCGCTGAGCTCACATTACCGGTCTCCAAACCTGAGATTTCCTCCCAAAGGTAATATATTATTTCCTGAAAAACAATAAGTTGATTATAACTTCCAGAGATGAATCCAGTTGATTCAAATTATTATTGGAATATAAAAAAGGAAAGCCCCTTTTCAGACCTCTTTACATTCCGGGATTTATTTCAACCGGGCGTTTTCCGGTTAACCGGGATAAGCTGTTCCGGGCGCCGCGTGTCAAATGAACGCCTGATGATTGGATTGAGTCCCTCCGCCGTGGCGGTTTAATTATTTCTTTTTTTTTATTAGAGATGACCTTTTTAATAAACGGGCAGAATGATGAATAGTAAGAATATCTATTCTGTGAACATCGACAATTCTATAAACAATCCGGTAACTACCTCTTATTAATTCTCTTAAATTTTCATTATTAAATTCAGGAACGATTCTGCCAGCTTTGGGGTGGGATTCCAATAATTCCGTTGATTCAAATAAATCTTGTATGACAACTTGTGCATAACGACCGGAATCTTTGGCGATGTATTCACCAATGTTCTCAAGATCAAGGATTGCGAAACCGGTCCAAACTATTTTAACCATTTGGAGAGCCTTTTTTTAGCTTCATCCTTAGTAAAAACTTTATCTGCCAATGATTCTTCTAATCCTTTTTGAACTTTATCAATAAATATTAACTTATCAATCAGTTCATCGAGGCTGAAATTATCAGGAAGGTTTGAAACCGTTTTAAGCACATCCTTTTTGGTTAACATAATCATATAAAGTATTTGTCCTGGTACAAAGATACTGGGATTTTTAATCCAAAATCCGGTCAGCCAGAACTTTTCAAGCTATGTCAGGCAACGGTAAGCCGGCATCCACCGGAGCGGAGGGATAGCCGCTCAAATTTGACTAAAACGTGCACAACTTAAACCTTAGCTGACTCTAAACTGTAAATATCGTGAAATAGAAGTTCTCAAACAATTATCGCGCGCGCCATTTAACCGGGCGTTTCCCGGTAAACCGGGATGAGCTGTTTCGGGCGCCGCGTGCCAAATGAATACCTGATTATTATAGACAACAGCACTTATTTATCTTTATCCCAGACTATTTCGATAATTTTGGGGAAGTATATTTCCTCGTTGCTGATGAGCCTCCCGAAATCAAAATTGTTAATATTATAAGTAATAATAATTCCATCCGACCTATATTCGGGATGTGCATTTGCCGTGTAAACAAATTCTTTATCCTCTTTCAAAAGTGGAGTGTAGAATATTACCGGTTCAGACCAGGGGCCATAAAGCCGGTCTGCAAGCCGGTATCCAATTGAAGCCTTCCCAAAACCATAGGTCTGTATCTGAATAAACTTCTTTAGCTTTTGGTCATAATGTACGGAAAATTCAGTTTGACCTGTAAAAAGAGAAGATGATTCCGGCTCCTCTTCAATATTGCCGGTCCAGTTATTATTGACCCACCATTCCAAATGTGACAGGTCGCCTTCTATTAGTTTTCCTTTTTCGAACCGAAGCAAATAGGTTTCATGTGTTGCCGGCTCCTTGACTCCAAAAGCATAAACGAAGTCATCATCTTGCAGGACTGCTGAAGAGCCGACAATAACGCCGAAGGTTTTCGGGCCTTTGAAATAGTTTATGATCCATTTATCCGGGTTGTCGGAGGGATTATCAATAACGGCAACATACCATCCGACTGCTTCAAAGCCTATTCCTGTATGTATAGAAGTTTCCTCAATAAGGAAAACCACAAGTTTATTCATTAATGATATTCCATGACCTGTCCAAAACCAATGTTTCCCGGGCACCTGAAAAAAATCGTCGGGTTTCTGCTTCGTCCCTTTAAAATAGTAAGTCAGTTCAGAGCTTAATGAGTTGGAATCCTGAACAGCGATGCTGTTTCTGATCATCGTTTTCGAATGAGCTCTTTTTCCTGTCCCATCCTGATCGATGAAAGTATCGCTGAAAAGCCACAGGATCTTACCTGAACCAAAATCAATGGTGGCGGCACCATCTGCACCTCTCCAATAATTATCTTTTTTGAAAATGGAATTGTCTATCTCCTTAACCATTATCTTCCCTTCCTGAGCCATCAGGAAGCCGGGCATCAAAAACAGTATGAACAGTATCTTTTTCATGTCAATAGTATTGTCGCCGACGGTTGCGGGTATGGAATGCCTATGTATAACTGCGTAAGCTATGTGTATGCAGGATGCCGTAATTCCGGTATTTCGCTATAATACCTCCCATCTAATTTTCTTCCTGCTTTCTTCTTATTGAAGCCGCCCCACTGCTTAAAGAAAAATTTTACGCCGGCTTCACGGCATTGGTCACGGATATCGAGTACCCAAGCCTTTTTCATGGGTCGTGCGCCATGACCGGATTCACCACCGACAATCACCCAATCAATGTTGGACAGATTCATATCGGGCAACGGGCCAAGGAGCGGTTCGAGGGAAAGGAACCTGATAAAGGCTCCTGTGTTTCGCAAGCAATCAATGCGCTGGATGACCTTTTGATTTTCCACTGACACGCCCATCCAGATGTTTGGCGACCATTCAAGCAATGGGCTGTATTTTGCCAGCATGTCAGCCCGCTTGGTGAGCACCTGAAAGGTGTGCATGGGGTTTTCACGCATCACACGGAACACTTCCCGGATGTATTCAAGCGGAACATCTTTATGGAAGAGGTCGCTCATGGAATTGACGAACACAACCTTTGGCTTTTTCCAGGTGTAAGGGATGTTAAGCGTTTCGGGATGCAAGGTGAGCTTAAAACCGTTCTTGTATTTGGCATGTCCCATTGCCTGCAAACGCTTTGACATGATCTCGGCATAGCAGAATTTGCAGCCATCAGTAATTTTGTTGCAACCCGTTGTGGGATTCCAGGTCATTTCCGTCCATTCTATGCTGCTTTGGGCCATGTTTAAAAATCCAAAGATTGTTGGGGATTTGAATACTTCTGCACTTCCTTCCAAAAAGTATTTCCCAAATTGTGTTTTGAGAAAAATGCAAGATAATAAAGCGGAAGATTCTTTGCATCCGACCTGATTTGTTGAAAGGTACCGGTTACTTTATATCCCAATTCCTGCATATTCTTTTTAAAATGTTCGGCCAGAAACCTGACAAAACTCTCATTACTTTCCACCTTTGCCGTTCGCCAGCCGGTATCAGCTATAAACAAATCGATCTTATCATTCTCCTTTTCTAAATATGATTTGTAGTTCCTGTTGGCATCCATATGAAGTGCAAGCAAAATAAGGAAATCCATTTTCAGATTTCCCAACTTTTTAATTGTTTCAAAATGCAGGTTCAAGGAATACGGGTCAACAAAACAAAACGAAAGCATCCCACTCTCCCTTGAAAATCTTGGCAGTGCATTCTTTATGTCGTCAACAATTTCGTTAGCATCCCCTTTAAACAGGGTTATATCTTTGTCGCCAAAATCTCTCCCAACTCGTGTCTTTAAAGCATCGGCAAGCTCTTCATCTTTCTCGCATAGTATGTATTTGGTGAATGGAACCGGGATTGACAGAGCAATCAACGGAGAACCATAAACAATTTGATTACTGCCTTTTATTTTAGCGTAACCGCTTCCTGAAAACAGGTCAATATAAACGAGATTTGGCCACTTCCTTTTCATGCTTGTAGTGAAAATCTGACAATACCTTCCTACGAGATTGTACTTACTCAAGGCCCACCTGCCAACTACAGGAATAGCCAAGCCATCGTTTTGTGCTTCAATTACCGGGTTCCAGTCTGACTTTGCCATTTCAGTTGTATTGAATCACTCCTTTAACAATCCCTTCTATTTTCACCTCCTCAGGTTTAGCTACAATCGGGGGATATGCCGATGTATTTTCGGATTGCAGGATTATGGTGTCTTTTTGCCGAAATAGTTTTTTGATCTTCGCCTCTGAATTGTGGACGCAAACTACAATATCCCCATCGGCTGCGGCACTGCTCTTTTTGGCGATGATCAAATCGCCTTCCCTGATTCTGGGTTTCATCGAATTACCTTTAGCTTTCACTAAAAAGGCATCTTCTGAGGCAAATTTAATAAGGCGTGAGGCTATGGGTATGCGGTCAATCGGTGTGCCGTCGAGTATGGAGCCGTTGGGACCGCATTGCGCCATGCCGTATAAATTCAGGTAAACGATTTGCTTTTCCCCTTCAGCCACTATTTGATAGTCATGCGGATTATTCGGATTGCGTTTCAGATAGCCCTTTTTCTCCAACTGCCGGATGTGGTGGTACACCACACTTGGAGAGGAAACACCCAGATTGTCCTTCAATTCGCGGATGGTGAGCGGGTCGGTGATGTTGTTTTTCAACAGTTCCAGCAGGGCTTGTTGTGTAGGGTGCATTTGCTTCATCCTTAGAAGTTTGAAACAAAAATAATGAAATTTTTCAGGTTGTTCTATAAATTGTTCCAATTTTATCATAATCTCAGCTCAAATT